>Ga0310694_10000265_pt1 | contig 76109 bp, 89 predicted proteins | sample 174DNAGHGhighgp2_FD_203884 | JGI IMG/M metagenome (GOLD analysis project Ga0310694, IMG submission 203884) | Sheep rumen microbial communities from Palmerston North, Manawatu-Wanganui, New Zealand - 1742 DNA GHGhigh gp2 (v2) (version 2) | ecosystem: Host-associated > Mammals > Digestive system...
AGGCTCAGGCTCGTTGAGCTCGTGTGGGATGACCCAATCTTTTGCAAGAAGGTCTTCTTCCGACATGAAGATTCCGTCGGGCCATCCGCGACGAGCGACCTTCATGCCGCTCTTGATCTGAACTAGCGCCTCGTTGAATGTCATGTTTTCTTTCGTGTCTTCTTCCATGTGTTGTTTCCTTGTTTTGTGTTGTGCCGGACTACTGGCGGTTGAATCGGTTGACGGGCGTGTCTTTCATGGCTGCTTCGCGGCTTCGGTCGGGGTCATTTCACCGCCTCCTTTCTTTTCCGCGTCACCGGCTCCAGGTAGCTGTGCGACCACCATGCCTCGCGATCCTTGTCTTTGTCGAACAAAAGATCGTATTCGTAGAATTCTCTGATTGAATTGTTGTAGCCGTTCAGAGCATCGCTTTCCGATCCGGTCAGAGACGCCCCGTGGCCTCCGTCTCCATGCGAATAATCCCAAGCGGAACGCAATACGCGGGCCGTCTGACCCTTGCGACGATTCTCGAAGAAACCACCTTCATTCGGCCCCCGGAAACCACAGATGCAACGAACCCTGCGCCCTGGCTTGAACGGAGGGTCGTCGCACATCATTCGATACCACCTTTCAATGTTCTCTTCATAAGCCTTGATTTTGGCAGCCGAAAAATGTTCTGGCGGCAGAGTCGGTCTTGCATTGAACATGAACAGGAATTTCTTCTTCGTCATTTCGCTTCCTCCTTCTCGATATCGACGCCGGCCTCCTTGAGCCGCTTGAGGAACGAGTCCCACAGTCCGCAGTAGACGAGGACGTCGCAGTTCCAGATCGGAACGCTGATGACCCGCCAGGACTCGGAGATCTTCTTGGGTGGTTTCTTCTTCATTTGAGATCTGGCTTCATGACTGCTTTGTGTGCCGGCAAAAAGCACGGCTCGTTGTTTTGCAGAGGATCGACCTCCGCGTTCTTAAGCAGGCAGCGAAAGCCGTATGGCTTCTCCGCCTGAAACCTTCCGTCTCCAAGCGGATTGACAGTTGTAGTTCCCATGATGATCGCGAACCTCTGGCAGGCCTGGCAGAGTTTTCGGTCTAGCGCGAGCGCGAAAGACGGGCAGAGGAACTGAAGAATCTGTGCGTTTAACTGCGACTCCGCTCGTTCTGACGCCATCTCGATTTCTCTTTCGAGCTTCCGTTCGCGGATATATTCCATTGTCGCTTCGCGCGCTGCATTGAATTCAGCACGCATTCTCTCAACTTCGTTCATTGCGCCGGTTCTCCGTTCAGTTCCTGTTCGATATTCTTGAGTAGACCATCGGTGTCTGCGAGGTCGAACCGCATGGTGTCCTCGTCATGCTCGCCGTTGTCGTTTAGGCGGGTGCGCGGATACATCTCCCAATACGGTGCCCCGTCATGGAAACCGAGGTTCTCGTAAAAGTCGCAGTAGACCGAAACGTATCGGCCGTTATGCCTCACGACGAAGCGCATCATAGCGCCGCCGAACGGCGGCGTGATTATCACCTCCCACTCAGGCTTGAAGTGGAGAGCGGGGATGTCGGATTCGTTGACAGCGCGAAAAACACGGTCTACGTCAAAGTGGTCCTCGACACAGAACTTGAGTTCGCGCCATGCGTTCTTGCGCTTGAGCGCTTCGTATTCCTTGCTTGTCATCATTTCTTCTTTCCTTCTTCGTAGACGAACTCGACGTCGCCGGATTCATCGTGGATGATGGTTCTGTCCGGGTCGTTGAAGCCGTCGCGGACTGAGCGGAAGATCATGCTACCGGCCTCCGTTTCGACAACGGTGTCGCGCACGTTGCGCTGCCGGCGCAGACGGCAATGGAGCGCGTTATTGCGCTCCTTGATCTCGATGAGGACCTTCATGTTTTGTCGCCGCCCTCCCTCTTGCTTCTCGCCTCTTCTGCGAGCTTGCTGATGTAGTCATCGGCGATGGGCCAGAGCAGGACGCAGCCCCATAGCTCCGCGTCCGACATCGGCTTGTCGGCGGACTCGACAAGTGCGACGACGAGAAGGCCGACGAGGACGTAGGCCGGGACGGCGAGGCAGGCGATGAGGGTGTTCATTTATTTCCATCCATTTCCTTCTCGACGTGTTCCATCGCCCGGATGCAGACTGCGGCGCATTGGGCGAGTTCTTGCCGGGCGTGGGCAAGGTCGCCGTTGGCGTAGGCGGCGATTGCCTCTGCCACCTCGCACGCGAGAACACGGCGGAATGTGCTTCTGTTCTTGTTGACCGCAATTGCAAGACGTTCGCGTTCGGATTCCAAGTCTTCTTCGATGCTTTCTACGGACAGGGCGTATCCGCGATAGCCAGTGAATCTGTCCACAAACTTCGGGTGCTTCTTCTTCGCCGCTTCGAGTTCGGCCGCGACGAGTTCAAGGTTAGTCATTTCAGTTTTTCTCCTGTGTTTACGTCAAAACCGCCCGCCTTCCTATTGCAGGCGACCGTAAAATATGGAACGTTATCGAAGAGCGCAAAAAGCTCGTTGCGGGAAAGCAGTCCATAACGCGGACAGACACCAACCCACGTGCCAATGCGGACCCTGAATCTACGGGCCTCCATCTTTCCGTCTCTCCGCCTGACGTCCATTTCCTCGACTGTTATGTCATCGATGTTCGTCCTGACGGATAGCCGCGCAAGGCGTTCAAAGATCTCGTTATAGTCACGCGCCCATTCCGAGTCTGGCGTCCCGCGAACATAGCGGTAGGACTTGAAGACGGGAAGGTTCCCGGTGAAGACTAGCTTCCTCATCGCAGCACCTCCTCCGCGACACCGATGAACTTTGCAAGATACGGGACGGTCGCGGCCTTCTCCGCTCCTTTCGGCCCTCCGTTGTGGATGCGCGCGAGGACGGCAGCTGTCGCACGATGCCCGGTGCGCCGCTCGTATGCCTGCCCGTAGCGCAGGAGGTAGGCGCGCACGACCTGCTCGGCCTTTTCCGGATCGTGCATGTCCTCTAGCGTGTAGCTCGTGCCGAGAACCTCGTTCGCGTCGGCCAGGTAGCCGGCGCGGATCTGGTAGCGCCCGTGGGCGTCCTCGGCTTCGTTTACGGCGGCATCGTTTTTGCCGCTTTCCACGGTGGCAAGCACGTCGAGGAATTCGGTTGAGACATTGGCTGCGATTGTGTAGATGCTCATGGTTAGCAGTAGGGTTGTCATGGTTTTCATTTCTTGGTGCGTTTCTTGAATTTCTCAAGCTCCTCGTCCGTTTGGAGGATGAAGTTGTCGTATCCGTCATCGCAGCTTGTGAGCCATTCGACGCGAATTGCGTAGATGGCTGCGATGCGCATCGCCTTCTCCGCCGCACGGAGCCGCTTGAGTGTTTCCCTACGCAGGCCGGTGGGCGAAGCTAAGAATTTCTTGTCGGGATAGTTCTTGACGTAGTAGTTGCACGGATGGAACTCGTCTGCGATTTTCTTCGCGTCCATCTTCTCGATGCGCGCGATTTCTTGCGCGACGTATTCTGCGGCCTGCTCGATCTTGAAGCCGACGTAATCCATTGAGCCTCCGCTCATTTCATGGCCTCCTTTGCCTTGTAGTATTCGGTCTGGATTTTTGCGACCGCATTGAGTGCGGACGCAATCGACTCGTCGCTCACGGGGCATCCATCACCGTCGCACACGCCATGCGACGATGATGTCATAAACGGGAGCGTGCATGGCGTCTGCATGTCGTCGCGTTCAAGCGGGACGTAAACGGCGTCCATGATTGCGTCTTTCAGTTCCTGGTTCATTTTCTGTCCTCCCCTAGCGCGGCGCTGGCCTCGCGTTGCATCCCTGCGACATCGGCGCGCAGATAGTCTGTCATGTCGGCGTGCTTGTAGATTTGCTCTAGCGTCTCAACCGTTCGCCGTACGATGTCGCGGAGGCGGTCGCGCCCCTCCTGCGTGCGCTCGTTCACCGCATCCACGATCTCGCGCGCCGTCCGCTCGTCCAGCCCCTCCGCGACGAAGAAGCCGTTGCGGTCGAGGATGGACCAGAACTCGCGGCGCAGACGTCCGCGCTTGCCGTTGTCGCGCCCTTCGGCTCGCCACGGCGTCGGATGTTGCGCGCTCATGCCCGGCCCCCTTCCCCTATTGCGGCGCGGGCGCATTCTTTGATTTTTAGCAGATCATGGACGAGTCCCTCGATCTCGACCCGAGTGCCGCGTTCCTGCCTCGGACAGTTCAGCGCAACAGAAACCCTATTGCAAATCTCCTCAAGGGCGGCGCGCAGCCGGTCGCGCTCGGCCTCTGCACGCCGGATCGGATCGTAGAGCTTGATCGACAGTCTCTTCGTCTCCTCGATTCCGTTCACGGCGTCTACGATGAGCGCGGCGTTCGCCTCTACGATTGCGTCCCACGTCTCTCGATTTCTCTTCGACATTCTGGCTTTCGGGCATGACGGGAGATTTGCCACGACCCCCCATCCCGTCTTTTCGTTTTGGAGCCAGAGACCGTCGGGGTCGTTGGCCTCGATGGAGTGTCCGTTCACGCGCCACGGGCGCGGGCTAGGTTCGGTGCTCATGAGTATTCCCTTGCGATGTTTTGAATGTGCTCGATGCAATCGCGCCAGTTCTGTTCGTCAGCCCCATTGCAGATGTCGTAGATTTTTTCCATAGCCTCCTTGACTTCCTCAAGCTCGTCCTCTTTGTTTTCGAGCCGGTCCGTGATGAGGTCAATGTATGCGAGGATGGCATCCCGCGCTTTGTCGATGTCTTTGTCTAGCATTTCGTTTCCTCCTTCTGTTCTTCGCCCGGATCGTCCCACGCGGGGGTCTGGGGCGTGATGGGCTGGTAGCCGCAGGAGCTGCATGGTTGGCACTTCGGCTCGAAGAACAACGGGCCGACTGGTTCTCCGGTCGGGTGTCTGCACACATCGCCGAAGTAGCGGTCGAGCCAGCGGCAGTCGGTCGGGTCTGGGTTCATTTCACGCCCTCCTTGTCTCCCGCGCTGCGGTTCCGCGCGGTCCCGATGTAGTTCCTGATGTCGTCGAGGCACCTGGCGCAGACGTTCTTCACGGTCGTTGCTCCCCAATGGAACGGGTGAAGTTCAATGGGGCGCAGGGCGTTCTTGTTGCGGACCTCGATGCCGCAATGGTCGCAGTAGTGTTTCGTGACGGTCATTTCGTTTCTCCTTTCTCCGCGCGGCTGTTCCACGCGGCGATTGCCCTGCGAATCAGCCCACGGCGGTGCAGCTGTTTGCGCTCGGCGAGCAGAAGGTCGCGAATCTGCTCAAGCAGTTCCTCGATGTTCGTGAGACGAAATACCGTGATGTCATCGTTCGAGTGCCATCGGCCGTCGTTGATGTATTTAGGCATGGTCGCCTCCCTCCTTCGGGGGAAGAAGACCAATCGAACGGAAGAAATTCACCGCCGGACCTTCGTCGTAGTCATAGCACGGTTCGTCGTCGCGAAACCGGTAGAGAGCGGCACTGGCCACCTCGCAGATTTCGGAGTGTGATGCCCCCTCTCGGGCATACTCTAGGATTTCCTTTAGCGCCATACGCAAGCCTTCCTCGTTGGAAATTTCAGCCATTCTCGGCCCCCTTTCCTTCCGCCGGGGCGAGTAGCCACCGCGTAGCGCATTCGGCGCAGTCCAGTTGTTCCTTGCAGTAATCGTGGTCCGCGCACGGGTTGGCGCGCAACGCGGCAATCGCACCTTCCGCCGTCGCGCATTCCGGGCGGTCGCAGTTCCTCGCGGGCGCGGCGAGGGCGGCGTCTGCGATCCTCGCCAGCTCGCGCTTCGGCGCGCAGCAATCGTCGTTGCACCCCGGATCGATCTCGCTCCAAAGAGCGAGACTGATCTGCCGAAGCGCCTCGCGCATCGCGGCGGCGGAGCCGGGGGCGGACTTGCACGCACGGCACTTCGCGGAGAATTCGTAGCGCATCTTGCACGCGATGCGGTTGCGGGCTTCTTTCGCGGCATTCGTCTCCGCGTGCCAATCCGCGTGTTCCCGCTTGTATGCCGCCTCGATGCGGTCGGCAAAGGCATCCAGTTCCTCGCCGATGCTTTCCCATCCGTCTTGTCGAAAGTTGTCGGCGACGTGGCGCATTTCACAGATGATCGCGTCGATGGTTTCGGGGGTGTCACTCATTCCGCTCCTCCTTCCGCCGGGGCGAAGAGCCACTCGGCCAGAGTCAAGTGCGACGGCGAGACCATGCTAGCGTCTCCGTGCGGACACACCCGACAACCCTTGTATCGGCTTTGCGGATATTTACTCCATTCTTCCATCGCCCCCACCGCCGTCTTGAATCGGTCGCAATTCCGTGCGGGCGCGGCGAGGGCGGCATCATTGTCGCGAATGTCCGCGTTGACGAACTTCTGCATTTCCAGCGGAAGCTCTCGCACGACACCATGCAAGCGACGAGTTGACCGCTCTAGTGCCTCGCGCATGGCGGCGGCGTTGCCGGTGGCGCGATCCAGTTCCGCGATTCGGCGCTCGGCCTTGTCCAGCGCTTCCTGCAACCGCTCTGCGACGTTTCCGTCGGGGTGTTGCCCGAGTTTTGGCGCGTTGCATCCGCCCGGCTCGCCGTAGTAGACGCACCGTTCCGGCGGCGTTCCTTCCGCGCACGCGGCGCAGATTTTCGTCCATTCGTTTGGCATTGCTATTCTCCCTTGGTTTCGTGAAGGGCCGTGGCCGCGATGTCGTGAATTTCGAGGATTCCGCCGTCGAGCGCAGCCTTGTAGTTGCGCGCCTTCTCCTTGTTCGTCCAGTCGAGGATCTCGACGAGCGCCGCACGAAACGTGCAGTCGTTGCAATGGATGTCGTGGATCTCCTCGGCGTTTCGCCAGATGCCGTCTTTCGCCTCTTTTACTCGCCGCTCCACGGCGGCCTCGATGCGGTCCGCCCAGTCGCGCGCGAGTCTGCGCGCTCCGATGATCCCGTCTGCATCGAGGTGCGGGTCATCGAATTCATTGCCGCGCATCTCCGCTAGGATCGCGGCGAGGGTTTCGGGGGGCGTGTTGCTGCTCATGCCGCAGCCTCCTTGTGCTTCTTGGCGCGCGTGCGCTCGACGAGTTCGCGCAGGTCGTCCGACGGCTCGGTGAGGGTGTAGACGCCGCTCTTCTGCGCGGCGGCGCCGGATTTGACGAGGGCGGAGAGGACGCGCGGGTAGGTGGCGACGGAGATCCGGCGGCCGTTGGTTTCGCGGGCGATCCGCTCCGGGCAGTCGCGGATCATGTCGGAGAGCGTGAATGGCTTGGTGCCGTAGGTCTCCCAGAGGATGTCGTAGACGCGAACGGTGTTGGACCAGACTCGCGGCGGGGGCGATGTGTCGGGGGCGGTCCAGTCGTCTGGCATGCCGGGGAGGGTCGGCTGCTTGTTCGGTTCTGTCGGAGCGTCGGCGCCCGGCAGGGCGACGTGCAGGGCGGCCGCGACGAGCTCGACGAAGCGGTCCATCTTGGCGTTGAGCTCGCCAAGCCGGCGGTAGGTCCCGCGGATGAAGTCGGAGTCCGATCCGGGCGGGTCGTCTGCGCGGCGCGTGGCCGCGTCTTTGGTTGGTGTTGTTTTAGTCATGTGCGTGTGACTGCTTGGTTTGGTTTTCGGAAGAGGAACCGGGGGAAGAAAACAACATCAGCCATCGAGTGTCCTCGTCGGTTTGGTTGGCCCCCGGCTTGATGCACCGTGCGTCAAGGGGAAGGGGTGCGAAGGAAACGAGCAACTACATGGGGAGGGTATTCAACCTTGATCCGCTTGTCCGGTTTAATGATTTCGACCTTATTGCTTGCGAGGTAGAGGGCGTCTCGCAGGTCGCGGAAAAACGCGAGCGCGGCGTTGCGCTCAATGGTTGTGTCAATGGACAGCCCTTCGCTCTTGGCAACCATCGTCAGAGCAAGATTTCCTTTGTCGGACGTTTGGCGAAAATCGATGGTGATTCGGTGTGGCATGGCTAGTGTCTCCAGATGACGATGGATTCTGGCGTGTCCATCAGTCGTGCTCCCGTTCGTAGACCTTGTGCTTGGGATTCCACTTCCACCACTCGAAGCGGATGTGGGGGTAGGCGGCGCGGCATTCGCGGAAGGCGGTGTAGGCGCGCCCTTCGCTTCCGAGCCGGTAGCCGCCCTTGACTTCGTAGCAGACGATGGCGAAGCCCTCCTCCGTGTCGAACACGGTGTAGTCGGGCGTGTAGCGCGAGCCGCCGGGGAGCTTGAAAGTCACCCCTTCGTAGACGATCTGCTGGCCGTGGCAGTAGAGCGGGAGGATGTGGGTGCGGAGGAAGCGCTGCTCGTTCTTGTTGGGGCCGCGCCTGCTGGGGAGCGGGATCGCTTTCTGTGGAACTGGGCCCCGCCGCCCCTCCATCCCGCTATCCGAGCTTCCCGGCACGGCGGGAGACGCCGCGTGTGGAACGGCGGTCGCGGCGAGCTTGCGCCGGATCTGCTCCTGGATCGCCGGGGGGAAGTCGGAGATGGAGGGGTGGCGGGACATGGTTAGAGAACCTCCTCGATGGACGCGGCCGGTGCGGCGGACTCCTCCTGCGCGGCCTTGCGCTTGCGCGCTGCGGCGGCGATGGAGGTGTCCTCGGGCTTCCCGCCCTGCTGCTTCTCTGGGGTGACGTTCTTCTCGGCCTTGGCCTCGACGATGTTGGCGTCGAACCAGTCCTCCGCCTTGCCCATTCCGTCGCGGATGGAGGCGAAGACCTTGCGCAGGAAGATGACCTGCGCGGGCTGGATGGAGTCGAGCCGGCGCTGGATACGCGCCTCGATCTGGCTCTTGGTGACGCCCAGCTCGGCGAAGGCGGTGACGAGCTTCTTGACGGTGGCTTCGGACACGTCGGCGGTGGCCTTGAGGGTGGCGTCGCACTGCTCGACGGCGCTCTCGATCACGTCGCCGGGGATGCACTCCAGGATGCACGCGCGGACGCGGCGCATGGCCTCGTTCGCAACCTTCTCGTAGATGTCGCGCGGGTCGGTGAGGAGCTTGTCGCCGTTCTTCGTGTGGCGGACGTGCGAGACCACGAACGAGCGCTCGACGGGGATGTTGCTCTCCATGTCGTAGGCGTAGCAGAGCACCTCGCTGTGCAGCTTGTCTGAGGCGGTGACCTTGAAGCCGTACTTGAGATTGCCCCACGCTCGGGCGGCGGCTTCGGCGAGGCGGATGGACGGGCCTTGGATGTCCTGCCCGCCGCGCGCGTAGACGTAGACGGCCTGCTCGGCGAGCTTGGGGCGCATGCAGGCGTTCAGAAGCTTGTCGGCGGCTTTCGCCTCGTTGCGCGGCCAGTTCTTGGCCGCCATGATGGAGGCGAAGGCTTCGGCCTGCGCCTTGGCTTGCGCGACCTGGACTTCGGACGAGGACGCGCCGGCTGCGATGACGGCGAGGGCGTCGGGCTGGGCGGTGTTGGCGGTTGCGACGGCCGCGAAGGGCGAGTCGACCTTTTGGATTTCGTTGCTCATGGCTTGGTTGTTTGGGTTTGGGTTTGGTTGGTGGATGTTCCGTGCCGCAGGCGCGGCACGGTGCAAGACCTAGGCGAGGCGGAAGACGCGGGCTCCGGGCTTGACGGCGGTGTGGGCGTCGAGGATCGCGCCGATCTTTTCGGCGGGCGGGTTGAGGTCGAGGACGAGGGCGTTGAACGCGGCCTCGTAGTCCGTCTTTTCGGAGTCCTTGTTGGACTTCCACGTGGCGAGCTTGCGCTTGTCGGGCGTCTCAAGGGTCTCGGCGTCGCCCATCGCGCCCTCGATCGCGGCCTTGATGGAGGATTCCTGCTCCTTGAGACGCTTGCTTTCCTCCAGGACGGCGGCGAGCTTTTCGCAGGCTTCCTCGATCTCTTCGCTTGCGACGGCCTTCTTGCCTGGGTTGGAGCGCACCCAAAGGCGCTTGCAGTCGTTCTCGTCCACGGGCGGAGGCGGCTCGCGCGTGAGGACGTAGCGCTTCCAGAAGTCGTTGGCGAGTTCCTTGAGCGCCTGGATGTCGTCCTCGTTGCGCAGGACCTCGTAGACGCGGAACGATCCGCGCACGGTGAAGATCACCGGAACGTCGAACGCGACCACGGTCGGCATGAGGCCCATGTAATGCTGGCATTGGGCCTTGTAATACTTCGGGACCACCTCCCATTCCTGCATGTCGGAGGATGTCTTGCACTCAAGCGCCCGGTCGGTGCGGATCTGCGTGAGACCCTTGCCGGTGCGCGGGCGCGAGCCGTCGAGGCAGTAGCAGAGGCGGTCCACGGAGCCGATGCGGAAATCCTCCGGGTCGTCGGTGGCGAGCTGGAGGTTGCACACCTGGACCTTGCGGCCCGTGTCCTCGGTGTATTTACGCGCGGCTTCCGGTTCGAGCGCGTGGCCGATCATGGCGCGGATGGGGTTGATGGCGTCGCCCTGCGACTGGCCGGTCTTATCCAGCCAGACGGTGAGCGGAGTGCGCCAGGGCGAGAGGCCGGCGATTGCGGCGATGTCGGAACCGCCGATTCCGGAACGGCGGGCGGCAAGCCATTCTTGCGTGTTTTGTTTTACGGTTTTCATTTTTCGTGTCGTGTTGTCTGGAGTTGGTAGATGTAGCGGAATCCGGGAGCGCGCGAAATCTTCTGGCGCGAGCGGATGCAGTATCCGGCGGTGACGGCGTCGCGCAGGAAGCGCTTGAGGGATTTGTCGTTGTCGATTCCAGGGATTCGAATGCCGGATGCCGGGATCGGACGTCCGGCCGCGCGGAGGACGGCCACGAGGTAGAGGAAGCGCTGTGCGCGCGCGGCTTCCGGTTTCGGTTCTTCGGGCAGGAGCGAGCGAGTCGGGTCTTGGACGAGCGCGCGGATCCGGTCGAGCTTGCGAAGGTAGAGCTTGGCCGTGAACGCCCAGCATTCCGGGCAGCGCGAGCGGGGGATATTGCAAGTCGGACACTCGGATGCCATCGACCGGAACAATCCTTCCGCGTCGCGGATGAACTCGTCGCGCAGGGCGTCGATCTCACTCTGACTCATGGCCGGCCCGTCGTTCATGCGGGAAGGACTCCGAAAAGCCAGAGAACGCCGGAGACGACGCCGAGGAGGATGATGCCCCAGCAGAGTCCTTCTCCGATGTTGCGAAGGAAGAAGAGGATTCGGGCGCGGCGGGCGCACCGGACGGCGCGCTCCGGTTCGCTCTTCCACGGGTCGAACCCGATTACGGGGTATTGGGGCGGCATTGCTAGAACGGGAGGTCTGCGGCGAGGTCCGCGGCGGCGGCGGACGGGGCCAGGTGGTCGGGAGCGGGACGGGCGGCGGAGGAGGGCGCGGACGTGGACGATGGACGGGCGGCGGGAGCGGACGCTCCGGCGCCGTCGATCCGGTGGATTTCGTGGCCGATCACGTCGACGAAGTAGCGCCCGTTCCATTCGCGGCCGCGCAGCTCTCCGTGGACGTCCACGAGGTCGCCCTCGCGCACGAGGTCGCACTTGCCGGCTTCCTTGCGCTGGAACTGGACGGCGAGGTGCAGAGGGTATTTCTCGGCGCGGTCGGTGAGGATCATTTCGCGCTTCTGGAACTTGTCGGAAATGACTTGCAGCTCTCCGATGCGTTCGACGTAGAGCGCTTCGGCCTTGAAGGTCGCGTGGGGTTGTTCGTATGGCATGGTGTTTGGTTGGTTGTCGTGGTTGGAAGAGGGACGGCGAGGGCGAAACAAAACAACAGACCTTTTTGGGGGTTTGTGTTTACCTCGCCGCTTCCGGCACCGCGCCGGAAGAGGAAGCGGTCAGAACTTGCGCAGCTTTGCGAGCCTGTGGTCGGGCGCTGTCATGGCGAGCCAGCCGCACCGCTCGACGAGGCGCGAGAGAATTCGGTCGTCGTAGCGGGACTTGATTCCGGCGGCATCGAGGTTGGTGGTGACGAGAATCTGCGCCCGCTTCTTGGCGGGGGCATCCGCCCATTTGACGATGAAATCGCCAACGGGGTCGGTCTCGGTGCCGAAGTCCTTGCGCGGGCGGTCGGCGCCCATGTCGTCAAGAACGAACGGGACGAGGAGGTGGTGGGATTCGACGATTCCGAGGTTGCCGTGAGAACACGACACGGAGTCATATGTCTCGACGAGCGGCAGATCGTCCTCGATCCACGGATCGTCCGGACGAACGATCTTTGTGAAGGCGAGCTTGGCAATCACGCTCGCCGCCGTTGTCTTTCCACACCCGGTCCTGCCGGTGAGGATGAGCCCTTCGATGTCGCCGGCTGCAAGGGCGAGCGCGGCGTGGCACACGCGGTCGAAGTCGGAGCCGGCCAGCTCGCGGGTGTAGCCGCCCGCGTCCAGGTCTTGGGCGATGAAGTCAAGGGGGGTCTCGGCGTCCCAGACGTGGTAGCCGTGCTCGGCCAGATACTGTCGGCGGGTCGTGCGCTCGACAGGGGCGGGAGCGGTCGCGACCTGCTTCTGCAGGCCGTCTGCGACGGCGGCGAGAGTTTCGGGAAACGTGTTCATGGATGCGTGTCGGTTGGGTGGTGGTGTCTAGATTCCGAGGGCGGCGGTGTCGATTCCGCCCTTCTCCGGCGGCGGTGCGAACTTGGATGGGTCGCGGCGCATGGCCCGGATCTCGAGCCGCTTCTCGGCGCGCGCCCAGTTGCGGATGGATGCGAGAGCGGCCGTCCGTGTCATGGGCGTCGTGTCTGCGGGCTTGAAGCGCCATCCTTGCGCGGCGTAGTAGTCGCGCCAAGCGGCGAGCTGGTCGTCGGTGAGGCCGACGTTGTGGGCCTGCATCTTGAGCGCGGCCCAGTCCTCGACGATGTAGCTCGGCGTGAAGTCGGCGCCTGGGTCGGTGCGGGAGGAAGAGATTTCTTTCTCTCGCGCGCGCGTAGCGCCCTCGATAGAGGGCGCAATTTCTTTTAACTCTCCCTTTCTTTGGTTCTTTCTTTCCGTCTCTTTTTCTTGTTCCGTTGGGTTTCCCTTGGGTTCCGTTAGCTTGACGTTCGCTTCCCCTTCGCTTTCCTTTCGCTTTCCTTTTGCCGCACTTTGGGTTTCCGTTGGGTTCACTTTGGGTTCACTTTGGGTTTTCGGGCGGCCACCGAGAGAACCGTTCTTCCGGTTGGCCTTGATCCGTGCGTGGATCATCTTCGACTCTTCGACCATTGCGATCCAAAGTCCTTCGCATTCACGCGGCACGAAGGTCGGCTCAATATCGTCCTCGATCCAGCTGCACAGCGCCTTGATGAGCCAGCCGGCGGTCTTCTGCGACGCATGGCAGAAGAGCTTGACTGTTGTCGGACCAAGGAAGGCCGTCTCAATGCGAACGCGCGGCATGGCTAGGCTCGCTTTCCTTTGGCCGGACGACGGGCCGGACGGATCGACCCTGCGCGCGCGGCATGCGTGCGGCTCGTGGAAGAACGCGGCGCGATTCCGTAGGAGTAGGTCCGGAACCGGACCGCGACGGGGCTGTCCAGGTAGGAGAGCCACCACTCGACGGCGCCGTAGGGGAAGCGGACGACGGTCGGTGCGAGGTCGAACGCCGGGATCGGGAAGAGCTTCCGGCGTGCGAAGCGGCGCACCTGCGCGACCGTGGCGGGCGAGCCGTCCACGGTCACGAGGTGGCGGACCTGCTCTTCGGTGAGCAGGGGGATCGGCTCGTCCAGCTCCGGCATCGTCGGGTTCGTCCGGGCGGCGTTCATGAGCCGCACGACCGCAGCCGCGGGAATGGCGAGAGCGCCATGCTCCGACACGGGCAGGTGCGTGTAGACCCAGGTGTGGCCGACTTGGAGGAGCCGGCCGATCCGCTCGGGCGAGAGAAGGAGAGAGGACGTGGGCATGGCCTGCAGCCTACTTGTTGTTCACGACGATCACGACGGGCTTGCCGTCCGCCTTGATCTCGCCGTCGGCGGCGGGCGCCTCCTCGGGCTCGTCATCCTCGGCGGGCGCTTTCGGGTCTTCCTTCGGCGCGGGCTGTTCGTCCTCGCCATTCTCGGCGTCCTTCGCCGCGTCCTTCGTCACGACATCCGCGAGATCGCCGATGATCTCCCGGAGAAGCTTCCTCATCAGGGAGAAGCGCAGCTTGTCTAGTGCATCCTTCCTGGCGGTCTTCCCCGTTTCGACAACCCTCTTGATGTTGTCCGTGTCGAGCAGATCGACGCTCTTGTCTCCGAGGTAGGCGAGGATTGCCGCCACCTCTTCTGCCGTGGCGTCATCGAAGTTGTCCGACTTTGCGGAGAATTCAAAGGCGATTCCCTCTTTGCCGTCCTTCTTGAGGGGCTTGGCGGTGGTTTCGATGATGAGTTTCATGGTGTGATTGTGATTTGGTTTTGTGGTTTGTGTTTCCTGGTGGAAATGGTTGACTGGTTGTTCTCGCAGGTGGTAGGATGCGGCGGGTGTGTTCCACCTTGTTGGAACGATTAAGTGCGAGCCGACTCCCCTTCGGAGGTCGCTCGCGCTAGTGGTTATTCATCTGCTCCGCGTGTGGTGTTCTCGTGGGTGTGTTCCACCTTGTCTGCAAGAAAAAGGAGAGCAAGGTCCGACGCAGAAATCTCCGTGATGTCGGACTCTCTCGCAAGCGCATCAAGAGCCCATTCCGGCATGTCGATGACGAGGTCTTCCATTTTACTTTCCTCCGCGAATCTTCGTCCAGTTCTCGGCAATCATTCGCTGAACATCTTTCTTGTCTTCTTCAGTCAGTTCGACGTGCATCAGCGCGTCAAGAAGAATGTGCCTTGCGTGAGCGGAAGGCGTCTCGTGGTGGAATTCGGCGTCCTTGATGAGCTGTTTGTAAAGCTCCATCGGGACTCGCAGTTTCAACTGCTTGATTCGTCCTGATTCTTGGTTGCTCATGGGTGGTTTCCTTTGGTGTCCTTGCGAGGTGAAATCTACCATAGGTGTGTTCCACCTGTCAATAGCATTTTTCGCTTTCTGCGGAATCTTTTTCATTTCTTGCGGAATGCATCTCTACGAGGCGTGTTTCGCAAAACGATGTTGTTCGGATGTTTGTTGTTCGCCGGATTGTTCCTCTCGCTGATCATCCATGAAATCAAGGCGAAGGTTTGGCAGGAGGGACGCGGAACGAATCCGAATCCGGCTGACAAACGGAAGAATCCATACGCGAACGACGAAGCATTTAACTTCAAATTCGGGTTCTGGCTTTATTTCGGATTTCTGATCATAATCCTGCTTGGTCTACTCGGCTTCGTTGAGGACGATTAGTTCTCGTCCGGCAGGTCGTCGAGCTTGTCCGGAGGGACGAGGATTTCCGGCGGCATGACGCGCGCGTCCTCGGCCTCTTGTTGCGCGGAGGCGCCTGCTTTCGGAGCGGCCAGTCCGCACGCTTCGTCGAACCAGCTTGGCATGCCCTGGATGTTGAACACGATCGCCGTGCCGATGTTCGCGCCCTTCGCCGCTTGCGTGGCGCTCGTCTCGGCCGCTTTCCTTGCCGCGCTCACGGCGGCCGCCCCCTCCGGGTCGGCGCGCTCCAGGGCGAGTTCCAGAAGTTTGCTCTCGCGCTTTACTTGCGTCCCGATCTGCCCGTCCTCGTCTTTCGCCACGCGGCCGAAGACCGGGATTTCCTCGCCCTCGAGGACGCGGCGGCGCAGTTCGTCCTCGTAGAGCTGCTTCTGGGCGATCTGCCTCTGTTCGAGCGCGAGGTCGTAGAGCTTCTGCAGGCCGTCCGGGTCGGACTTGGCGAGCAGCCGGAGGCGCAGCATGGTGAGCCCGGCATGGTGTTCGACCTCTTCCGTCGGAAGTCCGCGAGCGAGCGCGCCGATACCCTGCAGGATCGCCTGCTGGAAGCGGGCCAGGTGAGGTGCAAGGCCGTAGTTGCGGCGGTCCTCCAGGTTGGGGCCCGACGGCTCCTTCTTGTTGCGAGAGCCTTTGCCGTCCGCGCCGGCGCCGTTTTCCCGGTCGAGGACGAGAGAGGCGATGAGGTCGGCGGCGGTGTCCACGTCTGCCTGCTCCCCCTGCGTGTTCGGCTGGGGCCACTTGTCGAGCCATTCCGCAAGGCGGGCCGGCAGGGCGAGCGCCGTCTGCGCCTCCTTTGCAAGCCCGGTGTCGTCGAGTTGTTTCACGGGGACTACCTTCTGTTTCATGTGGCCTAGCTTCCAACGTTGGTATTTGATCGCCTCGTCCGTGTCCGCGTGACCGGGCGGCGGGTGGTATTCGGGGTTCGTCCGGGGTTTGATCCCTTCGCTCTTGTTGCCGAACTTGCGCTCGGCTTCGCGCGCTTTGTCTTCCTTGCGCGATTTCTTCCATGCGCGCCGGCCGCGCTCCATCGCGGCGGACTGGTGGCGGTCGATCTGGTTGGTTGTCTTCGGGCGGCGCCCTTCGTGCGTTCGCATGGCGGGAGAGATTCTAGCGCAGGGCAACTATTCGCCACTTGACTTCCGGCAGCCGCTGGTTGTAGTATCCGCCCCGTCGCCGCAAAGCGGCGTGAATAGAAACATGTGTTGTTGCTAAAACGGCGCACAAAAGGCAAGCCGCCCCGGACGAGCGATCATCCGGGGCGGCTTCCTTGTTGCGGGCTTTGTCTGGATCAGCCGATGCCGTGGTAGCCCTCCCACTTTGCGGCCTCCTCCTCGGTGACCTCCTCGATCATGCGAACATGATACATGGGGTTGACGAGGTTGATCTGCCCGTATGGCGTGCCGTCCTCCCCGACCCAGACCTGGAGCCCGTAGTTCGAGGCGGGCGAGTTGCGGGTGGAGTAGACGCGGATATTCACGCCGTCGAACGTGGTGAGCACGGCTTTGTAGCGCTTGCCCATGTCAATGTCTGGAATGATCGGATTCATCTTGTTGCTTCCTTTGGTTTTGGTTGTTGTCGTTGCGTTCGTTCAGCCGAATTGCAGGCCGCGCGTGTGCAGGGCGTTGATTGCGTAGCGGACAACATCTGCAATCCCGACCTTGTTGCGTCTGGCAATCCGTTCAATGATCTCTTTGTCTGCGTCGGACACGCAGATTGCCGTTAGTGTCCGGCGCGATTGTTGCACGGCAATCTTGCAGACCTTCTCGGATTTCTTGTCAATGATGTTGATCGCGACGCGAATGAGTCCGGCGGCGTCAGCTCCCATTTTCTGAAGTTCGTCAAAATTCGTCTTCTCGTCCGGCGAGAGGAGGAAGTTCACGTAGCGGGTCTTGGTTCGCGGTTTTGGCGTTGTTCTCATGGCGGTTTTCATATTATGTCTTTCCCCTTTCTATGTCAAGCGCGCCGGGGCGGCGGTTGCCCGCGCGCCCCTTGTTGCGTGCGCTTGTTGCTTATGACGGCGATCCGTGGAGCGGGTCTGGGCCGCTGATCTTCCGCTTGAATCCATCCCATGCTCTTTTGGCAAGCTCAGGCATGGCTTGTTGCAGGTCGGTGAAACGGACTGTGATCGTCGGCCTACCTCCTTTGAAGTAGAGATAGACCGTCGCATCTTGCGGCCTCACCCAACAGCTCTCCGACACCTCCGGCCAACCAATCTCGTCCGGCTCTATGTCAACTTCCGTCCCTGGTTCGTCATGCGAGAAAAGCCCAAGTTGCCCGTGCCATGTGCGGATGATTGATTTGATTTTCATGGTTAGTCCTCCTTGTTGTTGTTGTTGTTGTTCGTATTGAAGTTGTTGTTCGTCTGGAATTGGACATGACAATCGGCCAGTCTTTTCGTGAATAATCTCATTCGTTCTTCCGTTTCTCGTTCTCCGCACATGGAACGGACGATCATTCTGTTTCTCGGTTCTGCCGCATCCTCTCTCTGAATGGGAGCGAAATCCGCTTCCCATAGGTCTGCCGCAGAAGTCCCGACGAACATTTCGTCAAAGATTTCTCCGGCCTGTCTGAACGCAGGATCGTCACGGAAATCAAACGTCATTGTGGTTGTTGTCTTGCTCATTTGCGAGTCTCCTTGTTGTGCTTCTTGTTCATGACGGCGTTCGTCTGGTCGGGCTGAAACTTGGCGAGGCAGATCGCGCGCGTCGGGATGCAGAACCGCGCGCAGTTTGAGTCCGTCCCGTGGATCATGTCGGGGCGGATTTCTGCGAGGTCTTCCGCCCGCCGCACGGCAACGGAAAATCCGTTCGCGAGGTAGATGGAGAGCTGATTTCCTTCGGGCCAGTTGGCGAGGAAGGTCTGGATGTGTTTCGGGTTCATGGTTGTGGTTTCCTTTGTTGAGTGCGCCCCGCCGTCATGGCGGGGGCTTGCTTGTTGTCGGTTGCGGCCTAGCGGATCGGGCGTCCGTAGCAGTCCTTTCCGTCTTGCGCGGCATTCCGCGCCTTCTCAATGTCCGCGAGGTCGTCAAGCCCCCACGGGAAGGCTTCGTATGCGGCGCGCGAGACTGGGAAAAGCTCGCAGAGCTTATCTGCGGCGCAATGATAGAGGGTGCTCACGATCGCTTTCGCTTCCGTCTTTTCGTAATCGTCCGTCTCGCAAGACTGGTAGTTGTAGCATCCAAGAGCCTTGAGCAAGAAGCCGATGCCAGTAAGCCCGTTGAAGTCGGGCGCGCCATCGTTGACTTCCGCGAGGGAACCGGGCTTGATTCTGTCGCACCGGGTGTCATAGTGATACTCCGGCGCGGATTTGTTCTCGTTGTAGCGGAAATTCACGGAGCGGTAGTTTTCGTTCCACAGAATCTGCCCGATCTGGTCTGGGTCTTCTTCGGCGCAGACGAGTTCGCCGTTGTTGTTGATTGCCCGGATTCCAAAGTGCTTCGCCGCAGAAACGAGGAAGTCAATGTGGGCTTTGCTTACGATCCATGCGCTCATGGTTTGTGTTCCTTTCTTTGTTGTTGGTTGTTGGTTGGGTGGTGGTTAGTGCTTCGGTGCGTAGAGCTTGCAGAGTTCGTTGAATTCCTCCGGCGTGAGCGGTTCGTCCGGCGCGTCCGTGTCGGTGTAGGTCACGCCGCACTCAAGGTTCTTGAACGCGTCAACGGCGCGATCCCGCTCCTCTCCGTCCGTCCCAGCGATCCACTCCATGAGGAAAGCGCGGTATTCGCGCTTGGTCTTGAAGAGATGTTCTTGCCCGTGGGCTTTGATTCCTATTTTCTTTTTCATGTGTCCTTATGCGTGAAAGAGATCATCCATCGCTTCGCGGATCACCGCGTTCACCGCTTCAGAGATTGCGAGAGCGGCGCGAAATCCACCCTCGTTCATGCCGCTCAACTCGTCACCGATCATGTTGTTCATGGTTGTGATCGCACGATCCAGTCCCTGCCAGTAGGCTTTTCTGGCGGTCTGGTCTTGTCTGATTTTTGCCTTCATTTCCGTTGTCATGGTTTGTTCTCCTTGTTGTCTTTGTTGCGCGCCTTATTCGGCGGCTCGCTTGCCGAGTTCAAATCCGGCGGCTTCCCCGCGCGCGTCTTTCCACCGCCCGACAACCTCCGCGAGTTCGTCCTTGTTGGTGACGAGTTCGCCCCAGAAGTAGACGCGGCTTGCGCTTGCGTTCGCTTCAATGTTGAGCGCGTCAAAGTAGGCTACGCGGTCGGGACTGTCCAGATTGTATGGGTCAAGCCCCGCTTCCTCTGCGACCTTGTAGGCGGCATTGAGCGCGAGATCGTTAAAGAGCGCGTTGCCGACGGCATCGTAAGGCGGCGGGAATTCCTCTAGTTTCTCCGCGACGAGATCGGGCGTAATGTCCCCGCCCCATGCGCGCGCCCATTCATCAAGCGCGGCGGTGTCCTCACGCCCCAAGCCGAGGGCGAGACTGATTGCGGTTTTCGTGTCCATTGTTCTTCTCCTTGTTGTTCTGCCGCGCGGGATGTTGGCGGCGTTTGTTGTTGTTGACTTCCCGCGACACGCCCCTGCGTGTTTCGGCGCGTAGTCGGCGCGCCATCATCGGGCGGGAGGGGCGTATCGTGTGCTAGGCGGCAAGGCTCCTTTCCAGTTGCTTGCGGTGTTTGCGGAACAGTTCGGCAAGTCTCTGCGCAACTTCGCGCGCGTCTGCGGGCGGCGTTGTGTTCTTTCGGGCGTAGCATTGCTTCACCTTCCATCCGTCCCCGATCTCAATGTCCACTCGCCCTTCGTCCTTGCCAGCAAGGGCGAGACACACGCAGTTTTGCGCGGCCATGTTCGCGGAGTAGGATCCGCCGCCAATGCAGTTGCCCATGTTGTTTCCTTCGCGCAAGAATTCATCCTGCGAGGTGAGCCAGACGATCTGCCAGTCTCCGAGATTGAGCTTATTTTCGTTCTTCTGGACAAGCGCGCGAAGCTTCTCCACGAATTCCGCGATCAGCGCGTCCCGCTCCGCTTGCGTCCGCGCGTAGATTGCGCGTTGCTTTTCAAGCTCCTTCTCCCTGCGCGCGTTCGCACGCGCCCATTCGCGCTCCCGCCGCCGCATTTCGCGCATCTGCTTCTTGTGGCGAATGCGTTCCGCTTTCTTGCGCGCTTCGTAGAACGCGGCGAAGTCGGTCGGGTAGGCGGTGCAACGGGCGCGCAGGTCAAGCCCTTCAAGCTTCGCGTTCGTCATGGCTTCGCAATAGCGCCCCGCGTCAATGCCGTGCTTCACGCAGTAGGCGTAGGCGGCGCGGATCGGGATTTCGGTCGGGCGAGACTGCCGGACGGCGGAGAAGAACACGCGCGGCGCGTTCCTTGCGCGTTCGCGCTCCTCCACATCCGCAAGGGTGCGCTTCCCGCTCCGGCTCATCCACACTAGATCGTTCCAGTTGTAGCGCGTGGCGAGTCCGGGATTCTGGATCAGCAGTTTCATCAGCACCTTGTTGCGGGCGAGTTCCGCACATTTCTTCGGGTTGCGGACGGGAGAAAAGCGGTAGGCGTTGAAGAGTCCGGCCTTGACAAGAAGCTCGGTCTTCGGGTCTTTGGCGTAGGCGTAGAGGATTTCCGCCAGTTGCTTTGCGTAGTTCGGGCAGTAGTTAGGCCAATGCTCCGTTGCGAGGAGCGCGGGATCATCTGCCGCAAGCGGCTTCCACCCGCAGTAGCGGTAGCGGGAGCGGGCGAGGAGGTCTGCGCGGGCGAGGCAGTCGGACGGCAAGGCCATCGTCACGCCGTTCCAATCAAACCAGTTGTCCTCATCATCTTCGCGCCACGCCTGGTGGCAATAGTAGCCGGAGCAAGTCTGGTAGATGTTGTGCTTCGTGTTGTAGGCAACATTCCAGTCCACACACCAACCCGCAATCCCCTTCCAGTTGAGATCGTGGATGTAGATTCTGCCCTTCGCCGGGTTGAATTCGGCAATGGGCTTGACCTCCTTCTCTCCCCTGCGGCTTGCGACCGTGACGAGTTCCAGTCCGTCACGCCCCACCTTGCGGAAAAGGGTTGTGAAGATCGTTGTCCTGCTTTTGTCGGGAATCTTGACTTTCTCCCGATATTCGCGCGCCGCTTTCGTGACGGCGCGCAGTTCGGTCTTGTTGAGTTTCTTCATGTCGCACCTCCTAGAAATCAAAGAGGGTCATCTGCGGGTCGGGCTTCTTCGGCGCGGGCTTCGGGATCACGGGCGGTTTGTAGTTGCCGGACGGCGGTGTGTAGGGCTTGGGCTTCGGCGTCGGCTTCCACTCGCAGTTGAGAGAGTCCTCCTCAAAGTAGTGCATGAGTTCGCAGAAAACATCCTCGTCCTCCGCGAAGTATCCGCGCGCGCCCTTCTCGGCTTTTTTCTGCGCCCATTCGTAGAGGTGATTCGCCGCGCCTTGCAGTGTTTTCTTTCCCTCTATCTTCGCGCGGAGTTCTGGGCTTGCGTTCTTGTCAAAGTAGGCTTTCAGCCGCTCTTCCATGTGGTTCGTGGCTTTCCACTCCCACTTCGGCGGCTTCTCCTCCTCCGGCTTGTCGGCGGGCTTCTCGTCCGTCTTGTCCTCGCCGTCCTTGTTGTCCTCCGGCTCGGCGGGATCGGGCGGCGTGTTCTCGCCGTCCGGCTTCTCGGCGGTCTTCTCTTCGCCGCCGAAAACGGACGGGAGGTTTCTCTGCAACGCCGTGTCAAGAGAGATGTCTCCCCGCTCGTCATTGGTCAGCGGACGGATTGCGACTTCGCCGGAGTCAAGGATCGTCACTTTGTCCTCGCCGTCCGTGCAGTAGTCCCGCTCGTTCTCGTCATCGTAGACTCGCCATCCGTGCGACTCCGCGACCTCCATCCAGTTGCTCGGCGTGTCCCCGCTCTCGTTGAGCCAGTCCGCAAAATCCTGCAAGGTCTTGATCTCCGGCGCGGTCTTGTTGTCGGTCTGCGGCGCGTTCTGCGCTTCGGGCGCGGGCGCGGTATGCTCCGGCTCGGCGGCGGGTTTGGCGGGCGCGGGTTCGTCCGGCTTCTCGTCCGGCTTCGGCGCGTCCGTGGTCTGCGGCGCGGGCTTCATCTGCGCCATCATCTGCGAGACTGCGGCGAGTTTCGCCGCCATCTCTTGTTTCATGCGCTCAAGCTCCGCAAGCGCGTTCTGTGCTTCTTCGTTCATGGGGTTTTGCCCTTGTTGTTGTTCTTGTTGTGTGGCTTGCCATCATCGGCGCGCGGGTTGCCGTCCCTGCGCGGACACGCGCCCCGCCGGAAAGGACGGCGGCGGGGGCGTGTTTCGGCTTGTCTACTTCGCCGCCCCGCCCTCCTTCTTCTCGCCGTTGTTGCGGATCGCGTCTTGGATCGTCTGCGGCGCGCCCTTCGGCGTGTGCGCGCCGGAAATGATCTGGAAGATGCCGTCGCGCTCCTCGGTGCGCGTCTCCTCCATCTCCATCAACTCCCCGCCGTTGGCTGTGAGCTTCGCCGCGTCCTCGTCCCCCATCGTCATGCACTCAACGATGGCGGCGAGACTGGCGCGCGTCCATTGCTCTGCGATTACGCCGACGAGCGCAAGGTCGGGAATGCTCGTTGTCTCGCCATCCGCGTTGTGTCCGGCGAACACCGCCGCGCCCGCAATCAGCCGTTCGCGTCCGGCGTTGAGGAAAAGCGCAGTTCCGGCGGGGTTGACTCCAGAAACATCCCAGAATGCGTCCGCAATCCACATATCGCAACCGCGCCCGATGTCAACGCGATCAATCATCGCGCCGATATGTCCGCGCAAGTGTTCGTAGGTCTGCCCGCGCGAGACTGCCCACAACTCCAAGCGCGTCTCCGCGTCTCCGTCCTTGTTCTCCGTGAACGGAAACGCGGTGAGGAGCAGGGCTTTCTCGTTGTCTTCCGTCCGCAGGGGATGCCCCTGCGCGAAAGTCCATGCGATTGCGGTCTTGAAAAAGTCCTTGCCGACAAGCCGCGCTTGGATTGCGCGGCAACGCGGATCGTGCGCGTCCGGGTTTTGAAGAATTTCGGAGGTGTAGATTTCGCGCCGGAGCAAGCGCGGCGCGTTGTTGTTGTTGTTTTTCATGGCGTTTTGCCTTTCGGGGTTGGGGTTTCGTGAAAATGGTGGGATTGCGGTATTGCGGCACATGGCTTGCAGGCTCCTTGTTGCTAGTTGTTGATCCCTGCGGCGGCGGCGTGTAGAATCACGGCGGCGGCGGTGTAGATTGCGGCGAGAATCGCGGCTTTCATTGTGTTGTTCGTGTTGGTTTCCGGTTAGTCCGCATAGTCCTCTGTGTAGGTCTGCGCGGGGTTGTAGATGTTCGTGCGGTCGGCGTAGTGGCTCGGCTTGGTGCGGAAATATCCGCTTTCGTCCGGGCGGCGCGTGATCGGCTTCGCGCCCGCTTTGATTCGGTATCCGAACGGGCTAGACGGATCGGGAATCGGGCGGACGCGCGCTTGCATGAATCCGCATTCTTCGCCCGTCTTTTCTAGCTCAATCAGAGAAAGGCTCTTGCCCGTATCCTTCAAAACGCCGTAGAAGTCATAAAAAGTCATGGAATAATGGAAGTGCGAAACAATCACTTTGCCCGCAAGGCTCTTCGCCTTGTTGCCGTCCGTCTCCGGCGGCTCTGGCGGCGTGTTCTTCGGCTCGGTGGCGCGCTCGTCCTTGTTGCGTTCTGGCGCGGGATCGTGCGGCGGCGTGTTCTCCGGCTTCCCTTCGCGTGCGTCCGGCGTGTCTGTAAATAAGTCCATTTGCCCGGCGCGCGGAAAAATCTCGGTCTGCCAAGTGCAAGGCGCGAATCCCGCGCGCGTCTGGCGCGCGAGACTGCCGCTTGCGATTGCGGCGCGCAAGTAGTCAGCTTGTGCGTCCGTGAATTCCGGCGCGCGGTGCGTCTGCGCGTGCTTATCTGGCATGGGGTTGCCGAAAAGATCAACGGCGGCGGCGGGCGTGGTGTGCGCGCTCGTCGGCGTTGTCGCAATGGCGGCTTGGATTGCGGCGGGGTTCAAGGCGGCGGCTATTGCGGCGGCAATGGCGGCTTGCGTGGTCTGCATGGCGGGCGTTCCTTTCCGGGCTAGGCGGTGGCTCCGTCCGTGAAGCGGAGAATGTCGGCGGCGCGCTCGTCAAGTCTCGCGGCGCGGTTCACTTTGTCTGCGGCGTTCTGCGCGTCTGTGCATTCCGCCAAAACGAAAGCACCGGGCGCGGGGGCGGTGTTGTATCCCGTCCGGTCGCGGTCAATGATGAGATACACGGCGAAACGCGCGCCGGAATCGGGCGCGGTGTGCTCTGGCTCAATGGTGGCGGTTGTCCGCGTGCCGTCCGTGTGGTAGTCCCGGAATCCGGCAAGGTCGGCGGCGAGTTCGTCCGGCGTGGCGGCGGCGAGTTCGCGCGCGTATTGCGTGGCAATCTCCTCGCAAAACTGCGCGCGGGCGGCGCGGCGTTTCGTCTCCGGCGAGACTGCGGCGGGCGTGGGCGTGGGCGTGGCGGTGGTGTTCATGGTTTTTTGCCTTTCGTGTTGTTCTGGTGGATCAAGCGGCGGTTGCGTGGCGGATGATTCTGGAAATTCCGGATATGATTTCCGCTTGCATTTCGCGCGGGCTTGCGGTAAATGGAATGTAGATCGTTTGTGCGGGGTCTAGTCCAAGTGCCGCGCAAGCGGCGGTTGCCCCGATTGCATGGCAACGCCCGCTTGCGCTGTCAAAGTCCGAACCAGTCACGGCGTGAAGGTCTTGCAAGTCCATGTGTCCAATCCTGCGGGTCACTTCGGGGCGGGTTGCATACCATACGGCGGAGAGGTCTAGCGGTTCGCCGTGGCGTTTGGCGGGATAGTAGCTTGCAACTTCGCGGCAAGGGCGGCGGGTTTCAACGGCGTTCTCAATCCATAGGGCGGTAGAATATCCTCGGCGCTCAAGCGCCGAAACGGCGGCGGCGGCTGTCGCGCCCCGCTTCTCAAAATCAGTTAGCGGGGCGGTGCATGGGAGACAAGCGGCGAAGATGATAGTTGCAAGTTTCGCGGGGCGTGGTTGGCGGCGGCGACGCGTAAAAAAGCGCGCGTCTCCGTTTCCCGTCATAAAGTCCAGTAGGCGGGCGGGGTCTAGTGTCTCTCCGTCCTCGGCGTGTTGCCACTTCGCGCGCGTGTCCGTTCCGGTGATACCGTCTTCAATCTGGGCGGCAATCGTTTCGGCAAGGCGCGGGATTTTCGCGCTTGGCTCGTCCGTGGCGAGTGCGGGCACGGCGGCGGCAAGGGTATTTCCGTAGAAATTGCCCCTGCGGTTGCCTAGCTCGGCGGCATAGCGGGAAATTTGGCTTGTTCCGCGCGCCTTGTCAAGCGCGTTTTGGACGAAATCGGCGGTTGCCGGGAAAATCCGTGTGAATGGTTCGGGCATGGCGTTTTCTCCTATCCTAGCGGGTCGCGGCGATAAATTCCTTGCGCTTCTGTTCTGGCATTCCTTCGGAAAAATCGTCCAGAATTGCGCGCGCGGTCTTGAAAAGTCCGGCGGCGGCAAGCTTTGAATAGTCAATAACCGTCCGGGTTGAAAAGAAAGTGCGGGTTATGTGGCGCGTTTCAACGGCGCGGCGCGCGGTGTCTCGCGCGTCAATAACGGCGGCGGCTTTCGCTTCGTCTGCCGTGATGGCGAGCGCAAGGCGCTTTTCAAGTTCGGTATCGTAGTTGACTGGAAGATAGCGGAAGCGGTTTAAACTGGCGGAGTCAAGGGCCGTCCTGCCTGTGTAGTCCTGTGTGGCTCCGTGCCCGGTGGTGTTTCCTGCGGCGAGAATGTAGGCCTGCGGATTCTTCTTGATCCTGCCTAGGATCGGAAAGGAAAGCTCGCCGTTGGCAATTGCCGAATTGACGACAATTGCCGTTTGCGGATCGGCGGCGTCCAGTTCGTCAAATAGGAAAACTCCGCCATTGCGATAAATGCGCGTGAATTCGCTTTCGTGGAACGAAAACGCAAGTTGCCCGTTCTCGGCGGGCTCTGGAATGAGTTTCCCGAAAATGTCGCTTGCGGAAACTTCGCCGGAAACGGAGAGACTTCCAAAACGCGCGCTTTCGTCCATGTCCGGGAAAAGGACGGCGGCGGCTTGGCGCGCAAGGTAGGTTTTTCCGCTCCCTGTCGGGCCGTAAAGGTAGCAGTTGACTCCGCAACGGATCCGCGCCAAAAGCTCGTTCAATGCGGGGTGCGCGGCTTCCCCTTCGGGAAGGGTGATTTCCTTCGGGATTTCGGGAAGGTGGAAATGCGTGATGTTCGGCGCGTGGGCGTTGGCGGCGGCTTCGGCGGCGGCGCGCGCGGCCTCGGCGGCTTCGTCCTTCGCCGTCTGGATTTCGGCGCGCAATGCGTCAATTTGCGGCGCAAGGGCGGCGGCGGCGCCGTTGGCAATGGCGGCAACGGCTCCGGCGGCGGCGGCAAGGGTCGCGGCGGGATCGGCGGGCGGGGTCTGCATGGTCTGCGGCGGGGTCTGCTTCGGGGCGGTGTCTCCGCCGAAAAGATTGCCCTGGCGCGCGGCTTCGGTAAGTTCTGCAATGGTGGTGTTCATGGTGTCGGGGGTGGTTGGTTGGGTGGTTAGGCAATCTCCATTTGTTCGGGAGCGATCCTTGCTAGAAAGCGCGTCCACGCGCAAGCGGCCGGGAATCGTCCGGCGGCGTGGGCAAGGGGGTTTGATTCGGCACGCGCGCAAGCCGCGCGCAATGCGTCAAGCCGTCCCCTTTGCATTGCGTCTTTAATTTCGTCAACTTCGCGGACAAGGGCGGCGCGCGCGGCGTTCGGGCGCGGCACGGAAAAAGCGGCGTTCTCGCAAGCGCGCGCCGCTTCCCGGTAGATCGCAAAAACATAGTAGGCGCGAGAGATTCGCGCGGGGGTGGCTGTCTGCACAAGCCGCTTTTTATGTTCGCGGCGCGCGGCGTTCGGGCGGGGGGTGGCGTTCATGGTTGGTGCCTTTCGTGGTCTTGCGGGGCGGTAGTCTAGCATAGTCCGCTTTTTATGTCAAGCGTTTTTTTATGTCTTTTTTTCTGCGTTGTTCTTTCTTGCGAAACGCCCCTTGTAGAGACTCTTTTCGTAAAATGCCGTTTTCCATTTTAGCCTTTATTCATGGGCTTTTCATGCGTTCTCGCCTTGCGTTTTCGCGCGTCTCAATCATGCGCGTTTTTCGTAGTTCTAGGCGTGTCTAACAATCGGCTTTTTAGCTTCGTCTAACATAGCTAAATCCCGCTAAATAGTAAATCTGTCTTTACAATTGTTTGGCGCGTCTAAAGCATGGTCTGGCGGGGTTCGTCCGGCGGGGTCTGCTGGCGTTCCGGCGGGGCGGTTCTCTCGCTCGTTCGTCCAGCGTTCTCCCCTCCCCTCGCGCCGGGGAAGGTGGGAGCGGGGAAGGGGGTAGGGGGTAGGGGCGGGGGGTGGATGGGGGTAGGTAGCAGGGCAACGGCAACGGATCGGAGTAGGCGTGTAGGTAGGTAGGTAGGTAGGGCGGTAGCAGGGTAGCAGGTGGCGCGCGCGGGGACGGCAACGGCTGGATCGGGGCGGGGAGATGGGGCAAGGCTCGTCAAGGCGCGGCAAGGCTCGTCCGGGCTTCATGCGGGTTTCTGTCTAGCGGTCTGGAAGGGCGGCGGGTAGTCTGGCGGGATTGGGGGGAGGGCCGCGCGCGGTGCGGTGTGTTGGCGTTTTTCGGGGCGCGGGTCTATGTCGCATAATCCCGCATTCCGGCGCTTATAAACTCGCCATGCGTGCGGCGGATTGCGGGCGGGCGGGCGTCCGGTGGGACTGTTGCGGGCCGTCTGGGTATCCGTCCGGCCTGCCCCGTCGGGCCGTCGGGGCCGTCCGGCGGGGGTTGTTGCGGCGTTTTTAAGCCGTTTTTCGGCAAAAAACACGCCCCGCAAAATTATAAGTATTGATTTTTCAATATGTTATGCGGATAATGGGGAGGGTTGAAAGCCTTTCTGGAAGGATCAAAGGAAGGCGCGCGGGCGGGAATGAGAAGGGAGGGGAGGACGGGCAAGGCGGGCGGCATGGGGGAGCGGGAAGGGAGGGAGGAAGGGAGGCACGGCTACCCCGTCCCCCTCCCCGACCACACCGCCGACCGCCGCCCCGCGCGGGTCCTGCGGGGGACTTTCTCGCACACTGAGGTCGAAGTTTGAAAAGGAGCTACTGCTTGGGACGGGTGGGTCGTGTGGGCGCACCTGCGAGGGCGCGCGCGTGCGGGTGCGAGGTTGGTGTCCGGATTTTTTTCGGGAATGGTTGCCGTGGTGGATACTGTTTTGGCATGGGGAACCAAGCGAACAGAGGGCTGCGGCGAACGGCTGCGGGGACGCGGAAGGATCGCGTGGAGCGGTCGACGCGCGTGATTGGATACGTGCCGACGCCGACGGGGCTGCGGTTCCACAACAGCCGTGCGCTCGTGAAGGGTGCGATGGGGCCTGTTGGGAGCGGCAAGTCGGTATTCTGCTGCGAGGACATCTGGATAAAGAGCTGCACGCAGGTGCCGATGGCGCAGATCGACCCGGCGTGGGGGATGCGGGTGCGATACAGCAAGTGGCTTGTGATCCGGAACACGTATTGGGACTTGCAGCAGACGACGATCAAGACGTGGCTGGACTGGTTTCCGCAGACGAAGATGCGGGAAAGCCAGCCGTTGGGCGGTGTTCTGGAGTTCGAGCATCCGAGCAACGAGCGGCTTCGCGCGGAGGGGCGGGAAGACGAATGCACGGCGGTGCGGATCGAGCTGGTGTTTCTGGCGCTGAACAAGGAAGAGCAGGTGCGGCACCTCAAGTCGCTGGAGGTGTCCGGGGTGTGGATCAACGAGGCGAGCGAAGTGCCGCTCAAATACGTGAGCCGTGCGTTCGAGCGAACGGGGCGTTTTCCGAGCAAGAAGGCGGGCGGGCCGTTCAAGAACCTGGGGATGATCATGGACACGAACCCGCCGAGCGACACGGGGTGGTGGTACCAGCTTGCGGAGGTGCGGCGGCCGCAGGGCTACGAGTTCTTCCGGCAGCCGCCGGCGGTGCTGCGGCGCGAGAAGGGTGGCCGGATCTGGTACGAGCCGAACAAGGGGCAGGATCCCGGGATTCCCGCGGCGGAGAACGTGGAGAACCACAACGAGGGGTGGGAATACTACATGCGGCAGACCCGTGACGGGGACCATGCGCGGATCAAGGTGTTCCTGATGGGGGAATACGGGACGACGGTGAGCGGAAAGGCGGTGTATCCGCAGTATTCGGACGAGGCGAACTACCTCGACGAGACGCCGGAGCCGTGGTGGGGGCTTCCGCTGTTCATGGGGACGGACTTCGGGAGGACGCCGGCGACGGTGCTTTTGCAAGTGCTTCCGTCCGGGAAGATCGTGGTTCTGGACGAGATATGCGGGGAGGACATGACGATCGGGGAGTTCTGCGAGCAGCTTCTCCTTCCGCGTCTCATCACGAAATACCGGTTTGCGGAGGGGATGCGGGTGATGAACTTCGCGGACCCGGCTGGGGCGAAGCCGAACGAGACGGACGCGCAGGGCGCGATCTACCGGATGAACGAGCTGGGGATTCCGACGGTGCCGTGTCCGGTGACGGGCAACAGCCCGCTGCTGCGGATCGAGGCGGTCGCGAGCGCGCTTCGGCGGCGGATGGACGACGGGAGCGCGGGCCTGGTGCTTTCGCGCAACTGCCGGCGGCTGCGGGAGGGTTTTCTGGGGCGGTATTACTACAAGACGGCGGCGAATTCGGACGCGGCGGACGAGCGCGTGGCGGCGAAGCCGGACAAGAACATGTTTTCGCACCCGCACGACGCGCTGCAATACGGGGTTTTCGGGGCGACGCACCAGAGCGGGGAATCGATGTTCGACGTGAGCGGGCGAAGCAACCGGCTGTGGGTGCCGGACGGATTCGGAGGCTACCGGCTCTCGGGCCCGGTGCCGACGGCGGGCGGCGCGTGCGGGACGGAAGCCCGCATTTCCATGGCGGGCTTCTGCTGACGGCCGACTGCGACAGATAGTTGCAGGCCTTGCGCGCGGATGGTTGCCGTGGGTCAGGATACGGAGCCGTGAGCACGACCGCGCCCGGCATCCCCTACCCCGCCCCGTCCGCCAGCGAGATGGCGGCGGCGGCGTCCGCGTTCAACGCGAGGCTCGGCGTCGCCAAGTCCGAGGAAACGGTCGCGACGGGACACATTCCCGTGTCGGCGTCGACGGGAAGGCCGCCGGCGCTGACTGACGGCGATCCCGGCGCCCGCGCGGACGTGGAGCCGGTGAAGCAGGCAAGGCCCGTCGAGCGAGTCGGGGATTACGTCCGTGCGACGTTCCGGCGGAACGCGGCCCACCGGCGGCAGTCCGGGACGGACGCGCGGCTTCTGGCGAACAAGCTGGATGCGGCGCACGAATACAGCCAAGACGACAAGGACCTGATCCATGCGACGGGCGCGCCGGACGTGTATCTTGCCTACAACGCGTCGACGCGAGGCGCGGCGGTTGCGGCGATCTCGGAGATCGAGACGGCGGGGCAGAGCAAGTGCTGGACGCTGGCGCCGACGCCGTGGCCGGAGCTTTCGAAGGCCGCCCGGGAGGAGATCCTGAACGGCGCGATGCTGGACTACCAGCAGCTTCTTTCGCTCGTGGCGGCGCTTGCGCAGGCGCGCTCGCTCACGCCGGAGCAGGTGCAGGAGCTTCTTCCGCCCCGGGAACACATGTCGCAGCGCGTCTTCGAGTGGACGGAAGAGGCCCGGCGCGAGGAGAAGGAGCGTGCCGACCTCGCCTGCGAGCGCATGGAGGCGAAGATCGACGACCAGCTCACGGAGGCGAACTTCGAGAGCGTGTTCGCGGACTGCATCGAATATCTCGGGACCTACGGCGTGTGCGTGGTCTACGGGCCTGCGGTGCGCCGGCGGCGGGCCGTTTCCGGCGTGGACCGCGCGGACGGTTCGCGCACCCTCAAGGCGGAGTGGAAGCAGACGCTCGAGTTCGAGGCCGTCAATCCGATGGACTGCTACCCGGCGCCGGGCGCGAAGAAGATCACGGACGGGCCGTTCGTGCGCGTGGTCCGGTTCGATCCGTCGGAGCTTGCGGCGTTCGCGAAGATTTCCGAAAAGGACGCGCCGGCGTGGCGGCGGGACGCGATCGAGAAGATCCTGCGGGCCTTCCCGAACGGCGGCGTTGTGGAAAACGAGGCGGCGGACTGGTCCTCGCTGGAGCTGGACGGCGAAAGCGGGCAGACGGCCACGTCCTCCTCGCAGATCGAGGGGCTTCAGTTCTTCGGCGAAATCCGCGGCGCGGAGCTTCTTGCGACGGGGATCTCGAAGAACGGTTCCGGCGGGAAGATCGACCCCGAGGAATACTACGAGGTCGAGGCGCTGACGATCCTGGACATCGTCGTTTCGTGCAGGGTCGTGGAGCCGGAAATCGGGCGTCCGCTGGCGAAGGCGGAGTTCTACCGGTCGCCGGAATCGTGGTGGGCGGAGAGCGTCCTGGAGCGCGTGCGGACGCCGCAGCGCGTCGTGAACGCGGCCGAGCGCAACATCATGGTGAACATGGCGCAGGCGTCCGGCCCGCAGGTCTGCGTGGACACGACGCGCTTCGACGGCGACCTGACGGTCCGCCCGTGGAAGCGGTGGGACATGAAGCCCCCGAAAATGGGGCAGCCCCTGCCTTCGCAGGAGCCGCTGCGGTTCTATTCGGTTCCGAGCGTCCTGCCCGATCTGATGCAGGTCAAGGCGCAGGCCAAGACGGACCGCGACGAGCTGTCCGGGATTCCGGCGTTTTCCTACGGGCAGACCTCCGGCGTGGCGCCGGGCGTGACGCGCACCGCGTCCGTCATGTCGATGCTGACGGAGGGCGCGACGCGCGGGCTCAAGCACGTCGTGCGTCAGATCGACCGGATGGTGCGCGACATCGTGATGCGGCTCTACGCCCGAAACCTGCTCTACGAGAAGGACGAGTCGCTCAAGGTCGGCGACGTGCAATGCAACCCGTCCGGCGTTCTCGGCTTCGCGCTCCTGGAGCAGAACTACAACCGGCTTTTGCAGTTCCTGCAGCTCACGGGCAACCCGACGGACGCGCAGATCATCGGGACGAAGGGCCGCGCGATCATCCTGCGGGAGATCGCCAAGCAGCTCGGGCTCAACCCGGACAAGATCATCCCCGGCGCGGAAAAGCTGGAAGAGCTCCAGAAGCTCAACGAGGCCAAGGAGCTCTACGCGGCCGAGCAGCAGCGCGCCAACGTGGAGGCCACGGACGCGGCGAACGCGCGCGCGGACGCCGGCGGCGAAAACGGCGGCGGCGAGCCGTCCGCCCCCGTGGCGCAGGCGCCGGAGGAAGAGACGGCGCAGACGCCCGGCGTGGGCGCTGGCGTGAACAACCAGCGGGCGCGGCAGGCCGCTGCCCGGCGCGCCGTGCAGGGCGGAAGCGGCCCGGGCGTGTCGCCGGCCGCCAACGGGACGATCCGACAGACGATTTCGGAGCCGCGGCAGCGCGCGGCCCAAGGCGCGGCAAGCGCCGAAACGCGGGGAGGGGGCTAGGACATGGCCGACACGACGCCGCGGGACTACCAGTTTTCCGAGCAGGAGCTGAACGACTTCATGCTCGCGCCCGAATCGGCGCGGCTTGCGGTGGTCCGTCTGCTCGACCGGGCCGTGAAAACGGCCGACCAATTTGTCGATTCGGCGCAGACCGACCGCGAAAGCGCGGTGTCGCAGGGAATGCACCGGGTCGCCATTGCACTGCAGGAAACCGTCCGCGGCGCTCCCGCGCGACTTGCCGCCCTAGCCCGGCAGGACAAGCCGCAACCAGGGAACTCGCTCGGAGCGGCCGGATTCGTGTAGCGCGCAAGTCTGGACGGGCAAATCGGTCATCTCCGCTGCCCGCCAGGACGGAACTCGAAGGATCAGGCCCCTTCGCTCCGGCAAGCCCGAAAGGACACCCCAAACCATGAACACCCGAACCAACGACAAGCACGACACCCCCGACACGGACGGACGCACCGACGCGCCCGCCGCCACCCCGTCCAATCCGGCTCTCGCGGCCGCGGTCTTCTCCGCATCCGCCGACGCGCCGGACGCATCCGCTCCTCCCGCGGCCGAAACCGAGGAAGACCACCGCAAGGCGGTCAACGACGGCCGGCTCCGCAAGATGAGCGAAGACCTCAAGGCCGAACGAGAGAAAAACGCCGAGCTGCAACGCCAGCTCGAAGAGCTCTCGAAGAAGCGCTCGCAGGCCGCCTACGGCGATCTGCCAGAGGTCCAGAAGCTGGACGACGTGGGCCAGGCGGCCGTCATCGGAGCCGCCGCACGGGTCGAGGAGCGCGTCACGCAGAGGTTCCAGGCGCAGATGGACGAGCTCGCCCGCTCGCGGGCCGCGGAAGCGGCCGCGATGCAGCGCAACGCCGCCGTCAAGGCCCAGAACGAAGCGTATGCCGAGCTGGAGAGGAAGTATCCGGGAATCGTCGGCCGGCTTGCCGCCGGCGGCGACCTCGCCGGAACGTGGGAGGCGTTCCGCCGGGAAGTCGACGACTTCTACGGCGTTTCGCGCAACCAGATTCTCCAGCGCGCCAACGAGCGCGGCCACGGCGCGGCGATCGTGCGGCTCGTGGAGGAGTTCATGCAGCGCGGGAACTTCTCGCGGCAATACGACCAACCCGGCGGGACGCCGCGCACCGCGGCCGCGCCCGCCAACCCCGCCGGCGCAGGTGCCGGAGGGAAGAAGACCTATCCGTCTCGGGAGGCGGTCGAGAAGGCACTCGAAACGATCGCCCAGCAGTATCGGAAGGGTCTCATCGACCGCAAGTCCTACGACGCGCGGTCGGAAGAACTCGAGGACGCCCTCCGCTCCGGGCGCTACCTGAAGTAGCGAACGGAAGGGGACGCGTCCTCAGAACCCCGAAAGGAAAGCGAAGATGTTCGCTCCCGAATACAAACTCAACCACAAGCTCCCCGACGCGTGGGAGCCCGTGATCTACTCGAAGAAGATCGACGACAAGGTCCACGACAACGTGATCTTCAACTCGGTTTTCAACCGCGACTACGAAGGCGAGCTCAAGGGCATCGGCTCGAAGCTCGTCATCCGTTCGTGGCCCGACGACCTCAAGCCCCGCGACTACATCCTGGGCACCCCCATCACCCCGCAGCGCCACGACGCGCGCGCGAAGGAGGTGACGGTCGGGCGCGCCTGGGAGCTCTCGCTCGTCATGGACCAGTGGGACCTGATGAACTCCGACATGAAGCAGTGGGAGTCCATCCGTTCCAAGAAGATCGCCGTGGCGTGCGCGGAGTTCCTCGAGGACAAGTGGTTCGCCGAGGCGCAGGGCGCCGCGGTCGGCAATCCCTACGCGAACTGGAACTTCGGCAACGCGGCGGGCATCAACGGAGACATCCAGCTCGGCACCGCGCAGGCGGCCGTCGAGCTCGTCGCCGACAAGTCCCCGACCTCGCCGGGCGCCGGCCGCATCGCCAAGAACGTGCTCCAGCACTTCTACGACATCGACATGGTGCACACCCGCCACCAGGGCGCCTCGTCCGCGACGGGCAAGTTCATCATCACGGTGCCGGAAGTCCTGAAGGTCCTCCGCGAGTTCGACGCGTTCGAGCGCACGTCCTGCAACGATTCGGTGCAGGATCTGCTCCGGCGCGACGTGATGTCCTACGGCCGCCTCGGCGCGACCGGCTTCGACATCTACGTCACGAACCGCCTCCGCGGCACGAAGAACGCGACGACGGGCAAGACCGTCTACCCGCTCTTCTTCGGCGACACCCGCGCGTGGACGTATGCCGACCTGTTCTCGGAGACCGGCGTCAAGCCCGATCCGAAGATCCCCGGCATCGACTACGAATACCACATCGGCGGCTACGACTGGTTCCTGGCGCAGCCGGAGTACTTCGGCGTGTCCTACGTCGCGGTCTAACCACCACAGCAAGAAGGAGAAATCGACATGGCCAACACCATTCGTTTCACGAACTACGACGGCGACGTGACTCCCGTCGAACAGCGCGGCGTCCGCGCCCAGTACCCGCAGGGCTACAACGGCCCGGCGTTCGGCTGGGTCGGCCGCCTCTCGGACCTGGTCGCCAACGGCGGCAAGATCAAGCTGGCCGAAGGCTTCGTGCCGCGTCGCTACGCGGTGCGCGCGGAGCCCATGCCCGGCCACTGGACCACGGACTACGATCTGGTCGGAGGCGACGTCTTCCTCAAGGACGAAGCCTCCGTGACGATCGCCTCGTCCGGCACCGCCGCCGGTGTGTCGCTCTCGGGCATCACCATCGCCGGCGCCAAGGCCGCCTCCGGCTCGACGCCCGCCGCCGACGCCACGACCGGCCTGGTCGCGCAGGGCGCCGTTTCCGGCACGCTCGTCGGCAACGACGACACCTGGCTGACGGTCACGGCGACGCCCGCCTCGTCCGGCGACGTCGAGAAGGGCGTCTCCGACGCCTACGTCGAGGTGCTCGTCTACGCCGAGCAGGTCGATCCGATGCCTCCCAAGCAGTTCTAGGCTGCACCCCCCCGTGGCGGGGTCCATCCCCCGCCACGGGGTTCTTCAGAACCAGACAAAACAAGGAAACCGACATGGACACTCCCTACCTCATGGACAAACGGAACTTCCACTACGTTCCGAACAATCCCGAGATTTTCAAGCAGCACGAGAACGACGTGATCCCGATCACGGTCGAGCAGGCGCAGGCGCTCGACCGCGAGGGCCGGGCCGCCGGGCTGAAGATTCTCCGCGCGGTCGTCGCGGCGGACAACGCCGCCGCCCTCGCGGAGGCCGAGGCGACCGCCGAGCCCGTGCCCGCGCAGGCCGAGGCGCCGGCGGCGCCGGTCGATCTCAAGGACCTGCCGCTCGCGGAGCTTCGCGAGATGGCGAAGAAGGCCGGCGGGTTCCCCGACGGCAAGGACGTGGACAAGGCGAGCCGCCGCGAGCTGCTCGCGATTCTCCAGGACTAGAGACATGGCTGGCGAGGCGGTCGTTTGGGGCGAGCTTCTCGCGCGCACGCGCGAGATGATCATGGACGAGGCGGGGTACCACCCAGGAGGAGCCGTCCGCTGGAAGGACGAGGAGCTCCTGCGCTTCCTCTTCTTCGGCGTCACGGCGCTGGAGAAGATCCGCCCGTCCGTCCGCTACCAGGGGATGCGTCTCGTCGAGCGCGAGTTTCCCGCCGTCGAGCCGACCGCCGCCCAGGTCGAGGAGGCGAGGGCCGGCAAGTCCGGCGAAGCGGCGGACGAGGCCGAGGCCGAGCTCCGGGATTCCGTCGTGGCATCCGCGTCTTCCGCGCCCGTTCGCGTCGACCGGCACTACCACGAGGCCCTCGTCCACTACGCCGTCTACCTGGCGTTCCAGATGGACGAGAACGACGCCACGCCGTCTTATCGCGCAAACATGCACAAGAAGCGGTTCGAGGAGGCCGCGCAGACATGACGCCTCTTGCCGGAACGATCGACGCGGTCCGCATCGCGGACATCCTGTCGCGCGCCGTCATGGACTACATCCGGGACGACCAGCGCGCGAGCTATCCGCTCACGGGCGACGTCTGGATGGTCGCGCGCAGCAAGCGCGCGTGGAAGAAAATCAAGGACGGTTTCGAGCGCTACACGACCGCGGACGGCGCGATCTCCCTCTACAAGCTGCCGGACGGCGTCATCAAGGCCGTCGCGCACCAGTTCCCCCGTTCCAAGAATCTCTGGAACGGGCCTGACCTTCTCCGGAACAACAAGCTCGCGAGCATGTTCGCGAGCCTTTTCCACGATTTGATTTGGGGGCATCGCCGCGAGCTGGCGGAGGCGCTGGGCATCTCCGTGCCGGACGTGCTTCGCATCGGCAACGACCTGTTCATCCAGGCGTGGCGGGCAATCGACGGAAGTTTCAAGGGCAAGGTCGAGAGCTGGATCGCGTTCCAAGCCGTCTCCGCCGCGACTCCGTGGTATCACAAGCTCAAGGGGTCCGCGCTCGCGCTTGTCGCGCTTGGTCTCATCTCCGGGTGCTACTCGGTGCCGGAAGGGGAAGTGCTGGAAGTCGGCGGCGTCGAGGTCGTCGAGCAGATCATGAAGGAATACGGCGACGGTTTGAAGCCCGTCGCGCAGGACGAGGACGATTCGAAATGAGCGAACGCAAGGCCACGGACAAGCAGCGCTCGTGGTGCGGGGACCACGTCCCCAATCCGGCGCAATACCGCTACGGGATGATTCCCGGAACCGAACGGCCGGAGATCGAAAGCACGGTCGAGCTGTCGGAGAAGGAGGTCGAGACGATCAGGACGCGCATCCGGGATCTCGGCGCTCGGTTCGCGATCGTGCGTCCGACACCGCGCGACCCGGGACACCTCGACGTGGAGTTCCGTTCGGCGCGCCCGTTCGAGCGCATCCGCCGCATCACCGGCTATCTCGTGGGCACGTTGGACCGCTGGAATTCGGCCAAGCAAGCCGAGGAGCGCGACCGCGTGAAGCACGGGATTCCGAATCCGGAAGAGGAAGTCAACCTGCATATCAAGGAGGACTAGGGAATGGACATCGACTGTCACGAAGAAGGTTCGCCCGTGAAGGGCATTCTCGTCGGCGTCCTCGCCTCGCTTGCGTTCGTCGCGTGCTGGATCCTCGTCGCAACGCAAGCCGGTTGCACGACGGACGGCAAGTTCCCGCCCGGCGCCATCGAGTTCGTGACGAACGTCGCGCAGCGCATCGAGGCGACGATCGAAGAGCGCAAGAACGAATCTCCGGACAAGGGAGCGGATGAGGCGGCGGCCCCGCAAACAACGAAGCCGTCCGTCTCGACCGCTAGTTCCGCTCCCGAATCCGGCTCTCTTGTTTTCCGCTACGGCGGCTTCGACGGAAGCCGTGCCGTCGAGGATCCGAACACGCAGATCGCGGATCTGCACATGACGCGATCAAAGCTCACTTACAAATGGGCGAAGGGCTCGCTCAAGAATTGGGGGCTCGCCGACACGGATGCCGGCGCTATCGCGTGCTGCTTCTTCTGGGATGGAAAGCAGTGGATCGGGGCCAAGACGGATTGGATTTCGACCTCTCGCACTTCGCGCGATTTCAACAATCTGAATGGTGGCTACAATGGATGGAAGCCGGAGTTGTATTGGGCGGCCCCGAAGCGTGCGTTCTGCATCGTGTCGCGTGATGGCAAGAAGCGCACCAATCTTCTGGAAACGACGGAGCCGTAGGGTCATGGGCACGAGCGAGAACCAGAGCCACGCCAAGCAGAAGGAGTTCGACAGCTACGTCGAACTCGTGGACGGCTCGAAGATGCTGATGAGCGAGAAAGAGTCGTGCCGGCGACTTTTGGCGACGAGCTACGGCAACACCAACGGGGATCCGCCGGAAGTGAAGCAGAAGAAGATGTGCGAGTTCGACTGGGAGCTTTCCAAGCACATCGTCCACATGCGGGTGCTTCTCTCGGAGCTGATCCGCACGGTGGGAGACAAGGGCGCAACGGCGCCGGCCAAGCCCGCCGCGCCCGCGTCCAAGTGGGACCGGATTCTCGACCGGCTCACGCTGTGGCGCAACCAGATCGCCGCCGTCGCCATCGCGGCGTTCTTCGCTCCGCATTCGGTGGACGTAATCAACGCGCTCAAGGGGTTCACGAAATGAGCGAGCAGCCGGTTCAGACGTGGGACGGCGCCGCCGCCCGCGAATACGCGAAGGGCAAGCTCTCGGAGCTGCTTGGCGAGATCGTCTGGCGGACGCCGGGTGCGAACGACCTGGAACGCCGCAAGGCGCTGGAAATGTCCGCCGACCAGTTCCTGCGCCAGACCAAAGCCTGGCGAGAACACGTCTTGCTGCCTCCGCCGGAGCCGGCGTGGGGACCCCATCCCTGTTTCTTCTTCGGCCCGCACCCGGGTTTTTTGCCCTCGGGCGTCCTTGCGTGTAGCGCCCAGACCGGTTCAGGAGTCCCGGTGGGGGTGGTTTCCCCGGGCGCGGGCCTTTTCTTCCGTGCGTGGCCGCGGTGGCACGGCCCGTTCTGGACGTTCCATCCGGGTCCCGCGCGGATCATGTGGGATGCGCCGTTCGCCCCGTGGGCGCTTCCGTGGGGCGGGCCGCCGCCGGAGCCGGAGATCTATCTCTCGATCGCGCCGGGCGGCGACGAGCTTCCCGAGGAAGTCCTGCGCCGTTGGGGCGCCGCGATTGCGGACGGGGCCTACAACATCCTGGCGATGCAGCCGAACAAGCCGTGGAGCGACCCGCACGGGGCGCAGCTCGCGGCAAACCGGTTCAACGCCGCCGCCGTGACCGCCCGCGCGGAAGCGGAGCCAAAAGACCTGCAAGGGCAGCCGACCGCCCGCAACCCAATCCCATTCGTGTAAGACATGACAACGCTCACTCTCCGCTGCAACCTCTACGACAAAACCCTGGAGCCGGCCCTGCGCGCGGAGCCGGAATCGATTGCCGTCGGCGAGACGGTGAAACTGCGGCTGCTGGGTCTTGGATTCGGCGCAGACGACATGCCGGCGCTCAATGCCGTGCTTGCGTCGGATGCCGTGACGCCGCCGCTTCGTGCGCGCATGCGGAACGATTCGATCGGCGACATTGCAATCTTTCCGTTCCCCGGCGACGATCCATCCGAAGGAAACGGTTGGTATGCGGAGACGGTGGATGGCGAGACGGCGACGTGTTGCAATCTCGATCTCGGGACGGCGCAGGCATACGGACTGTTCGGCGGGGCGCCGCAACCAGATGGCGTTCGCAGAAAGGTCCGGCTTATCATCGAGCGGAGCTTCCCGAACGATAGTCCGACGCTCTACGCGAGCGACATGTTGACATTGGGGTCGTGGAGCTTCCCCGGCCATGAGTTGCGGTTTCTTGGGCAGCCGAAGGGAACTGACATCACGCAGGATGACTTGCAAGCGGCGTTGGACAATGCGGCTTCTGGGTTCAAGGCGGAACTTTTGACTCGCGCGGAGCAAATCGCCGCGGCGATGAGCGGCGTCACTGAGGAAACGATTTCGGGATTGCGCGACGCTCTTCAGTCCGTGACGGCTGAGGATGTGTCCGGTATTGTCGCCTCCGGGCTTTCCGGGTATGCCAAAAGAGAATATCCGACGATTGAAGGATCAATCCGCTTTGAGAACAACGATAATGTCAATGGTTTTTCAGGCGGTTGTTACATTGGCGCCGAGCAAACTCAAGATGAAGATGGGAGTCGTGGCGTTATTGTTCTTGGTGGCGAAAAAGATCCCGAACACGCAGAAGCATACATTGGTTCTCCGGTTGTTGACGAAGGGCGAATCGTTACTGTCGGCATGTTGTCCGGCGAAGTCGCAAGCGGGATCATCGGCCGCAGCTTCGCAGACCTCAAGTCGGGCCTTGAAAACTTTTTTGGCGTCAACATAAACAGCAGCGGGGATTTTGATTGGCGCAATGGCAACCCGGTCGCTTCTCCATTGTCCGGCGCGCTTTCCACGCTTGGCATCGGCTCCATCTCCAACGAATCCGATTTCGCCGCAATCCTTGAGGCAATGGGCCGCGTCGCAAGCGAGTTGTCCGATCGCATCGACAGTCTGAATCCTGGCGGAGCGTCTTCGTTCTGCGAACTGGTCGAAAATTGCATTGGCAATCGGCTCTCCGGCATCGAAGACCAGATTTCGGGTCTTGCGAGCGCTTCAAATTCTGTCACGAATTACATGTCGAGTATCACGAGTCTTCTTGGTTCCAATGGCGGTGGAACGGATGCCGCCATTCTCACACGCTTGAGAACGCTGGAATCGGCTGTCGCGGCTTTGCAATCCGGTTCCGGGACGCCTTCCGGTTCCGGCGAGCACTCCGGCTCCGGGACGCCCGATGACTCCGGCACTGCCGATCCGCCGTTCGCTCCTCCGTTGACTCCGCCAATTGCCTGACATCCATGACACCCATGTTCAATCAATTTCCTCCTTGCCCGCCGCAGTTCCCGCCGCGCGTTCGACCGTTTCCTCCCCCGCCCCCGCCAATGGCGGCTCCGTTTCCGTCGATCGACACCGTTCCGATGGCGACGCGGGAGGAACTTGAAGCGGAAATCGCACGTGCGACGGAAGCGGAGTCCGGGCTTGTCGACAGGGCCGTGGAAGCTGCGACCGATGCGGCGGCGCGCGATCTTGCCGCCATGCATGCTTCGGTGACAAGCGGCTTGGAGGAGATGCGCGAATACACGCAGCAGGCCGTCGAAAACATGCAGACGGATGCGGCGCAACGCATGGCATCCATGCAAGCGTCAGTTACCGCGGCGATCTCCAATGCGAATCAAGCGGCGGGATCCGCGGCCGCGATTACTACCGGGTTTGCACAAGAGGCTGCCGATGCCGCCGCCCGCGATGCCGTCCGCGATTTGTTCTCCTGCGGAGGGCTTGCAACACAAGTCGCCGATGCCGCGGCCGTGCGAGTTTTGAACACGGTCGAGCCTGCGCTTGCCGTGGTGAACGACATTGAAGTCGGCCTTTCCGGCAAGGCCGACAAAAGCTATGTCGATGCCTGTCTCAAGCAAGCCGTCGTGATGGTTCAAAGTCCGAACGGTTATTCCCAGATTCAGGTCACCGACGACGGCGATCCGATGTTGCTGCTCTCTCGTCCGTGGCAGGTCGTTTACCGGGATTCAAATGATACCGTTCGGCCTCTCCGACGCTACGGATGGACGCCGTCTGATGAAATCGAGAACTACTTGGACGGCTCTACGCGGCATGGGATCCTTTCTGAAGACGACGACGGCGACGAAGACAGGCGTGTCGTGTTCTTGTATACTTACAACAGTGCGTTAAAATGTGTTATCAAGTCCGCTCGATTCAGTAATGGACGCCTTTCGTATTGGGAAGACAGGCAGCCGAGTTCTTTTACCGTTCGGTTTTCAAATGGAATCTATTCCACAACGGATGCGGGAGAACAGATCACCATTTATGAATCTGCGTTTCAGCTCTACTACCTTGTGAAGGAATCCGCCATCGGGGCTCTCGAAGCGCGTGTCGCGGCATTGGAGGCGGCGCAGACATGAACCGAACGAGCGGAACCATAACGCGACTCCGCGACAAGGTGACGGCGCAGGCGATTCCCGGCGTTTGTCAAATGCCGCCTCCGCCTGTTGTGAGAACGTTCGTTCCTCCGCCTCCGCCGGCGCCTTTGCCGCTCATGCGGTATCCGCGCATGGACAATCCTTACGCGACGAAGCGAGAGGTCGCGGCGGGATTGGACGCCGTGCGCACGGCTCTCAAGGCACGGCTCGATTCGCTCAAGCCCGTCTCGACCAACGAACCGGACACTTGCTACCAGATGAGGGACAGGCAGAACGCGCTCGTGGAAAACATGAATGCGCTTGCCGCGAAGAACAACTGACACAAGGAGACGACAATCATGGCTCAAAATATCACATCTCTCACCGGACAGGGCGCGATTCGCGTGCTTGGCAACATCCCGTTTTCGGAGGATGTCTACACCGCCGGGCAGGTCGAGACGCGCATCGGCCAGATCGAAGAAGTCGTTTCGGACGCCATCGCCGAAGCCGTCTCGACCGTCTGGAAGGCGGGCGAGAGCAAGACCGCCGCGCAGCTTACCACGGCACTGCTCGTCGCGGCGAACGAGGGCTACGTCTACAACCTCACGACGGACGCGACCACCGACTCGAACTGGGCGGAGGGCGCGGGCAAGACGATTCTCGCCGGGACGGACGTGGCGGTCATCAACGTCGGCACGGAAAGCGAACCGGTCTACAAGTTCAACGCGCAAGCGGTGCGTGACGCTTCGGCGGTGCGCTCGATCTCCGTGAACGGCGGCGCGGCCGGGACGCCGGACGCGAACGGCAACGTGAACCTCACGGTCTCGATCGAGAACACGACCTACACGATCGGCGGGCCGGCGTTCAGCGCGACGAGTGGCACGATCACCCTCACGCCCTCGACCGGCACGGCGCAGTCCGTGACGCTCGGAGCCGCGACCTCGACCACCGCGGGCCTCATGTCGGCGGAGGACAAGGAGAATGTCTCCGGGCTCATCGTCGCGATGCGCGAAACGGGCGGCGACGTGGCTCGTCTGGAAGGCACGATGAGTGAAATCTCCGGCATCGTTTCCGGTATCGACAGCACCGTCTCCGGCCTCAAGAACTTTTCGCAAATCACGGTCACCGATTCCCAGGGCGTTACTGTCACGTGTGGCACGATCACGCCAAAATCCAACTCGGACAGCTCTCTCCGCTTCATGCCGGCGGATGATCATGTGCGGCTCATTGTGGATCAGCCGCATTCCGTCGGCGATTTCACGACGATCGTGATCGGCACGAGCGGTTTTGTATCCGACGTCAAGATCAACAGCGGCATCAGTATCGTCGATTCCTGCGGTGTCGCGAAAATCCCGCTTGCGGGAAGCGGCAGTGACACTTACGGCGTCGTGAAGTTGGACCCCGTCGCGTATGGCATGGCCGGCGTCCCGACCGGCGGAGCCGTCTACAACGCGATTTCTGGCGTGAACGAGTCGCTTTCCACGAAGGTTTCCGGCGGGACCCTGCACACGAATCTCGTGAACCGCTCGCTCGCAAATCCGGCCGGGACTGTGAGCGGCAACACGATTTACGCGCTGCTTGCCGCTCTCCATGCGTCCGACGGCCAGACAGAATCCTAGCCACTTCCAAAACAAACCCAACACGCAAAACAACCATGCCAACCAAAAAGGAACAAGCGAACAAGCAGATCGCGGCGAAGGCGACGGAGCCTTCGTCCGTCTCCGACCTTCTCCGCCACGCCTACGTCATCACCGACGGCTGCGTCCGCTTCGAGCAGTTCAAGCGGCTCTTCGCCGCGGCCGGACTCGACCCGCTCCCCAAAGTCTGGAACGCCTGCACGCTTCCCGGCCACGGGGCTCTCGGATGCAGTATCTCGCACTACTCGCTCGTGCGCCACGCGCTCGAAGAGGACCTGCCGATGCTCGTCGTGTTCGAGGACGACGCGGTTCCCGTGGACGGCGCGGCGGAGAAGCTCGCGGAGGCGATCCGCGCGCGCCAGCCGGACGCGCTCTGCCTCTCGCTGGGCTGGAACTACGACTCCGACCCGGACAAGGGCGCCGACCGCGGGGCCAAGCGCAAGGTCTATGGCTCGCAAGCTTACGCGCTCTTCGGGCGGAAGGCTTACGAAGCATACATCGAGACCTACGAGAAGCACGGCTGCGAGGCGGACGCGGTGCTGGGCCTCATGTCCGGCTCCGCGATGGCGCCGGAAAATCTCTTTGCGCAGTATTCGCCAGTGAAGAGCATCCACTCTCCCGGAGGCTGGACGGCCGAGGCGGAAATCGAGAAGGCGGTAAACGCCGAGGCGGGTAGCAGACTCTCCAAGGCGCGCGCCGAACTGGCGAAGATGCAGGCCGAGAAGGCCGTCCACGTCGCGTGGTGCATCGACGTGCAGGGGCAGGGAGCGGCGCAGTTCGCCGACCAGCTCTATGTCTCCGTCAAGTCCGTCCGGGACACGCGCGCGCCGGGCGACTCCGTGATCGCGCACGTCTGCTATGCGAACGTCTCCGTTGAACTCATGGAGCGCCTCCATGCGCTTGAGCGCGACGGCTTCAAGGTCGCCACGCGGCACATCACGGACCGGGACCTCGCCTACTGGCAGCAGTTCACGAAGCACGACCCGCGCAGCGCGGCCCGACCGTGGGGCGGCATCGTGTTCGCGCGCCTCTGGCTCCCGCTGCTATTGCCGAACGTGGAAAAATGCGTCTACCTCGACGCAGACACGATGTGCCGCGCGCCGATCTCGGAGCTTTTCTCAAAGCCGCTCCCGGAAGGCAAGTGGCTCGGGATGGACATGGGGTCGGTTCCCGAATACGGCTACAACTCCGGCGTGATGCTGATGGACTTCGCCGCCATGCGCGCGGACAAGACGCTCTACCAGCGGCTCGGCGAGTTCATGCAGAAGAACACGCGTTCTTTCTATTGCCCGGACCAGACCACGATCAACCGCTTCTTCGCGGACAGGATCGCGGAGATCGGGCGCGAGTGGAACTACCCGCCCACGCCGGGCGTCGCCGACCCCGCGATGGCGGCGGCGAAGCTCTGGCACTTCTACAACGGGACGCAAAAACCATACCGAATCGCGGGGGACGACTTCGGGCGCGCGCTCGTCGCGTGGAACAACCAACTTCAAGGAGACTAGGAATGCCGACCGAACTTGGGAACACTCCGCTGAACACGAACATCGTCAACACTGGCGACCTTGCAAACCTCGCGCTCGACTCGACCTTGCAGCGCGTTGCGGCGGCGCTTGAAACGGACTCGCGCTACATCGTCCTTCCTTATGTCACGGCGTCGAGCGGAATCACACTTGCGCTCAACACGGCGGTCTACCGCTCTGCCCTGAACGCGGACGGCACGTTCCCGACGATCACGGCGACGGGCATTCCGACGGCGGCGGCATACTACCAGTTCGAGCTTGAGCTGGCCGTTCCAAGCACCGTGCCTTCGACCATCACGGGGCCGAGCGGCTGGACGTGGCTCGACGGCCACGGTCTGCCCGACCCGGCTGACTTGAGCGGCGGCGAGACGATCTGCATCTCGGTGCGGCTGGACTGCACGGCGCGCACGTTCCTCGCGTCGGTTTGGAGGGTGGCGTAATGTATCCCATTCCGGCCAACGCGACGCGCATCCGGTACTTGGAAAGTACCGGGACGCAGTACATCGATACAGGGGTATTGTGCGACAACAATACCAATGTAGAAATTGGAGCGCTCTGGAATACCACATCATACAACATGATTATGTTTGGAGTGCTTGACAATTCGTCTGGCACGACATATCGGTTTATGACCCAAATTTATAACCAAAACAATCCACAGTCGTATTGGGGGGCGTCGACATCTAGCACGAGAAGCGGCGCGGCGAGAAACGAGTGGCATGATTACGCTCTTGGGAGCGGAGTTTTCAAGGTGGACGGATCGACGGTGCAGACATGGGCGGACGTGTCGTTCACCACGACGGCAAACCTTTTCGTGCTCGCAAGAAGCCTCAAGAACGTCAATGACCCGGCGACAATTGCTGATTCGTTTTTTCGTGGGCGTGTCCGGTATGTGCGAATTACGAAATCCGGCGTCCTCGTCCGCGACTTCGTCCCCGTCCGCGTCGGCACGGTCGGCTACCTCTTCGACCGGGTGAGCGGGCAGCTCTTCGGCAACGCGGGGACGGGCGACTTCGTCCTCGGCCCGGACACGTTCTCGCAGGGCGTGCTGCCGACGAGGATGTGCGTGATGGGGGTGAGGAAGAAGTTGCCTTACGACGCCGAGGTGGAATACATCGAGATCGGCGGCGACGGCGCGTTCATCGACACGGGCGTGACGCCGCAGAACAGTCCGTCCGCCACGATTCGCGCACAGTATCTAGGCACATCGCAGTCGAGCGCACAGACGACGCCGCTCTTCGGGCGAAGAGTTTTCGGCGGAGCAAGCAAATATTTCGCGTTCTGGGTTCGTTCCGACACGCTCAAGATGGCGGTCAACTGGGGTACATACGATACGGGCTGGCAGAGCCAAACGACGGACAAGACCGCATTCCACGACTACGCCCTCAACTCGTCCGGCGGCTACTTCGACGGGACAAACTTCGTTTCCGTCGCGTCAGGCGGGAGCATCGGCGATTGGACTGGCGTTCCGTTGGGCGTCGGCGGTGTTGTGCAGTCTGGCGGCGCGTCGGCATTAGAGACTCGCGGCGTGAAACTCCGTATCGCATCGTTTGCGCTCTACAACGGTGGCGTTCTCGCGTTCGATGGAATCGCGGTCCGCAAAGGCCAGGTCGGCTACCTCTACGACAAGGTTTCCAAGCAGCTCTTCGGCAACGCCGGAACCGGCGCGTTCACAATCGGCCCCGACAAATAGGAGACACCCATGTTCGCGAAACTCATCGACCAGACAACGATCTCGACGACCCCTCCGCGCTCCGCCGTGATCGACGGCGCGTTCGTGTGCGGCACGCTCCCGGAGCCGTATCTCAACTCGCAGGGCTGGTATCGGCTCGAGACCACGCCCGCGCCGGAAACGCAGGACGGATACCACGCCGAACCGCGCTACGCCTACGACAACGACGAGGCACCGACGCGCATCGTCCAGTCATGGGAGGTCGTGCAAGACGCGCCCCCGCCGCCGCGCTCGATCAGCAAGTTCAAGCTCAAGCTCGAGATCGCCAAGCGCGGTCTGCTTCCCGCTTTCGAGCAGCTTCTTGCCGGCTTCGAAGTCGCGCCCGGCTATCCTGCGACGGACGCATTCCGCGATGCTGTGACGCTCGACGAGAACAACGCGGACTTCAAGCAGGCGGTCGAAGCCGTGAAGAAGACTCTCGGCATCACGGCCGAACAAGTGGAGGAGATTTTGTCCGCGAGCGTCGCGGACTGAACATCGTCCGCGGTCCGGGTGGGCCGCGGCATTCCAAACAACAACAACAACAAAAGGAACGAACCATGACACACGAAACGAAGAAGCGGGTCAAGGCGGATGCGTTTGCCGAAATGCGGCGCACGGCGCTTGCCTGCATGATGGCGGTCGTCGGGACCGACATCGAAGACACCTGGGACGGCGTGATGAACGCCAAGGCCAAGGTCGGGAAATACGGCGACGAGTCCGAACGCGCGGCGTTCGACATGGCGCAGGACAAGTGGATGCACGCCTATCTCGAGGAGTGGACCTGCGAAAAGGTCCGCGCCGCGGAAGCGCTGCTCGAACACGAAAAAGACGCCGAACACGAGGAAGCGCTTGCCGCCAAGCGCGCCTAGGAAAAAGCTTCCCCCGCCGGGTGGCGGGACGAAGACCAAAGAACAACAACAACAACAAGAAAGGAAGTCACAACATGACTGACGAAACGAACAACAAGCCCGACTATCTCGGTCAGGGTCTCCGCGGTCCGGTGTGGACGGCAGCCTCCGTCGGCATCGGCGGTCTCGCGCTCTACGCGCTCAACACGCTCGCCCGTGGCGGGTTCGGCTTCGGCGGCGGCATGCCGCCCGCCGGCGATCCGCCCTGGGCCCGCGACATGACCTACGAGCGTGAGCTCACCAAGGCCAACGCCGAGACCGCCGCGCTCCAGGCGAAGCTGGACTGCCAGAACGCGATCATCGCGTCCGAGCGCCGCTACGAGGACAAGTTCGACGCCATCGAGCGCGAGATCTGCGCGCAGAAGGTCCACAACGCCGTCAACGACGGCGCGGTGGCCGGCATCGCCGCCCAGACGGCGCAGCTTCAGAAGCTGACCGCTCCCTACATTGTGCAGCCCGTGATGGCCGCTTCGGAGGGTGCGCTCAACTACGTCCCGCCCGCCTTCGCGGCGGCGAAGGCGACGGGCGCGTCCACCACGACCGCCGCGGCCGCCTAATAAAACCCCTCCTCCCCGTCCGCGAGGGCGGGGAGGAGGACTTCGGACGAAAGGATTCGAAAACATGAAATTCGCAGACTTCAACGAAATCGTCAACCGCTTCGCCAAGACGAACGTCATGCCCTCCCTGAAGACGGCGCAGTCGCGCTTCCTCATGGGGATGGCGCTCGGGGCCGGCGTGCTCAAGGCCGAGACGATGATCCCGCAGCTCGACGCGCTCCACGTCGTGACCTACGACGAGGACGGCAAGCCCGACGGCATCGACACCCGGCGCCTCGGTGACGCGCTCATGGGCGGCTTCGACGCCTCCCCGGAGTTCGTCTTCGACAAGTTCGGACTCAAGCTCAACTTCACGAAGGACGACGCCAAGGCGTTCCTCAAGGAGCTTGGGGTCGCAGCCTAGACCAATCACCAGCCCAGCCGCAAGCCATGCCCACGTATCCCGCAAACTCTCTCGGCCAACCGATGTTCACCCGGCATCCCTTCGGGGAGCCGAAGTGGCAGCTCGCCTCGCAAAGCGAGTTCGACGGCCTCGCGCCGTCGCAGATCGTCCGCTATCTCAACGCGGGCGACCGTGGTTTCGAGGACGCGGAGAGCCAGAGCAGGCTTGCGGCGCGGCTGGACGCGACGCCCGACGCGGACAACCTCGTGACGAATCCAGCGCCGGCGGGCGAGGCGAAGGGCGTGACGGTCGACGCGCACCGTTACGTCGTCGATCCGATCGTGGACGACCGCCACCAGTTCACCGGGCTCTACACGGGCGGCCCGATCCGCGTGACGGACGAACCGACGCGCGATGGCGGCGCGCACAAGCGCTGCACCCAAGTCCTCACGCGGACGTTCTGCGCGGGGCACGGATACTGGAAAGACGAGGCTGGGCGCTACCACGCCGCATGGCCGACGGCGTTCGACGAGGACGGCAAGCCGACGGCGTGGACGGCGCGCAACCCGGAAGCGGACGAGCAGGTCCACTACGAGGCAGGCGATCCGACGTGGCTTCCCGTGCCGGAGGACGCGGACATCCGCGAATACATGAGCGCGGACGACGCGCTCAAGTTCCACCGCCCCGCGCTCGACTCGCGGCTCACGCCGTATCTCGTGCTCCAGGACAAATTCCCCGGCTCCTTCACGCGGGAGGTCTACTGGCGCGAGTTCACGCATGAGTCGATCGCGCAGCTGGAAGAACTCGGCAAGGACCGCGCACGGCTGGAAGCCGTCGTGAAGTGGCACTTCACGGGCAAGGTCGCGCCGCAGGTGCTGGACGCGCACGTCCGGCTCGACCCGCAGACCAACACGGTCGTGTTCGTCTGTTCGCTGCTCTACGTGCAGCTCGGCGAGCCGAAGACGCCGGAAGAGCTGCTCGACCTGCCGTTCGTGGCCGGCCCCTGCACACGCGAGACGCTGCGGATGTTCGGGTGGAACCAGTTGCGGGACGGCGAGGGCTACAAATACACGCACGTCTTCACTTGGCCACGCCTCAAGGACACGCCGGAGGTTCGCGCGGCGCTTGAGTTCGTCAAGGACAACAAGCCGGTCGCGGCGCAGACGGACGAGTCCGGCGCCGAGATCCGTCCTGCCTACGACTCGTGGATCGTCGCGCTTCTCTCAAGGCACGGCGAGACGAATCCCGGCTATGCAGGTTACGAGACGAGCAAGCCGGAACCGGTTCTCGACAACAGCCAGGCGGACAACACGGGGCGGCTTACGGCGCCGCTCACGACGCCGAAAGGTTCGGCGCCCGATTCGGACAATCAAGGAATGACGCTCGCGACGGCTCCGGCGCAGTTCTACCGGATTGCGAAGCAGGGCATCTCTGTCGACCAAGACGGTTCGCTTTCGTTCTCGATCGTCCTTGCCCGCTCAGAATGGCACGGTGCGGACGACGGCAAGGATTGGGAAAGCAACGGGCAGCGACAGCTTTCGTCCGTTTCGTCGCCGGATGGCTGGGGAATCGCCGAAACGCGGACGATTCCGTCCGTCCCTCGCGAGAACGCGATCCCGACCATGATCGGAATCAAGGCCGCGACATTGGAGATCATCACGGCCAAGCACCAGACGGAGGGCGCAGAAGGGCATTCGGACGTATCGTTCACGCGGGCCCAACTCTACGACTACGAGACCAAGATTCCTGCGAACACGCAGAATCCGTTCGGCATCGACTTCGATGCGACCAGCCAGGGTTACAACCCTTACCCACGCCCGACCTACAATCTGACTTACGAGCGGGTTTCGCCGGGAGCGGTTTCCAACCTGATTTCGAAAATCAAGAGCAAGCTCGGCGGCGACCCGGCGATTTCGCTTACGTATCACCCGGAAGGCTACTACACGGTTTGGGCTCGCGGAACCGGCAAGGTGCCGCGTCATATCGAGGAATGGTTGACTTCTGTCGATTGGTTCAAGCACGAGACGGTCGAGCAATGGCTCGGCGTAACGCTCGGGACGAAGGGCGGCACAGGGCCGGACGCGAGCGAGCGCGGGTTCTACGATACAATCACGGTCAATTCGAACACCGGCGCGGAGACGAAATCCGGCTGGCATTCGCTCGCGTCAATCCGCGGCGACCTGGACGCGAACTGGATGGGCTCGGAGACGAGTTCGGAAAACAAATTGTTCGTCACGCTTGCGAACAACACGAAAAGCGAAGTGTCTTTCTCGCACGGGCACAATCACGGACATTGGGCGTCAATGTCGGTTTCCGACGACCCGGATTCGCTTGGAGGACACGGAGACGGGACTCGGACGGACAACGCCGGAAACACGGACGACAAAAAACGCTCCCACGCGATTACGAGCGTCCGCGTCTCGACGAACGAGGACGGGACGTTCAATCTCACGATCAACAGGACGTATCCGCACCAACGCGTCTGGGTCTGGCGCGAGAAGCAGGCGACGCGCAAGGGCAAGTGGCGCTTCGTCTACCGGGCGTCATACCGGAACTGGCCGAGCCGGCACGCGATCTACAACGATCTCGTGACGAACTTCGTTGCCTACGTATATACAGCTTACGGAGTGACCGTCAATCTAAACGGCGACGACTGGACATGGCATTATTCGCCGTCCGTGAATGTTTTCGGTCTTGTCGATGATGGCGGCGTGTCGCTTACGCCGGTCGAATGGAACCAACCCAACGCAAAGAATCACAATGCCGGGGATGAAGGAATCGACAATCTGTCAAATTACAAAATCCACGCTATTCCATGGTCGGCTTCCGGGAAATACAAGACGAGCCCGGACGCGGCTCTTGCCGTAGGACCGGCGTTTCACCCGTTGCTCGGATACGTGTTCAACATCGAGAAACAACCGATTTACTTCGGGCACTACGACGATTACGATTCCGCAAAACGTGTTTTCGATGCACTCGGAGAAGTTTACGGAGACGACGGAAGCTCCAAAGAGCCGTCGTGGAACAACCGACAATGGACATTCAAGCTCGTCGGGAACAAATGCTATGGGCCGACGGCGTTTGCCTACAATGGAGAACATCCGGGGCCGACGGATTTGTCCATCGACCCGAAGGACCCAGACCCCGCCGGCGAACAACTCGACGCGCGAACGTCGCTCCTGAACAAACATCTCAAAGATGCTGGCGGCGACAAAGCCGTCAAGCGAGCTGAATGGGAGCGCTGGTTCAAAGGCGGAGCCGGGGAGAATGGGATCCAGCAAGACGAGTAGCGGTGGAGGCCGTACGCCATGAACGAAGCGGAACGCTCGGTGGAAGAATCGAACAAAATCGCGCAGGAACTCAAGGTCGAAGAACTTGAAAGGCAGGTCGCTCGGCTGGCAAGTCTTTGTGAAAGATTGTCCGCGCAACTGGCTGAAACGCAACGTCAAGTCGAACAGGCGCAGCTTACGGCCGACGAGGCGCTTGGCGACGCGGAAGAATCGGAGTCCGGCTCAACCACATCCTCGTCCGACGCCGCCGGGTCCTCGACAGAAGAGTTGCCGACGCCGGCCGTCCCGCCGCATGCCTTTCAGGTGACGACAACGCCGGAAGGGAAAGTATACTGTCTGCTCCCCAAGGGCGAGGACGGGACGTATTTCCCCGGCGCATTGGGAGGAAAGCACCTCGGAAACGACGCCGGGGAGACCGCGGAGGACAATGCTGGCCCGTATCCGGCCGGCGGGCAAGGGAGCGGGTCGGATGAGCCTTCCACATGGGCTCACTACGGCTGGTATGAAGTCGGCGAGATGGACGCGGGATCCGAGGAAGTGAACGACAAAATGGTTGTCGCGACCTTTACGGTTCCCGTCGATCCGCCGGAGGACGAACGCGGGAGCGGGACGGCAACGGCGGAGACGAAGGGACCCCAGCTCGACAGCGTGAGTCTGGAGGATGCAAGCGACTGGAAGGGAACGTGCGAGCGGAGCTGGAAGGAATACGACGATCCGGAGTCCGGGTCCGTGACGCGCAAGGTCCCGATTGCGATGGTCGCCAACGGGCTTGTCACACAGCTCACGATGACGCCATTTCTTTCGCTTGGCAGCAATGGCAGTGGCGATGACTGGCATCCGGACAGCGAGTGTGGCGTATACCTGTCCCTCGATCCGGAGAACGAGCACGCCTGCCCCAAGTATGTCGAGGAGTCATACACGGAGACCGAAACGCACGTTGTCGGAAAGGACCTCAACGGCAATCCGATCACGAGAGAAGTCGAGGTCACGAAGACGCGGCCGAAGCAGGCCGAGGACGCGCTGGGCAACAAGCTGACCAATCCGGACGGAAGCCCGATCTACGAGCAGGCGAAGGACGAAGGCGGCTATCCGCTCTACAACAGGCCAAAACATCAGGTTCACAATTTCGAAACCGGGGACGATGGCGGGGACACGACGATCGACGCCGAATACAACCGGACGAACGAGCTCGTCGCCGTCCGCGTTCCGAAGAACGGCGGCGCCGAGCTGATGTGGCGGCACGTCAAGTTTTCGCAGGAGGCACCATGCCCGCCTGTGATCGAAGTCTCGGAGCCGGTGCGATACGGGAACGTAATCAAATTCACGATTTCCATTTACGAGGGGGCGAAGGGGAATGGGAATGGTTCTTCGAGCGGGTCTTGCGGAAAAGGAGCGCTGATCAGCGCGACGGATGTGGAGATCCCGATCATCGATCCGAACCTGGCTCTTCAGGAGAAGTGCGTCATAACGGACGTGATCGTTTCGTCGACCGGCATTACGTTCACGAGGGAGAAGGTTCTTTGCTCGGTCGGCGCCGGAGCTTGCGCCCCGATCACGCTTGAAGGGGAGGCGTGTGAGGAGACATGAAAATCTTCATGCGGAACGGGAAGCCGATCCTTCGCAACGGAAAGTTCGTGACGGGGGATTGCTGCTGCGGGTGCGAGAGCGACGTCCGGTGCGGGTTGCCGCATACGGCAATCGACTTGAGCGATCCGTCTGTGGTATCCGGAACCGGGCAGGGGTTGACCGCTTCCGACCGACCAACTCTTACTTTGTCATTCATGCCAAATGGCGGAGGGGAAGCCGGGACAAAAAGCACGGTGCAAATAGCAAGGTTTAGCACGGCTTGGAGGTGGACGATCGAAACGAACCCGGAGCCGACGTGGGGGCATAATTGCTATGACAAATGTTCCTCCAGAGTCCGAACAAGTTATCTGAAGTGGGCGGGAGACCCGAACGTCGAACTGTTTGAATATGGCACCCTGACTTTGAGACTGGAAACCGCAGCCGATGCAAGATTCGTGATGAATGTCACGGTGTTGCGTTCTTATCTTTCCGAAGTGACAAATAAAGCCGATGGGTTGTCGTACCGGGCCGCGCGATACAATCCTCCCAATGGCGACAGCTTTACCATGTCCGTCGAAAATTCTAATTATGCCCAGATCGGCATAGGCCAACGGTTCAACTGAAGACATGTGCAACTGCAAGAAAGACAAGACGATGAACGCACTCTTACTCCCGCCGCCGATTGTCGGAGGGCAGAAAACAAAACCCGATTCTGTCGCAATCCGGTCCGGCGCGTGCCCGTTTTGCCTGCGCAAGCACCTGCTCAAGGCAGACGGATACGCGGAAGAGGTTGACGAGGATCCCACGCGGGACTGGGAACGCGAGCAGCTTCTCAAGAACCTGCTGCTGGCGGAGGATCACGCGGCCGCGCTCGGCGACGCGGGCTTCAAGGCGGCGATCCGCGATGAGCGCCTGAAGGCGGAGCGGGGCGAAATGCCGACCCTCGCGCCGCTCCTCGCGCGGGCGCGGGAGATGGTTGCGAAAGCGGGCGGACATGGTAGCCCTGTGATAGAGAACAAGGCGGAGGGCGCACGCGCCGGCGCGCAGCCCGTCCCCGCCGCCCGGACGGGAGAATGAACGACATGGACGAAGAGCTACGGAGACAACAGCAGGCCCAGGCGGCGTTCGGAACGGCGCCTGCGCAGGACCCGCAGCAGGCGGTGGCCGACATCAAGGCCCGTGGGGCGGCGAACGCGCCGGTCCCGGGAGATGGGGCGCATGCCGGAGAAAACATGGCCCGCATCCAGGACGAGACGGCGCGAAGCGCGAACCTTCTCGGCACCGGAATGCCGGAGGCGCAATCGTGGGGCGTCCCGGGCGCCGACGCGTCGCTGCGGCAGCAGTTCGGCGCGCAGGTCGAGTCCGCGTTCGGACCGGCGGCGCCGGCCCCGCAGGACCCGACGCGGCTCGACCCGGCGCTCGGCGAGGGGCTCGACGCCGGAACGCGCGACGCGATCCAGACCAACTTCGACGAGAACCTCAAGGCCGCCCGCGACGCGGTGGCCCGCCAGTCCTGGCGCGGCGGCCGGTTCGCCGGCGCGTCCCGCCGCGACGGATCCGGCGACGAGATTTCCGCCTACCGAGACCGCCTGCTCAAGCTGGCCGACGAAACCATGCAGCGCCAGGCCGTCGACAAGACACGGGAGCGACCAGCCGATCCGTATGCTCCTCAGCGCGAGCGCGAAGCGCTCGTCGCACGGCGTCTCGGCACATTCGACCTGTTTTCCGACGCAAAGGCGACGAGAACGCCAATCTCGGCGCAGACCGTCCAGACCCAGGCCTACGACAAGGTGCTCATGGGCAATGACAACCGCGATCTGTTCGATTCGTTCCTGTAAGGAGTATTGATGATGACTGAAGAAGAGCGCAAAAGGAACATGGACGAAGCGCGAGCGCAGCTCGCGCAAACAGATCAGCTCCTGAAAAACCGCGCCGAGGAACGTGCTCGCCGCGAGAAGGCCGATGCAGACAGAAAGCGCGGCATTATCGGGAACGTTCAACGAGACGCGGCAGACGATCTTGTCGAGGCTGGCGCAAAACGTCAGCCTATGGCGCTCACCGGACAGGATGCGGAAGAGTATTTCAAAGAACGGGACAATCTAAAGAGTGCTTCCGCAGCGGCCGGAAAGACTGCGCTCGGAGCCGGTGAAGACAGGCTTGGCAGACTTGAGACGAGAGGACGCCAGAATGTTATCGACCTGAAGAACCGGCAGGCGCACGACGCGATCAACGCCTACTACGGGCCTCTCATCCGGCAGGGCAAGGCGTCCCCGTTCCATGCGCTCGCGGCACACGAGGAGCAGCGGCGGCGCTACGAGGAGAAGACGCGCCTGCAGGGCGACTACGACAAGCTCAAGCAGGAGCAGGACGAGAAGCAGAAGGCCGCGCAGGCGGCCGCGGAGGACCTGCACAAGCGCATGGGGTCGAGCACGTTCGCCGTCTTCACGGCGCTTGACCGCCTCAACGATCCGGATCTCTCCGACAGCGAGCGCGCTTCGACCCTTTCCGTCGCGGCGGCCGCCGCGCAGAAGCTCGGAGACCAGTTCGTGGAGAACAAGTTCGGCGCGGATTCCGGCTACCGATCGGAGGTCGTGAAGGTTGAGGGGGAGAACCCCGCCACGGGGCGCACGGCCGTCGGATACGAGATCATGGTGAAAGACAGGAACGGAAACCCCGTCATGGACTACCGGACCGGGCGTCCACTCGTGATGAAGCTCGACGCGGACCGTGCCCGCAAGGCGATGGAGCAGCACTTCGGCTACGAGTTCCAGACGGACGAGGACGGAAAGCGGTCTTTTTCCGTGAACAAGGGTGGTGGCGAGCTCCGGGACGGCCGCTTCTCGTTCGGACGCCAGGACTTCGGCTCCATGCAGGTCGGCGACCGCCTCTTCGGCGGGCAGTATTCGGCCAAGACGCGCGACGAGATGGACAAGCAGGCGCGCGAGAGGCAGCAGGCCGAGGACGCGCACGCACTCGCCGAAGAGAGGATCGAGTCCTCGAAGAGCGCTCGCAGGCTTGCCGGCAACGCGGACGCGCGCGCCGCCGCCGCCGCCGATCGGGATGAGCGCATGGCAACGCTCAAGGAAGAAGCGCAGCGGTTGCAAAACCAGTATGAGCAAGAGACGATGCCGGACCGCAAGAGGGCGGTCCAGAAGCAAATCGAGCAAATCGAAGCGCAGATCGATCATCTGACAAAGAGCGACGAGCTTGCCGGCAACGCGGACGCGCGCGCCGCCGCGGAAAGCGCTGCGCGAGTCAAACAAATCCAGGCCGAGACGCGGCTGACGGAAGAGAAGGTCGCCCAGCTTCAAGCGGCGGCGCAAGCCGCAAAGGAATCTGGGAAGAAGTCCGACGTGGACGAGTTCGTCCTCAAGACGGCGTCCGATCTCGTGAAAGACCAGCAGTTCCGTGCGAACTACGACACGACGCAGCAGGCCGCGGATGCGGCGCGGGAAATCGCGCGGCGGCTCGTGGAAGCGTCCGGCCCGGCGCAGTCCGGAGAGCAAGGGAAACCCGCGTCGTCAAGCAAACTCGATGCATACGCAACGGGAAGAAGAGAAGGCGAACGCGGCGCGTCCGCCGGAGCGGGGACGAGAACGACGGGTGGAGGCGACGATCTGGGCATTGTCAAGCCGAATCCTCTCAAACAAACCGGAGGCGTCATCAAGACAGACGACGGCGCTTTCTACTATGACAAGGAGGACATCGAGGACCGCTTTAACGAGGAGACGGGACAAAACGACGCCGTGCCACGAGAAGGCGCCAAGCCGTTCTTCGTTTCAAAGACCGAGCTTCCGAAGGTTCTACAAGACGTTCACTACGTAAACAGAACCGGCATCCGAGAAATCGCATTCCGAGTTCCCGGCGCGGACAGTCCAGCCGATGGCAGCGCACAAGAGACGGTCATTGAAATCCTGGACCGCATGGGCTACCAGCCGCCGGAGGACGGCGAGTATTTTCTGACTGAAGCCGAAAAGCGAAAACTCGACAAGTGGATTCGCGACGAGAAGCTTCCGCCAAGGCCGCGCGACAGCAAGCACAACAAGAATCGCCGATAATCGAACGACATGTCAACCGACAATCTTGGCCTACCGACCTCCCTCGACGAAGAAGAGAAGAACCGGTCCGCGCTCGAGGAGGCCGAGCGGGCCGCATCGGCCGCGCGGGCGCCGCTGCCGAGCGCGGACGAGCCGGAGTCGGATTTGTCCGCACAGGTCGATCCGGTTGCGGACGCGAGCGACGTGCCACGGGACGAACCCGTCCCAGCTCCGGAGCCGAGCCCCGCTTTCGCGGACGAGCAACCGGTCCCGCCGCCGGACGAAAGGCCGGAGGAATCCGCCGATTCTTCTCCAGCCACGTCCGAGCCGGAGAAAATCCAGCCGGAATGGGATTCCGAAAACGGTTGGGAGGAAGGGTGGGAGGACCGCGAAGACCGGCGTCCGGGAGAGGACGACTGGACCACGCTTCGCCGCCACAACCTGGCCGACATCGGCAACGAGCTGGCCGTCATTGCAAACGCGGCGCGCTCGAACGAGACCGTAGACCGGACTTTTCGTTCCATTGACGGCTTCGGCGGCGCCGGCGCGGACGAGATGCTGGACATTCTCGCGAACGGAACGGATCGCTTCCTCGACCGGGACGATACGGTTGCACAAGACCTCTACAAGACGCTGGAACGCGCAACGGACGGCATCTACTCGCAGCTCGGCGGCAAGATCGAGGATTTCTGGATCGGAAACCGGCGCGTCGTCCATGACGATTACGCCTTTGGCGTCGTCCGCGACCAGCAGGACGTCGACGACCGCCGCCGGTTCATGGACGAACAGGACGCCCGCGCACGGCAAATGGCGAAGGAGGTCGCGTTTCTCAAGCAGAACCACGACCGTTCGCTTTTCGGGCGCATGCTTTGGCATGTCCGAAATGACGAGGACTGGAACGATGAAAGATTCGGCGTGTTCGACGGAACGAACAAGCTCACGCTGAACGAAATCGAAGAAGTCGCCGGCATGAGCGGCTTCAAAGAAGCGAAGAATCACGTGGCGCAGGAGCGCTTCGACGCCCTTGCCAAAGCCGTCCACGAGCGCTACCTCAAGGAACGCGGGGAGCGGTCGGTCTTGGAGGCGGCGTCGGACAATTTCCGCGGCGGCCTCGTCGAGCTCGGCACGATGGAGGAAAGCCTGCGGAACCTTCTCGTCAACGGCGGAAGCGGCGAGGCTTTCATGCGCCGCGCCCGCGAGCTCAAGGACGTGGAAGAGCTCAATGCCGCCGAGACGCCGACGGGCCGCGATTTCACGGAGATCGGCGGGCCGCTCGAAGCGCTCGGGTGGATGTTCCAGCAGTTTTCGCGCCTCGCCCCGCAGATGATCGCCCAGTTCGGCATCGCGCTCGGGACGGGCGGCGCGGGCAATCTCGCGGCCGGAGCGGCAGGGCGCATGGGCGCCTCCGCCGCGACGAAGGCGGCGATCCGCTCGGGCTTTTCGCGTGTCGGCGGCTACGCGACGACGGTCGCGCTCGACGTGGCCGACGTGACCGGACAACTCGCGGGAGAAGCCGCCGAGCGCGGGCAGGAAGGAATCGACCTGGGGGAGCTGGCGCTCGTTTCCGTGCCGTTCGTCGGCGCGGACCTCTACGGCTCGATCGGGCGCGGCGTCCGGCGCGCGGCCGGGAAGGCGGCCGGCGACATCGCGCGCGACATGGCGAAGAGCGCGCAGGTCTACACGGCGCGCGGGTTCTGGCACGACGTCCTGCGCGGCTCCACGAGGGTTCTCAAGGACGCGGGGCTCGAAGGCGCGACGGAGGCGGCGCAGGACTGGTTCGTCCGCCTCGGCAACCTCGGCAAGAACGGGACGCTGGCGCTGGCGGGGCAGGGCGAAGAGAGCTTCGACGTGTTCGACGCCATGCTCGGGAGCGCGGAGACGTTTTTTGCGGCGGCCGCAAGCGGCGGCGCCGGCGCAATCGGGAGCTATGCGAATTTCGGGAAGAACTCTTCGTTCACGGGCGAGTATTGGCAGCAGAAGCGCCAGTTCGAGCGAAGCGCCCCGCGCGTGGACCGCTACATGGGCTGGGAGGCCGGTACGACGGCCCGGATCGTCCGCGCCGGAAAGGCGGGGTCGGACGTGGAGTCCGCTCGCAACGGCTACGGCTCCGTCCTCGCGGAAATCCTGCGCGACCAGGCGGCGGGCAACGCAACGCGGCTCGACGCGCTGGATGCGACCCTGCTCGGGCAGGCGATCGTGGCCGGGCAGGCGATCAAAGACCTTGAGTCCGTGTCCCGCAACGCCGAGAGGAGCCTTGCCGCGGTCCGCGCCGGCGCGCGAATCGAAAAAAAGGACAAGGACGGAAATCCGACGGGCGAGTTCTACACGGCCGAGGAGCTTCTCCGCTTCAAGGAGCGGACGGACCACGCGCTGGAGAACGCGCGTGGCGTCAAGTCGCAGAAGCGCGACAACATGGGCGACAACGCGAAGGGCATCCTCGACGCGCTGGACGCGACGATCGGCGGTCCGACCCTTGCGGAAGGCGTCCGCATGCAGCGCGAGCGCGTGGCCGCCGGCGCGCAAGCCGACCCGATCCGCACGGAAGGGTTCGACGTGCCGGTCGTGCCGCCGTCGGTGGACGAGCGCACGGGCGTCGTGACGACCGTCTACATGGAGCGCGAGCAGGAGGGGTCGAGCCACCGGATGCAGATCGTGGAGACGCTCGACCCGGATTCCGGCGACATCGTCTACCGCGTGAAGAACCTTCGCTCGGACGCACGGCCCGCCGACGCGGCGAGCGAGTTCCTGGCGCGCGACTTCGGCGGCGACGACAAGGCCGCTCTCGCTGCGGCCCTCGACTTCGCGCGCGACTACGCGGACTGGTCGGCCGTCGGCGCGGCCGCCAACGAGGCGTTCGACCGCGCGGCCGCTTCCTACGTGGAGGCGAACTATCCCGGGCGCCTGGCGATCTGCGCGGACAACGAGACGGAGCTTTTCGCGAAGCTCGCGGACGCCGGGATCGACCTCGCGAGCGGCGACTACAGGACCGACACGGACGAACGGCTGCGCTCCCTGTTCCACGGGAGCCAGGAGAGCGCACTCACCGTCCCGCCGCTCGCCGACCGCGACGGCCCGGTCTTTTCCGTGATCGTGCGAGCCCGCAACGCGACGCCCGCTACCCTCGCGGCGACCCTCGACCACGAGACGATGCACGTGGATTTCGCGCGCCGGATCCAAGAGGCGGTCTCCCGGCGAGAAAACCCGAAGACGGGCCGCATGGAGCTTGCGAACAAGCCGCTTCTGGACGAGCTGTTCGCCGGCTGGAAGAAGCCGGACGGCACGCCGATCGACCCGGCGGAGCTTTCCCCGGCCTTCCTGCAGCGCCGCGTCCGCGTGGCCCTTCTCGGACTGGACCGCGACGGGAGGGGCAACCCGCTCTCGCAGGAAGCCGTCCTTGAGGCCATGGCGGACGACGAGGCGCAGGAGCGCGAGGAGGAACTCTACGCCTACGCGACGGAGAGCGTGAACGCGGGCGCTTCGGAGGGCACCGGCCTCGTGGCGGGGCTCGTCCATCCGTTCCGCGCGCGCAAGATGCGAATCCTGCGGCAGACGCACCCGGAGCTCGTGAAGTTCGCCGGCGCCTACGTGGCCGGGCGTCTCGGTGCCTTTACCGGCGGAATGGGCGGAGGGGTCGTGACCGACATGTGGGAGGACACGGCCGCGACGGACGACGAGATCGCGGACTATCTCTTCCGGCTTCGCCAGCCACCGGCGAGCGACTACGCGCCCAATCCGCACGCGGACGATCCGGAAGGGGCCCGCCGCGCGCTCGGCGTGGAACCCTCCGCGCCGGAGGAAGGCAGGACGAGCGGGGCCGGCGAAAGCGGCTCTCCCGGCGCTCCCGCGCCCGCGGAGCGCAACTACGCCTCGCGCGAAGAAATCGTGGCGGACCTCGCGGCTGCGAGGGAGAACATGGCCGGTCTCCGCAGGGCCAACGCGGAGTCCTCGCAGATCGACGAGGCGGCGAGCCGCGTCCGGCGCTTGCAGGGCATCCTGCGCGAGTGGGACGAATCGCACCGCGAGGCGCCGCGAGACGCGCGCCCCGCGCCCCGCGGGGCGCCGGCGGAGGCGCCGCAACCGCAACGACCCGCGCCCGCGGAAACGAGCCCGCAGGAAAACCGGACGGGTTCGAAAGCCCCGGAGGAGCCTGCGCCAAGCGCGACGCCGGAGCCCGCTCCCGCGGAGCCGCGGCCGATCCCGAAGGGGGACGGGCGGGCGCGCGTCCCGGCCGCCGGCAAGGGCAAGGTGTCGATGAAGTCGCCTGACCGCTCGGAGAGCTTCGACGGGACGGTCGCCTACATGGATCTCGGGGACATCGTGAACGACCAGGTTCCCGGGTTCGACATGGCGTTCCAGAACCGCGGGCAGAACGACGCGGCTCGCGAGGTGAAGGCGAAGCAGATCGGGATGAACCCCGACGCCGACACGCTCACGGACGCCGGGACGATGATCGACGAAGGGACGATCGTCGTTGCGAAGGTCGACGGCAAATTCATGGTGATCGCCGGAAACACGCGCGCGTGGGGCCTGCAGCTCGCCGCGCAGCTCGGAAAGCTCGGACCCGTGACGGAGCGCGTCCGGGCGGACGCCGCCATGGATGGCGTGGATCTTTCCGGAATGGCGAACCCCGTGAAGGTGCGCGTTCTCTCGGCCTCCTACACGCACGAACAGCTCGAACACATCGCGGAGGTGTCCAACCGCCAGAGCAAGAACCGCGTGGCGGACGAGAACCTCGCGCTCGACGATGCGAAGAAGATTCTCTCCGGCAAGAAGATCAAGGGCGCGTCCGGCTCGCTTCTGGACATGTTCGCTCCGGGGCCGGACGGCCAGCTCGACAACGCGAGCAACCGCGACTTCATGATGGCGTTCATCGCGGAGACTGGAGACAACGCCCTGCTCGGCAAGGACAAGGACGGGCGTCCGATCCCGAACGCGCAGGCATACGCGCGGGCGCAACGCGCGCTCGTGGCGGCGGTCCTCTTCGGCGAGAACGCCGACCGCGCGGAGACGGCGCGGATGCTCGGCGCGCTCATGGGCGAAGGCGCGGGCATGAAGAAGCTCGCCGCCGGCATTGCGGCTGCGGCCCCTTCGCTCGTCGCGGCCTTCCGCGGAAACAAGGCGTTCGACCTTTCGCCGGAACTCCGCGCCGCGTTGAACGAAATCGCGCAGGCGCGCGCGGACGGCGTGACCGTGGACGATCGCTTCGCGCAAGCCACGATGGACCTCGGTGACGAGTCCGCCGCGAAGACCGGACCGAACGCGCCCGCGCTCGTCAAAGACATCGCCCGCGCCCTCTGGAGCCGTGGCGTCGGAACCGGCAGGGGCGTTTCCGGGAAGGCCGTGCGGGAGCTGTTGCTCGACTACGCCGAGCGCGTCTACCGCCCCGCCAAAGGAACGCAGCCCGCATGGAAGCTCCCTGCGGAAGATGGCGAAGGCCTTTTTGGAGACGCGCTCCGCAACACGAAGCAGTCCGTGTGGAACGCGGCGCTCGCGGCAGCCATGAGGGACGATCAGGGCCTCGGCCTGCGCTCACGCAACGGCGAAGCAGGCATCCGCGCCCGGAACGACGACGGGAGCCTCAAGATCGCGTCGCACGAGCGCAAGCAGGTGCTAGCGGACGCGGAGCGCAAATTCGGGAAGAAGCCACTCGTGCAGGTGCCGCCGCGCGATCGCATCCAGACCGTGTTCGTGCAGAGTCGCAAGGCGCTCGGCGCGGCCGGCGTCCAGCCGTCCGCCGCCATGTCGGACGCGACGGCCGAGATCGTCTACCGCTACGACGGCGACGGCAAGGCGTTCGTCCTTGCGCGTCTCCCTGCGGAATATCCGGGTCTGGACCGCCAGCGCTACATGTTCGGCAGCAAAGAAGCAGACGAGGCGGCGAAGCGGCGCGAGCGCCGGGAGCTGGGGCGCATTGCGCGCCGGAACAACGGCAACGGCCGCTTCGACGGGATCTTCCAGCCGCTGCTCCTCGGGCCGGGCCCGCGCGCGCGGAACGGGGAGTTCTCGCCGCAGACGCCGGCGTTCAAGGCGCAGCTGGACGATGTGATCGCCCGCTACAAGGGGACGCCGCAGTGGCTCAAGGCCCCGAACGGGAAGGACTCCATCCTCGCGGCGACGCCGGACTACGGCCCGCTGCTCTGGGCGACCGTCCGCACGCAGAGCTTCAAGGACTGGTTCGGGGATTGGGAGAACGATCCAGCGAACGCGAGCAAGGTCGTGGACGCGAACGGCGAGCCGCGCGTGGTGTACCACGGGACGGGAAGCGAGGAGGAGTTCGAGTCCTTCGACCGCAACCGCGTCGGTTCGCGGTTCGAGAACGTGGACGTCGACTACAACTTCTTCTTCACGGCGTCCGAACTTGCGGCCGAAGGTTATGGGGAAGTGTATCCATTCTTCCTCAACATCCGCAACCCGGAGATTCGCAACGTCAGGTTCGAGGAAGGCGAAGAAGAGGTTGGCGACCTCGACCTCCACGAGGACATCATAAACGCCCACGACTTCGGCTCGGGTCAAATCGAACGCTCCGGCGCAAAACCGGAGAATGCCGACGGGCTCATCATGGGCGCGTTCCGCACGCCACCGCAGGCGGAAAGGGAAATCACCGAGCGCCACGCAAGGGAGATTCGGCCGGAACTTGAGCGTCTCCAGAAGGTCGACGAGGACGACATGGCGCTCCGCGACGAGAAAGACGCGCTGTGGCAGTCCGGCCTCGACGCGACGGTCAAAGCGCTGCGCGACGACGACAACGAGGCTACGCGAGACTTGATCCGCGACCTGCCGGATGATGCCGTTCGCGAAATCGCCAGGATCAAGTACAGGGAAGAGTTCAACGGGCTTCCGCGCGTAAAGGAAATAAACGAGATTCTCAAGCGTCACGGCAGGGAGGATCGCGAAACGCGGCTTCGCCTTGCGGACAAGCTGAACGCGGAGCTTGCGGCCGCGGGCCGCGAAACGCTTGATTCGGCGAATATATACGCGGTCGACGATCCGAACAACATCAAGTCCATCTTCAACTCGGGCGCGTTCTCCGCGTCCGACTCGCGGGTGAGGGCGCGTGGAGGGGAAATCGGTGGTGCACGCCTCGGGATCACGGCAGATGAAGCCAAGCGAATGGAGGCGGCTGGCGCGACGCGGGAAGAGATTTGGCGCGCAACAGGATGGTGGCGCGGCAAGGACGGAAAGTGGGGATTCGAGCTTGATCCGATTCCGTTAGAGGAGTTTGATAAGATCTACGGAATCCTAAAAAAGGAGCTTCGTGAACATCCTCTGCGGTACAACAATATACATGAGCCGAAGTTGGCTGGAAGGAAATATGCTGGTGTCTTCATGGAACAGGCCGCAGAGAAGTCTCCGTGGCTCCATCGACTGCTGCTTGCCTATCCGAGGCTGAGAAATGTCGGACTTGCCGCATGGCCCAGCAAAAGAGTGCTTGGCAAATACTACGGCGTGACGAGATTCCATCCCCTCCGTCCGTTGGGGAATGGGCAGTTCGATCCGGTTGACATCCATATCGGATTGCAGTTCCGAAAGAAGGAGTCAATCTGGCTGACCTTCATGCACGAGATTCAGCATACAATTCAGGCATATGAAGGATTCCCGAACGGCAATGCGTCCGAGAAAGCCGTCGTGGCAGAAGATCCGTCTGGTGGAGAGGATGGTGAAATCGAAGCGCAGCTCGTTTCCCTCCGCGCAACCATGACTGAGGACGAACGCCGTTCGGAGCCGCCGTGGGAAACAGAGCGGCGGATGCTTGAACGAGAAAGGGAAAACGATGCCCTTGCGAGCATTTTGACAAAGGCAAAAGTACCGGAACGCGAATTCGTCCGGAAGACGGGCGGTTTGTATTCTCTTGCGCAAGAAAGAATCTTGGACAATCCTCCGATGACGCGCGAGGAGGTTATTGATTATGTGAACCAAATCGCGAAGAGCATCGGCGCGGAACCGCTGCGCGTTCGGCAAGGCGATTCAAATATGCGCGAATCCAGCGTTCGCGCCCGCAACTCCGTCTCCGTTGCGGCGGCGGGGCGGCTCGGCATCACGAACGAGGAGGCGGAGCGGCTTGAGCGTGAGGGATACTTCCCGGACGAGATCTTCCGCCGCACGCGCTGGTATCGCGGCGTGAAGGACGACGAGTGGCGCTACGAGCTGGAGCCGGTTCAGCTCCGTCCGTGGCTCACGGCGTGGGGCGACGCGCCCGTGCGCAGGGCCGGAGGAAAGCGGCGCGCGATCGCGGACATCATCGGGGAGGACTCCCCGTTCCTGCGCGCCTACCCGGCCGCGCGCAACATCACGGTCGAGATCAAGGAGAACAAGGACGGCGGCGAGGGCGAACTCGTCGGCGACCGCATCACGGTCTGGGGCCGCAAGGGCCAGACGCTCGCGGAGTTCGCGCAGGACAAGGGCGATAACGGCCTGCTCAACAGCCTCGTGCACGAGCTCCAGCATTGGGTGCAGAACCAGGAGGGCTGGCCGGAGGGCTCGTCCCCGGGGAACTTCCGGTCCGACCGGAAGTCGAGGCGGCTTCGGCAGGCGGAGAACGAGCGGAGCCAGGCGTTCTGGAACGCCCGCCGTCTCGCCGCGCAGCACGGCTACGATACTTCTCCCGATGCGGTCGAGGATCGCGCCCGCCGCGGCGGGGACGAAGCCGCGGTCTCTGACATGGAGGCACTGCTTCCCGAGCAAGGCGAAACCGCCGCGGAGGAAGAGCCGTGGGTGGCGGACCTTCGCGAGCGCGTCGGACGCTACCGGCAGGCCGTCGCGAACGTGAAGCGGATCGCAGACGAGGACGGCTACCAGACCGCGTGGGACAAATACAACCGCGTTGCCGGCGAGGTGGAGTCGCGCAACGCGGGAAGCCGCGCCGCCATGAGTTCAGGGGAAGCGGCGGAGAATCCGCCGTGGACGACGATGGATGTATCGCCTCTGCGACAGACGATCGTCCGCAACGGCGAGGTCGTCGCGGCGAACGCGCGTCCTGCCGGCCGCCAGAAGCAGGCCGGCGTGGCCTACCCGGACGCCCGCGCGGAGATCGAGGCGCTCGACCTGCGCCCCGGCCTCGGAACGAGCGCCGAGGTGCGAGCCCGGAACCGCGACGAAATCATGGGCGTGCTTTCCAGCAAGCGCCCCGACCTCGACGCCGGCGCCGTCGCGGACGAAATCCTCAAGTTCGCCACGCCAAAAGAGCGCAAGCTCGCCCTGCATTGGGTCGTGCGCGGTGCGATCCGCCTGCCGGAGGACGCCTACAAGGTCGAGGACGCCGTTTCTGTGGCGGAGAAGGCGAAAGTCGATCCGTTCCGGTATGCCTCGCCGCTCGCGCTCCTGGAGGCGCACAAGCAGTTCAAGCCGAGTGCGCGTCCGATCGACCCCGCCACGGTGCCGGAACTGACCGACCAGCGCGACGAGGGCGACGGAATCGTGTCCTACCTCGTGCAGGACGACCGGCAGGGGCAGGCGGCCATGCGGAAAATCATCGACACGCATTGGGGCGAGGACGCGAACCCGTGGTGCCTGCTGGCAAAGAAAAAGAAGTGGACGTATGTCGAACTCACCAACGACTATGACGCCTATCAGGAAATGGAGCGCTGGTGGGCGCAGCTCCCGCATGACGAACGAGTCAGGATCGCCGGCGACCGAGCGGACGAGGAAAGCGTCATGGACGCAGACCCGGCGTCGGAATACTATGTTGACAACGTGGTTGACAATCCAGTTTCCTTGGACGATGCCTGGGACTACTGGCAGCATTACTCCGCCCTCCCGAAGCGCGTCGCGTTCAAGGACGGGAAGCTGCTCGCGTTCATGGCGACGGAGGACAAGGGCGACGATGCCGTGAACCTTGAAGACCGGCTCGAAGAACTGCGGTCGGAATTGCGTGGCGAAAGAGGCATGGTCGAAACAGGAAACTTCGCAAGGGAGTCCGAATACTGGGAGGCGAAGGAAAACGACGACCAAGCAACAATAGACGAAATCGTCAACGAATGGGATGAGTGGGTTGACAGTGATGCCGTTTCAGCAAGTTATGATGACGAAAGAGGCGTTGCTACCATTCGCAACTATGAAGGAGATTCCTTCTTCGACGAAGACGAGAATGGGAATCCTCGCGAATACCGCCGCCGCGCCGATGGCTCGTATGTCTTCGGCGGAGAGGCGGAGGAAGAATGGTGGGACCGTCAGGACGTTTCGCACCCGAACCTCGACTGGGCGCGTGGCGATGCGTCTGGCGTTCGTGCGCGCAACGCGGACGAGACGATGGCTGCGCGGCTCGGGCTCGGCAACGCGGACGAGGCGCGCCGCATGGAGCGCGAGGGCGCGAGCCGGCTCGACATCTGGCGCCGGACGGGTTGGTGGAAGCGCCCCGAGGACGGAATGTGGCGCATCGAGCTGCCCCCGCTCAAGTTCAAGACCGGTGCGTTCGAGCGGCTCTACGCATCCATCCACGCGAACCAGCAAAAGCTCAAGGGGTCGAAGTATACCCAGAAGAACCTGCCAACCTACGAGGATTGGCGCAGGGCGCTTGAAAGCGGAGGAAACGACGATCAATACACGGCACCCGCGGCGAAGATTGTCAGCGCGCTTTTCGAGACAGTTGCCGTGTGGTCTGCTGTTGAGATCCATAAGGCCGAAACGGGTGGAACGCAGGCATCCGGTCCGCACCGCTCGTGGTTCTACGATGATACAAGGCGTGACAAATATGGCGCAATGCCGCGAGAGGACTATGAGACCGTTGTAGCCGCCATCAAAGAATGGAAAGCACAGCACCCGGAGCAGGCGCGAATCCTCCAAGAAGCGGAACGCCCACGTGTCAGTTCCTATGACTGGGGGAATATCGTCGAGCGTGCGCGTAAACTCATCTACAACATGAAGCACGGTGCGGCCGCTCCACGGGAATTGCAGGGCAAGCTCCGAATGCGCTGGGCCGACATCGCGGCGGACGAGAACCGTGTTGAACGCCCGAATACTCTGCGCGAGCTTCTTTCCGACGACGATCCGGTGCTCAAGGCTCTCCCGGAGCTTGGAGACTTCCCGATCGTGTTCCAGAGCGATACTGGCCGCTACGGAGGCTGGGCCGGCACAGACAACATCACGCTCAACACAATCTGGACGAACGACAGGATGGGTGCGACCGATGCGGTGTTCGACACGCGGAAGACGCTTGCGCACGAGATCCAGCACAAGGTCCAGGCCGCCGTCGGGTTCATGCGTGGCGTAAACCCGGATGCGGTGAAGAGGGCGCGAGAAGATCGCTCGTATCGGTACGATCCTTGGACGAACGAGCAGCTGCGCGGAGACGAAAACCTCACGCCGGAACAGGTCTACATGGGCTGGGGTGGCGAGGTCGAGGCCCGCGCGGTCGAAGCCCGCATGCACCTCACGGACGAGCAGCGCAAGGAAATCCCGCCGTGGGTCACGGAAGAGGTTGTTCGCGAGGATAAGTTCGGAAAGCGCACAGACTACTCCTACGCGGCGCAGAAGCGCGCGATGGAAGAGATGCAGTGGGTCGAGGAATCTTCGGTCAACGATCCGAACGGGCCGCAATACAGGCCGTTGTCAGGCGAGCAGGCGCAGACGGAGCGCCGCCCGCTTGGCAATCCAGAGCAGCTCACGTTCGACTTCATCCCGCCGACGGAGTCCGTAGTGGAATCCGTGTCCGACGCAATGAACCTCGGCGGCGTTCGTGCGCGGAACGGGGAGTTCGCGACCGCGCCGGAGGACATCGGCCGCAGGGTGATGGGCTACAATGTCGGGACGCGCGCGCCGGACCTCACGCCGGTCGACGTAACGAACAGCCGGACGGGCAAGCCGGAGCGCGCGATTGCGTTCCCCGGCGACCGGCCGGAGGGCTACGTCCCGTCCCGCATCGGCTACGCCTACAAGCTCATGGAGCAATGGCCGGACGGCTCGCTGCACGCGCTCTTCGCGAACGTGGCCGACACCGTTCCGCAGAACGAGTGGATGTTCGCCGCCGGCTTCCCACTCACGGACCGCAACGTGAATGGCATGAAGCTGCGCCAGCGCTACGCCTGGCATCTCGGCTTCGGCCTGCCGACGGCCCCGCACCTGATGTCAAGCAAGGACTATGGGCGCGGCTACCCGACGGGCGCAGAGAACGGCAAGGGGCATCCGAAGGGAAGCCGGCGCGTCTGGGTGCGCGTCGCGTTCGACGCGAGCAACGACTGGAACGCCGCGATGGACCGCGTGAGCGGGCGCGAGGGCGGCGACCCATACGGGCTGATCCCATTCGGCGGCTACTATGGCTTCATCGAGGGGAACAAGAGCAACTGGATCCTGTCCAGCGCCGTGAAGTTCGACAAGGTCCTCTCGGAGGACGAGCGCCAGGAGATTCTCCGCGGCGCGGGCTTCGACGAGCGGGCCGCGTGGGAGCAGCGGCATGGTGGCAAGAAGCTCGGCGCAAAGAATCAGGCGTCCAAGCCGGCCGACAAGATCGCCGCCCTGCGGGAGCTGCGCGACCGGATCGCAAGGTCGGTCGTGGACAACCCGGAGCAGGCCGCGCCGGGTGCGCGCGCCCGCAACGATGCGGAGGCCATTGCCGCGTTCAACGCACTCCCGCCATACCCGGAAATCGAGGAGCACAGAGCCAATAGGCGCGCCGCCGAGACCAAGGAGGACCTGAATGCGGAATTCGACCGGTGGTACGCCGCTCTTGAAGTCAGGAATGCCGCGCTCGAGAAGTGGGTCGCCGCGGCTCCAGACTTCCTCGTATTTTCGGAGAAGGGCGTTGCGAAGCCGGATCCGAACGGCGGCGTCTACGGATCGCTCCTTGCATGGATCGTCTCCCCGGACAAGTGGTACGAGGGGAACCAGCATAGCCGGCCGTGGCGCGTCACGTCGGTCTTCCGAACCGGGCGCGTGTCGAAGGACGGATACGAGGAGCTCGTTCCGTCCGGTCATAGCTTCTACGACACGAAGAAGGACGCAGTTTTTTCGATCGGGCAAGTGATAAGCGGAACGGCGGAGTATGCTCCCGGAATCCGCGCGCGGAACGGGCAGGCCTACTACGGGGAGCTGTTCCCGGAAATGGGCGTGGACGCGGCGAACCGTCCGTTCGCGTTCACGCAGGCCGAAATCCTCGCACGCATGCGCGGGTTGATTCCTGGCTACGACTACAAGCCTGAGCACATCGAGGAGATCGAATACATCCGCAAGGGCATGGAGATCCTGGAGCGCGACCCGGACGCGGTGGACAACATCCGCCGCAAGACGGTCGGCGTAAACCGCCCCGCCCCGCTTTCGCCCGACGAGCAATACGTCCTCTACACGATGCAGTATTGCGCGGAGAAGGACTTGGAGACCGCCATCGGGATCCGCAGGAAGATCGAGCGCTCCGGAGCGGCGGTCCCAGGGCAGCTCGCGGCGGCGAAGGCGTTGGAGGAAGCCGCGGAGGCGGAGGCGCTCTCGCTCGCGCTCACGTCGCAGCGGGTCGGCTCGGCGCTCGGCCGCGCGCTCGCGTTCCGCCAGGTCGCCTACCGCTGGAACGGAATGCTCTCCTACGAAGGGCTCGTCCGTTCGTTCAACCGCTCGCTCCGGCGCACGGCCGAACGCTACGGCGGCATCGGAATCGCGGTCGATCCGAACGCGCTCAAGCTCACGGACGAGGACCGCGAGCAGATCCGCAGGATTTTCGAGGCGGTCGTGGCCGCGCAGCGCCAATACGAGCAGGCGAAGAACGCGGCGACCGCCGCGGACGCCCTCCGGCAGCTCATGGCGATCATGCGCTCCATGGACCGCTACATCCGCAACGCGAACCGCAAGCCGCTCGGGAAGCCGACCAAGCCAAAGAAGCTTCTTCCGGAAGCGGACCTCATGGCGCAGCTTTCGCGCCTCGCGGACGAAGAGTTCGGCCTTGAAGCCGCGTCCGGAAACCTCGATCCGCGCGACCGCACGGCTTGGGCGCGCGCGGCGAACATCGTGAAACTCGTCGGCAACTGGATTCTCTCCAACGACATCGCGCAGAACCGGCCGCTCCGCTCCGCGGAAAGCTTCCGGCAGGAGCTCTTCGACCGCTGCGACGCGATTCTCGGGCGCTACATCCAGCTTTCGGCCCGAGAATACGGGGAGATATTCTCCGACTACGGCATGGTTCGCGAGGCGAGCAAGAACGAGCTGTTCGTCAGGCGCACGAAGGTGAACCAGGCCCTGCGCCTGCTCTCGCAGATCGCGGCCGTCGAGCGCGGGGACGCCCCGCGGCGCACCGGGCAGCAGCGCGTCGAGGGGACGGACGAGCAGACGGACCTGGAGCGCCGGCTGCACGTCCTGCTCAAGGAACTGGACCCGGAGGCCGAGCGCGCCCTGCGTCGGGGAGGCGAGCCGTCGGACCGGTTCGTGAAGACGCCCCTGCAAATCTGGCGAGACGCTGCCGAGAAGGAAATCCGCATGCTCGAAACCGCAATCGCGACGGGCGTGGAACTGGAACGCAACCAGATTCCGCTTCAACTCGGCGAAGAGGAAATGTCCCTCAAGGAGCTGCTCGAACTCAAGCGCCAGCGGTATAGGGAAATGTTCGTCCTTCCGAAGACGGAGGAGGAGCAGGTCCAGGCGTATCTGCGGCAGCTCGTGAACCGCGAAAACGCGCTACTGGCGGAGCTGGACGCGGCGAGGCGCGGCGAGTTCAAGCACCGCGAGGACAAGAACGCGCGCGCCAAGCAGGACTCGCGCGTCCAGGCACTGCAACGCGAAATCGCAGCGATCCGAGAGGAAATCCAGGCGGAACGCGACCTGCAGGGAGACGCGCTCTCCACGCGCAACAAGCGGATCAAGGCGGTCCTCAACGGCATCCAGCGCAGCATGGCGAACGCCAACGCGTGGATCGAGAACCCGGAGCTCTACTTCGAGCAGCAGGAGCGCCGGCGCAAGTCGCAGGAGGACATCGAGAACGACCCGGCCGTCAAGGAGGCGCGCCGGGCGCAGCGCGAGATTCTGGAAAAGTGGGAAGCGGTGCGCGAAGAGCGCGCCTACAAGAAACTCAACGCGCTCGGAAAGGGCGTCGCGGCCGTCGGCGGACTCCGCGACGCGATCAAGGTGTTCCTCGCCTCGGGCGACATCTCGGGCGTCGGCGTCCAATGCGCGCTTGCGGTGCTGGACCTCGGGCCGGCCGAAGCTCTCAAGGCAATCCGCGTCGGCATCGGCGCGCTCGCCGGCGGCAAGAACGCCGTCTTCGGAAAACTCTCCGAAGGAAAGACGGCCGAAGAGTTCGCGCGGGAAAAGTTCGACGAGCTCGTCAAGAACAACACGTTCCTGCGGGAAGCGGTCGACGAATACGGGGTCCACATCTCGACCGTCGAGGCGAACGGGCGCTACGACAACTCGGAAGAAGGCTTCGCGCGCGGCTACGCGACGCGGCGCGCCGAAGAATGGATGCAGCGCAACCTCGGCGCCGTCGGGCGCGCGGCCAAGGGCTACGTGGACCGCTCCGACCGCGCGTTCGCGCTCCCGGCCGACATCCTCCGCCTCGCGCTCTGCAAGAAGCTCGCGGATGCGTCCGCGGAACTCAAGGGCGGCGCTCTCACGGCGGCCGAAAAGAAATACATCGGCCGCATCGTGAATGCCGCCACGGGGCGCGGCGACTTCTTCGGACACGCCGGATTCTCCGCGGCCCTCTCGCGCTTCTTCTGGGCGCCGGCGCGCTTCTCCGGCCAGCTCCAGATGCTCGCGCTCCCGTTCACCATGCTCGTGCACAAGGACGTGAGCGGGCGCGTGAAAGCCGCGATTGCCCGCAAGTTCCTGGTCCGAACCATGGCCAACTACGGAATCGCCGTGATGATCGCCTACCTTCTCAAGCAGGCGTTCGGGGACGACGACGACGACGGACCGCTGATGGAGACGGATCCGCGCAGCGCCAAGTTCGGGCGCATCAACCTCGGCGGGCGCATGTTCTCGCTCACGGGCGGACTGGAAAGCTACATCACACTTGGCGCGCGCGTTCTCTCTGGAGAGACTAAGACCAAGAACGGCGACATCATGAAAGTCGGACAGGGCGGAGATTCCCGCTTCGGCCTCGTCTGGCGGATGTTCGAGAACAAGATGACGCCGGACGTGAACATTCTCCGCCAGATGATCAACAAGAAGAAGACGACTGGCGAACGGATCGAAGGCTTCTTCGGCAAGAACGGATACCTTTCCGTCATTGCCGGAAACTCGATCTTCCCGCTGACCGTCTCCGACATGGTGGACGTGCTCAAAGACGACAAGCCCGGACTCGCGGAAAAGGCGTTCCTCGCCGGAATCACGGTTCTTGGCTACAACTCGACGGACTTCGGCTACAACGACTACGACGCGCACGCGCATCGGTTCGACCGGGCGCACCGCGCGCTCCGCGACGCCAAGACGCCGGCCGAACGGAGGCGCGTCATGGAAAGCGAACTTGGCCCCTACGCCGCGCAGGACGCGCGCGGGGAAGCGCTCCGGCACGAGCGCCGGCAGATCGACGTTGCGCTGCGGACCGAACGCGACCCGAACCGGCGCGCGGCGCTGCTGGCCCGCCGCGACCGCAACGAAATCCGCTTCCTCGCGCTCTGGCGCGAAGGCCTGCGCGAAGAAGCGGAATCGTGGACGCCCGACATGGACGAGGCGCTCAAGCGGGCAGGGGCCGAAATTCGCCGGATGCCGGAAGAAGAGCGGGAGTCGCGACCGCTGAACTACTGGTAGCGACGGGGCGAATGGCGAAGTAGGCCTCGCCCTGCAGCCGCGTCGCGAGTCCCATGTAGTGGTTCACGCGCATGGACGCGGACGTCCCGACGAGAATTTCCGTCTTTCGCGGATCGCCGTAGGCGGCGACGTGCATTGTGACGAACGTGTGCCGGCCGCAGTTCTTCGTGAGCGGGACGCGCCCTCGGACGCCGTATTTGAGATGGTCGGCGAAATCGTCCGGCTTCGCGATGGACTGGAACACGCGCTCGTCGGGCTTGACTGCGCGCGGCAGCGGATAGGCGCGCAGCCACGCCTTGGCCGCGTCCGTGAGCGGAACCATGCGCGGGCGGACGCCGTGCTGGTATCCCTTTGGTTTTGCGACGCGCACCCACCCCTCGTCGAGATTCACGTCCTTACCCGTGAGCCGGTGGATCTCCGCCCCGCGCATCCCTGCAAAAAAGTTGAGGGCGAGCCACCAGACGATCTCCTCGTGGCATGCCCAGCGCGTCCGCTCCTCCTCGACGATGCGGAAAAGGGATGACGCGTCCTCCGGCGTCATGAACTTGGGCTCCTCGTAGGGCTCCGGGCGCTTCTCGATCGTCGCCGTCGGATTCTCGCGGCAGTAGCGGCGGACGGGTTTCCGGCACCACTCGAAAAACGATCGCAGGTAGGTGAGGTTGCCGTTGAAGGTCTTGGGGGCGAGAGAACCGAACTCCGACTTCATCATCTCGGCGACCTCGCGCGGCGTGATGTCGCAGACGGCGCGATTCGCGTCGAGGGCGAGGACGGACCGGCCGACGCGTGCGCGAATGCTGTCCACGTGGGCGCTCTGGAGCTCGGGGAACGACGAGACGTATTCGTCGTAGGCGTCCTTGAGCGAGATTCGCATGACGCCTTGGTTGTCTCGTATGAACTGGCGCGCGACTTCGAGGACGGTGAGTCCGGCGAACCCGGCGGAGTCGAGTGCGTCTCGCGCCTCGCGGTAGTCCAGCGCCTCCCGCGGCCGCAGGACGGGAGCCGCGGAACCGTTTGAAAGAACGGCCGGATTGCCAGTGCGCATGGACTTGTAGAACTTGTCCACGTCGCGTTCGATGTCGGCGCGGTTGGCGCGCGTGAACTGGACCTTCGCGCCGGTGATTGGATTGGTTCCGCAGTAGACAAACCAGGCCGGATAGCGGCGTTCGGGAGAAACTCCTGGCTTGGCTTTCTGCGTGACGACGATCTGCTTGATCGCGTCCAGCGCCTCGCGTTCTGACTTGAGCATGGGTTTGTTTCCTTCCCTCTCGGAGGGCATTTGCTAGCACAAACTCGGCACGAAATCAGGAGCTTTGTTTGAAAACATTGATGTTTTCAAGGGAAAACTGGTGGCGAGGGAGGGACTCGAACCGAATGATTCTCGTATCGGTCGCCATGATATAAGTGCCGGGAAACTAGCGTGTTGTTTTAGTTTCGTGGGTTGGCCGCGGCGGGCAAAACGGAAGATGTTTCCATCTTGTTTCCGTGCGGTGCGTGAAAAGCTAGCACGAACGGGCTTTCAAGTCAAGCATAAAAAAACTCCCCCTCCACCCGGAGGGGGAGCGCCGCCCGTGTCACACTTCCGGGCGGCTTGGGATCAGTCTTATCGTGATGGTTGTCTTCATTTGTTGTTCCCTTTCTTTGTTTTCTTCGTTTCCTTGAGTTTGGCGGATTTCAACGCCTCTTCATAGGCTTTCTGCGTCTCTTCACAACGCATTCTTCGTTGCGCAATCCCTGCGGCGATGGCGCCACATTGCGCCGACACAATGACTGGTATATTCATTGCCGTCCTACTTTCTTGTGTCAGTCGTTTCCGAGCTTCCAGATGTTGACGTGAATCTCCGGGAGAGGAGCGCCTGCAAGCGCGAGAGGCGCGAGCATCGACCCGAGCCTCTTGCCGAGGTCTTCAGCTTCGTTCTTGCGCG
>Ga0310694_10000267_pt1 | contig 75900 bp, 65 predicted proteins | sample 174DNAGHGhighgp2_FD_203884 | JGI IMG/M metagenome (GOLD analysis project Ga0310694, IMG submission 203884) | Sheep rumen microbial communities from Palmerston North, Manawatu-Wanganui, New Zealand - 1742 DNA GHGhigh gp2 (v2) (version 2) | ecosystem: Host-associated > Mammals > Digestive system...
CTGTCGGAAAGTGAACGCAGGTACGTTCTAACCATCTCAAGGATGGTTTGATCTAATTGGTCGTTCATATCTCTGCAAGTTATTATTTTGCAAAGATACAAAAAAACCGCCTCTCAGGCGGTACAATTGACGAAAAAAGAATAAATTAGATACGGCAGATTTCTTCGGCGATGTTATTCATCTCCACGCACTTAGCGCGTGATACATGTTTTTGCATGGGATCGTATTCCCAAGGGCTAAGGATGAGCATGTATTCCGGCTTTAGGCGCTTGGTAGCAAGGCGCTTGGGATTGAGCTGCACATAGCGAATCATGGATTTGAATTATGCAAGAAAAAAGTTTTTTTTGCCGCATTTTGGGTTCTGCCGGACTACAAAAAAACTGCACCTCATAGAGATGCAGCCAACCTGAAATGATTGAAATAAAGTAGATGATAATAAAGTAGGTGATAATAAAGTAGATGATGTTTCCCTGAAATTATTGTTTGGTCCAATCTTCCTCATAGGAATACTTGGTGCCGTATTCACGAATGAGGTGGAGGGTCTTACCTTCGATGCTGTATTTCATCTTCTCGTCGTACGGTTCCCATTCGATCTCCTCTGCCGGACCGCCGTCCATCTTCTTACTCTTCCACGCGTACAAAGACATTCTCATAATGACGATGGGTGAAGCCTACCGTACCATCGTAGTCATAGTCCTCACCAACGACGAGATAGTCTTCGTTGAAGACAAGGATGTCCTCCCAGTGGTTCATCCCGATCAGCTCATCGTAGGAACCGACACCGCCCCATGTGATCAATCGTTCCTCCGGTCTTAAAGCCCAGAAACCTTTGGTGTCATCCATATAGGGGTTGGAGTCCTCGAAAACCATTCTGCTGTCTGATTTGAGGTTGATCCACATGATCAAGCCGCCGGTGGAGTAACTGATGGAGACGGAACCATCCACAGCTGTCTCTTCCATGGAACTGATCACTTTTTTGTACCGACCAATGAGTGCAGACTCGGAGATCTCAATCTGTTTGGTGGAATCCAGCACAGGTAGAGCGGAAATGTAGATCGTTTCATCGGGTACACTAAGCACGATGCCTTTCTCATCCAGCGAAACGATGTCATATACGTTGTCGCGAATGTAGATCTTGTTCTCCTCGTACCGGAATTGCTCCACATCGTTACCGAGACGGATCGTGTCCTTGCTCAGTACGAAGATCGGCATGCACATATGTGTGGAGGTGAAATCGCCCATGTCTATCGAGTCCAGATACCACATCGAACCGATGTATTTATTGATGTTGGCTTCTTTCGTGTCATCCGGCTCATTGTCCGTCACCACTTTGCCCTCGCAAGAGGTGAATGCCAATACACTTGCTACCAGTGCAAAAGTGAAAATAAAGAATTTCTTCATAAGATAAAGTATAAAATATCAAAAATCGACCAAATAGACGATTTTTCTCGAGCATGCATGCTCTCGATCAAAAATCGCTGCAAAAGTACTGCTTTTTTTTGACATTTCACTCGCAAATCGTACAATTCGACTCACAAATCGTACAATTCTTTACTTTTCGTCTCTACGATGTGGAAAAACTGACGAATTTACTGCATTTTATGACGGAATTGGAGGGGAGTGAGGCCTGTGATCTCTTTGAAGATACGATAGAAGGCCTGTTCGGAAGCGAATCCGCTCCGGGTGATGGCATGAGCCAATGCATCGTGATCATCGGTATATTGTTCGTCGAGCAGAATCGTCTTTGCATACTCGACCCGATAACGCGCGATATATTGCGAAAAACTGAGATTCGTCCGGCGGTTGATGCAGTTGGATACATAGGTGCGGTTACTGCCGACAGCGGATGCCAAGTCTTGGATCGTAAGTTGCGGATCGGCAAAGAGTTTGTTTTCCACCAACACGGTAGCTATCTTATGCATCAGTTGGTCGGTCTCTTCGGTTGTCGCTTTGTCCTCTTCCGGATGTTCCTCGGGCGAGACGGTCTCCATCGGTAACTTCGTATGAGCCGCTACATAGCCGAGACTGAACAGCAACACCGCCATCAGTACCGCCGGGATACAGACTAACACACTGCCGTCAAACAGGTCCCTTCCCAGGGCGTTCAGCAGGGTAGAGACGACCGCCGTGATACCGATGAGAATAAGCAGCGCATGGGTTGGCTGCAGCAAGTAACTGCGGTCGTCGGTATAGGTGTTATCCATGTGAGAACGCGTAGCGTTCAGTAAGCGGAATCCGCAGATCCATACCCAGATGACCTGAATCGCGAAACAGATTCGGGTAGGGAAAAAGAGGTCCAGCGGAAAGAAAACCGCCATCAGAACCGCAGGAACAAAGAGCACGAAGTTATCCCATGTGTAGCGCGTACGCGTGAGGGCACGCAGGTACATGTAATAAAGCGGATAGACGCATAGATTAGCCAACTGATACGTGTAAGCTCCGATCGTCGTCTCGCAACCCGAGAAGAAGAGCCAATGGTTGACGTACAACACGGTCGAGGCGAGATAGAAAAGGAAAATCGTGTATTTGACACGCGGTTCATCGTCCGACCCAAACGCCCGCACCACGAAGAAAATGCACCAGAACAGGCACACCATCATCGGCAGCGATATGATCCATTGGTACAGCATCTTTTCACTTTCGGCTGCAAAATTACAACTTTTTTCTGATATATGCAAGAAAATGGAAAAAATTGGAAAAATATCGGCATTTTAGCGTGGAACCTGCATAAAATTGCAGGAAAACAACAAAGAAATGACCTTATAACCCTTAGGGGTTAAATTACAATAAGGTACGCACGCGTGTGCGTGCGTACCTTATTGAGAAACGGGGATTAACCGCCGAAATTATCAAAACGAATATCCTGATCATCGACGCCCAGCGAGTGGAGCAGGTCGAGGACGGTTTTCGCCATCATAGGAGGACCGCAGAGGTAGTACTCGACATCCTCGGGGGCGTCATGCTGCTTGAGGTAGGTGTCGCCCATGACCGGAGCGATGAAGCCCGGGGTGTACTTGATACCCAGTTGGTCGGCCTTCGGGTCCGGACGATCCAGCGCCAAGTGGAAATGGAAGTTCGGGAACTCCTTCTCCAAAGCGAGGAAATCGTCGAGGAAGAAGACCTCGTCGATAGCACGAGCGCCGTAGAAATAGTGCATCTCACGGTCACGGCAGTTACGGGTCTTGAGCATATGCATGATCTGCGCACGCAGCGGAGCCATACCGGCTCCACCACCGACCCAGATCATCTCCTTCTTGCTGTCATAGACAGGGCGGAACTCACCGTAAGGACCGCTCATGCGCACCTTGTCGCCCGGCTTGAGCGAGAAGATATACGTGGAAGCGATACCGCAGGGAACGTCCATGAACTCCGGTCCGTTGGGGCACTGCTCTTTCGGTTTGAAAGGCGGGGTCGCGATACGTACGGTGAGGGTGATGATGTCGCCCTCGTCGGGATAGTTAGCCATCGAATAAGCACGAACGGTAGCCTGGGTGTTCTTCTGCTTGAGTTTGAAGAGCCCGAACTTCTGCCAAGCCGGCAGATAGAGGTCACCGATGAGCGATTTATCGAAGTCGCGGTCGTAGTCGATGTCGTACTCAGGGATGATGATCTGTGCGTACGAACCCGGTTCGAAGTGCATGTGCTCGCCCGGAGGCAACTGTACCTTGAACTCCTTGATGAAGGTAGCGACGTTCTTGTTGGAGATAACCTCGCATTCCCATTCCTTGACACCCAGAACAGCCTCATCGACCTTCATGTTGATGTCTTCTTTGACCTTGACCTGACAGCCCAGACGCCAGCCTTCTTTCTGCTGTTTGCGGGAGAAATGAACGGTCTCGGTAGGCAGAATCTCGCCGCCACCGGAGAGTACCTGGCACTTGCACTGTCCGCAAGAGCCCTTACCGCCACAGGCAGAAGGCAGGTGAACACCGGCTTCGCCGAGTTGGTTCAGGAGCGAACCTCCGGCAGCTACATCATAGACCTTGTCGCCGTTGATTGTGACCTTGACATTACCGGAAGAAACGAGGTAACGCTTAGCAACCAAAAGGATAGCTACTAAGAGGAGTATTACAACTAAGAATACTACTACTGCATAAATGATTGTCATAGTGAGCCTCCTTTCTTAGATGTTCAAACCGCTGAAGCACATGAACGCCATCGCCATCAGACCTACGGTGATGAAGGTGATGCCCAGTCCCTGCAGCGGTTTGGGAACGTCGTTATACTCCATTTTCTCACGAATACCTGCGAGGCAGACGATGGCCATGAACCATCCGATACCGGAACCGAGTGCATACATGAATGCATCGAAGAGACCGGTGATGGCTTTGGGGTCAGCGTCGGGCAGGCCGATACGCTGTTGCATGAAGAGCGAACCACCCATGATGGCGCAGTTCACAGCAATCAGCGGCAGGAAGATACCCAGGCTGGCATAGAGCGACGGACTGAATTTCTCCACGATCATCTCTACCAACTGCACGATGGCAGCGATGACAGCGATGAAGAGGATGAAACTCAGGTAACCGAGGTTCAGCGGATCCAGCACTTTGGTTTGTAACAAATAGTTCACCGGCAGGGTGACGGTAAGCACGAAGGTAACGGCTACGCCCAGACCGGCAGAGGTCTTTACGTTTTTCGAAACGGCGAGATAAGAGCACATTCCTAAGAAATATGCAAATATCATATTGTCAGCAAAAATCGAGCGGACAAATAAACTTAAAGCGTGTTCCATTACTTAGCCTCCTTATCATTAATTGAACGATGAACCCAGATGACACAGCCGACGAGGATGAGGGCCATGGCCGGCATGAGCATCATACCGTTATTCTCGTATCCGGCAGCATAGAAGCTCTGCGGGATGATCTGGAAGCCCAGTAGTTGTCCCGAACCGAGCAGTTCACGTACGAGTGCCACGATGACGAGGATGATGGCGTAACCCAGACCGTTACCCAGACCGTCGAGGAACGAATCCCACGGCTTATTGGTCATGGCGAACGCCTCAAGGCGACCCATCAGGATACAGTTGGTGATGATCAAGCCGAGATAAACCGACAGCTGCATCGCCACGTCGTATGCAAAGGCTTTGAGCACTTCGCTGACGAGTGTCACGAGCGCCGCTACCACTACGAGTTGCACGATGATACGTACACGCATCGGGATAGTGTTACGGATAAGCGACACGATCACGTTTGACATCGCCACGATGATCGTCACGGCGATACCCATCACGAGGGCAGGCTTCAGTTGAACCGTTACGGCGAGCGCCGAACAGATACCGAGGATTTGCACAACGACAGGGTTATTAGCGTTAAGAGGACCTAAAAGAGTCTCTTTCGTTTTTTGACTTAACATAGATTAATCCTCCTCTTCATTTGTGATTTGTAATTTGTCATTTGTGATTTTCAGGAACTCCTTGTAGTTATTCACAAGTTCCTCGTTGAGCATCTTGCTGACGCCTTCGGACGTGATGGTAGCGCCGGAGATGGCATCTACCTGATAGTCTTCACCTGCATCGCAAGTCTTACCTTTCTTCAACACAGCCACAGACACAACGACATTGTCTTTGCGGATCTGTTTGCCTTCGAATTTCTCACGGAACTCATATTCTACGATCTTCGCACCCAGACCCGGAGTCTCGGACTCATGGTTGAAGTTCACACCGTAGATGGTGTTCTTGTCCTCATCGAGCGCGAGATAACCGCCGATGCCGCCCCACAGACCTTTACCGGCCAGCGGAAGAACATATTTAACGGTGGTATCGTTGAGATGAGCGACAAACACTTGTTTCTCGCCGAACTGAAGCGTGTCGCCGACGGCAATGATGCCGTCATAGACAGCTGCAGGATCTTGTCCGGCAAAATCCTTTTTGAGTGCGCCGAGGATCTGTTTCTGCTTGTCGAGTTGCACGTTCGCTTCTTGCATCGGTTTGAGCGACTGGTTAGCAAAAGCGAGCACCACCGCTACGATGACTACAACAATCGTCATATAGATGAAGGTGTAGATATTTGAATTGGTATTCAGTTTCATGGCGGACCTCCTTATGCTTTAACGCGTTTAGCACGCTTGTTAATATTCGATTGAACCACACACCAGTCGATGAGGGGAGCGAAAGCGTTCATGAGCAGGATAGCGAGCATCATACCCTCGGGATAACCCGGGTTGAGTACGCGTACCACGATAGCCACAGCACCGATGAGGAAACCGTAGATCCATTTACCGCACTCGGTACGAGCGGAGGTGACAGGATCGGTTGCCATGAAGACCGCACCGAACGCGAAACCGCCGGATACGAGGTGGAAGTACCACGGATACTGTGCTACCGCATTGCTTTCTGCGCCGAAACGGTTGAAGATAAGCGCTGTGAGAGCACCTCCGACAAAGACAGAGAACATCGTCTTCCAGCTGGCAACACCAGTGCAGATGAGAAGGAGTGCGCCGAGCGCGATTGCCCAGATACAGGTCTCACCTACGGAACCCGGAATAAGACCGTTCACCAGATCCCAGAAGCGTACATGTAGCTCTTCCCCTGTGCTTAGTTGGGTGAGCGGGGTAGCGCTTGCTACAGCGTCCACACCACCGTCCCATCCCCATGTACCGCCTACGCGAACGAAAGGTTCGTTACCGGTCATATGACTCGGATAAGCGAAGAACAGGAACGCACGGGTGATGAGTGCTACGTTGAAGATGTTATAACCTGTACCGCCGAATACCTCTTTGGCAAAGATGACAGCGAACGCAACAGCGATAGCTACTTGCCAGAGTGGCGTATTGATCGGTACGATAAGCGGGATGATAAATCCTGTTACAAGGAATCCTTCTGCTACCTCTTCATGCTTGATCTGCGCTACGATGAACTCGATACCCAGACCGACAGCGTAGGAGACGATGATGAAAGGCAGGACAGCCAAGATACCGAAGCCGAGTGCTTTCCAGAACAAGGCGCAGGTCATGCCGTTGAGCAATTGCCCCGTTACATCCAAGTGCTGGTAGCCGACGTTGAACATACCGAAGAGCATTGCCGGTACAAGCGCCAGCACCACGATGATCATCGTGCGTTTGGAGTCCGAACCGTCATGGATATGGGTACCGTTACGTTTGGCTGTTGTTTGCGGAGTGAACAGGAAGGTATCGAAGGCGTCATAGAAACTGCTGAGTTTAGCCAGTTTACCGCCCTCCTCGAAGTTCTTACCGAACTTCTTCCAGATTTGATAGAACTTTTCCATTACTCAATCTCCTTTTTTAAATTGTCCAATGCGGTGCGGACGATAGCCTGCAACGGCATTTTGGATGTACATACATACTCGCAGAGCGCAAAGTCTTCGGGAGCCACCTCATACGCGCCGAGGGCTTCCATCTTGTCGATGTTGCCGGCAATCATGGCTTTGATGAGGTACTCGGGGTAGATGTCCATCGGGAATACCTTGTCGTACTCGCCGGAGACGATGATTGCACGGCGTCCCCCTTTGAGACGAGCGTCCCATTGGTAACGTTTCGGACCGAAGAGCCAACGTGTGATACCGTTGTCCAGCATCTTGGCAGGATCGGTGAAACCGAAGTTGAATGCCTTGAAGCGCGGCATCAGCCAACCCATAAACTCGTGGTTCTCTGCGCCTTCGTCGAGCACGGTGAACTGGTTGTCATAGATGGAGATCATCTCATCTTCGTTCACTTGGTGACCGCTGAGGACGTTACCGGCAATGAAGCGGCAGGTACACTCACGATGCACGTTGGAAGTGAAGATAGCGGAAACCGGCATGCCGGGCAGCACGTTGTAGTACTGACGTCCGTACGCAAGCGGACCGGTGAGCGCTACTTTCTTCTGCATGTCCACGATACCTTTCTGGAACAGACGGCCGATGAGGGCGAGGTCCTGGATGTTGATCGTGAAGACGGTCTCTCCCTTGGCAAGCGGAGCGAGGTTATTCAGCTGAACACCTACGTTACCTGCAGGGTGCGGCCCAGCCACTTCGAAGAGCGTGCATTCTTTGAGTTCACGGAACTCGGTAGCGCGTGCACCGGATTTGATACCTACGAACACCGGAGCGATGGTGCTGAGTGCAGAGACGGCAGCCTGTAAGGTAGGCAGTTGTCCTGCAAGCACCCACTCATAGTTCGGGGCACATGGCGCACTGTCAAAACTCGAGATAAAAATGGCGCGAGGAGTCTTGTTGGGCAACGCGATGCAGTCGTACGGACGCTGTTTTATCAATGCCCAGAGGCCGCTTTTCAGCAGCAGCTCCTTCACATCGCCCGCGGTGTCAAACTTCTCGTACTCGATGAGGCTGTCCGCAAGGATGTCAATGGACATGATCTTACGTCGCTCACCGCGCACGATCTCTTTGACTTCACCCGAGACAGGCGAGGTAAAGAACAAGCTCTCAAACGCTTTGTCGTGGAAGAGCGGGCTACCCGCCTTCACACGGTCGCCGACCTTGACATCCAGTTTCGGAGTGATGCCGGCGAACTGGTCGGGCACGATATGAAAGACCTCCGGACGACGAACGCTACCCAGCGTCTGCGCCGCTTGTCCTTCAAAAGGAATGTCCAAACCGCGTTTCAGTTTGATTGTTTGCATAAGTTAATAAATTATTTTAGTTTTTCTGATTGCTTCCGTTTCACAAAAAGCGTGCAAAATTACAAAAAGTTTTTTACATACGCAAGTACGCGCGCATTTTTTTCTAAAAAAGTGAGAAAAAGAGCTGTTTTGCGATTTTTTTTAATTTGCATTTTTGGTATTCGATATTTTTTTTGTAATTTTGCAAGCCCAATTATGTGCACTTATGCATTTTTTGATGCTCATATTATCCGTAATGACCTTCACCGTGAAGGACAAGAACACCGTTACCGCAGACGGTACCTGGCCGTATAGCATGGAGGCTTCCTACCATTGTACGTATCAGAAAGGAACGGTGCGTGCAAACGATACAGCTACCCTGGTGGTAAGCGGTTTGGACGGTCTCACGATCCAGTCCACGGATGTATATGTGCGTTCGAACAAATCGGCAGGAGGAGGGGAGTTGAAAGCCTTCGTGAACGGGAATGTAGTGAGTACCAAGTCCGGTACGCTGGAAGAGTGGGTTGGTTCGTACGACAAAGATAACTTCCATCCGATACGGATTATCGCCAAACCGTGTAAGGAAGTGAATCAAGTGAAGATACAGTTGATCGGAACCACCAATTCGTTGTATATCGAGAAATATGTGTTTCAATGTGCCAATGCGTCCGCACGGATGGTGACCTTGATGAGCGGAGACGAGGTGTTCGACACGATGACAGAGGATGTAGGCGGCGGCGGAGTAGTGTTGCCGGAGATGGAAGACAAGGAACATTGGGCGTTTGTGGGATGGTCCGGATCTGCCTTCCAGCAGACCACAGTCCCGCCGGAAATCATTCCTGCCGGAACGTATTATCCGCACCAGGACGAGACCCTTTGGGCTGTGTATCGCTATCATGTGTCTATGGAGGAATGTGTGGCAACGGACATCCAATCAGGTGTTTATATCTATGCCAATACGGCGGACGGTACGGCGCTGAGCGGAATGGTGGAAGACGGAAATATGTATCCGACGAAGGTGAACTTGAACGATGAGAATCAGTATTACTATATAGCGTTCGATGGGACGGGTACGAAAGCAACACTGATGCATTTGTTGAGTGAGACCTATATCGGTTATTCGGGTACGCAGCTTGTCTATAATGCGGCATCGGAATGGTGTGTGTATCATGACGGAACGCGGACGGCATTGTACATCGTGCAGAATGGGAGTACGTACGTGTTGTGGCAGAGTTTTGCGGCATCAATAGATGATGAACCGAAGACAAAATTAGTGCTGACCAATGATCTGACGGTTAGTCCGACGGTCTTGTATGACCTGTCGAACATGCCGGAGGAACCGGTTTATACCTGTTATCCTGCGTATGGATTAGGGTTGGAACAATCGAAAGAAGTCGGACCAAAGAAAGCCATACAAGGCATCTATCGGTTCCCGTTCGGACCGTATGACTTGATTATAGAAAACGGAGTGAAGAGATTAGGGATTAGAGATTAGGGATTAGAGATTAGGGATTAGAGATTAGAGATTAGAGATGAAAGGATTAGTAATTATAGTAGGTGTGTTGACCGGTATCTTGTCCGGTGAATACAAAGCAAAGACGCTGAGTGTGGCGGAGCAGGACAGTATTCTGAATGATAGAGTGAGCGCTTCGCTCAATGATGGAATGGTGTGCACTCGTTATCGGTTGGAGAAAGAGAACGAGCAGAAGATCTTCCGTCATTCGGAAGTGGCAGACTGGTACGTGGTGGACACGATGCGTCGTACGCGTAAACAACTCGGAGCCGGTATGGGTTTTGAGCAGGTACGGGATGTCGAGATGAGTCCGAACGGAAGGTATGTGGCGTTTGCAAAGGACAATAACCTGTATATCCATAAGGCGGATTTCGGTACGGAGATAGCGGTAACCAAAGATGAGAATCCCGATATCATCAACGGTGTGGCCGACTGGTTATACGAAGAGGAATTCGGAACAACGGCATTGTATGCATGGTCGGAAGACTCGAAACAGTTGGCGTTCGTTCGGTTGGACGAACGGGAGGTACCTACATTTGCATGGCAGGAGTTTTTAGGAACACAGAACACAGAACACAGCGCACAGACTTATTTACAATATCCTATAGAGAAGAGTCTTCGTTATCCGAAGGCGGGTTGTGAGAATGCGAAAGCGAGTGTATGGGTGTATGACCTGTCCACGAAAGCGTTGCAGAAGATGAAGGGATTAGAGGATGAGAGGGTTAGAGGATGCTATATCCCTCGTCTGAAATGGGAGAACGGAAATCTGATGGTGTTGCGCGTCAATAGAGACCAGACGAAGATGGAGGTACTGCAATGCAATGCCAAATCGACCCTTTCGCAGGTTATCTATACGGAGGAGAGTAAGGATTGTTTCATGGACTACAGCCTGTTCGACGAGTGGCAATGGTTAAGCGACGGACGGTTCATTGTGCTGAGTGAGAAAGACGGTTGGAGAAGTGTATATCTGTATAATAACCAAGGCTTTGAGCAAAAACGTCTGACGCCTGACGGTATCGACGTGACGGCAGTCTATGCGGTGGACGAGAAGACCCAGACTCTTTATTATCAGGCAGCTCCAACACCGAGTACCAGGCAGATTTTTGCGCTCAATATCATGAAAGGTACGATTACCCAACTGACCGCTGAAGAAGGAATGCACAGCGCACGATTCAGCAAGGACGGGAAGAAAGCCGTATTCTGCTATCAGTCGTTCGACACTCCGAATCGATATATGTTGTATAAAGTCGAAAGTGGAAAGACCGTTTCACTCAAAGAGGAAAGGGTATTGGAAGATAACGCGAAAGTGCGTGAGGCATGGAAAGCCAATAAGCTTCCCGAACCAGAATTGATGCGGATCAACGGCCTCGAAGCGATGCTTCTTAGAGCACAGAACACAGACCGCTCCGCTGACAGAGCACAGATGCCTTTGGTCGTGATGCATTATTCAGGTCCGGCTAGTCAGCGTGTGCTGAACCGATGGCGGAAGAATTTTGAATATGCGTTGGTAGAGCAGGGCTATGCGGTGTTGATTGTGGATACGAGAGGATCGGACAACCGGGGTCGTGCTTGGCGCAATGAGACCTATATGCGTTTGGGACAGAAAGAGGCGGAGGACTTGATTGCTGCCGCTGAGTATATGGCCAAGCGTCCGGATATAGACGGTGACCGCATGGCGATACTCGGATGGAGTTACGGCGGTTACGAGACGCTTTATACGATGAGTATGAAGAACCATCCGTTCAAGGCGGGCGTGGCAATAGCTCCGGTGACCGATTGGCGCTTATATGACACGGGTTATACGGAGCGTTACATGCGTCGTCCGCAGGTTAATGACAGCGGATATGAAGCGGCATCGTTGCTCAACAAAGCAGCCGACTTGACGGGCAATGTGTTGATTATCCACGGAACGGGAGATGACAATGTGCATGTGCAGCACACTATGCAGTATATCGATGCATTGGTGAAAGAAAACAAGCAGTTTGAGATGCAACTATATCCTGATGACAACCATCATCTGAGAAAAGGAAATAACTCCGCTCATTTACATCAAAAAATAATCATCTTTTTACAAAAAAATCTTTAATCTATGGCAAAACAAAACAAATCGAACATTCTCCCGATTGTGGTGATGTTCTTGCTATTCTTCATGATTGCCTTTGTAACGAACTTAGCCGGTTCGATGGGTGTAATTGTGAAAAATCAATTCGGTGTAAGCAATGCACTGTCTCAGTTAGGAACTTTGGCGAATTTCATCGCCTATGCGTGCATGGGAATTCCGGCAGGAATCATTCTCAAACGTAAAGGGTATAAGTTCACGGCTTTGGCTGCGGTGATTGTAGGTCTTATCGGTGTGGCTATTCAATGGATTTCGGGACCTGCAGAATCGTTTGCGGTTTATGTGGCCGGAGCTTTCGTAGCCGGTTTCTCAATGTGTATGTTGAACGTGGTGGTTAATCCGATGTTGAACACGCTTGGCGGCGGTGGCAAGAAAGGTAATCAACTTTGCCAATTCGGAGGTTCGTGTAACTCGATTGGTGGTACGCTTGCTCCGATTTTGGTCGGTTATTTAGTAGGTGGTGCTATTAAATACGCAAAGGTAAGTGATGCTGCTCCGGTGATGATCATTGCGATGGTGGTATTTGCATTAGCTGCGGTAGTGATCTTCTTCACGAATATTCCTGAGCCGCATATGGAGACGGCAGAAGAAAAACAAGCTCGTCTGAGTGGAAACAAAGTGAAAGATCCTCACGGACCGATGTCGTTCCGCCATTTTGTTCTTGGTGCAATTGCTATCTTCTTCTATGTAGGTGTAGAAGTAGGAATTCCGAATATTGCGAATCTCTATATGACCACATACAATCATGATCAAGCCCAATTGACTATTGATGAGTATCAGAAACAGCAAAATGATGCGGATTATCTGGCAGAATGTAAAGCCGCTGATGATGCAGCAAAAGAAATGAAAGTAGAAGACTACGAAGAGAAAGTGGTTAGTAAGGATAACTACAATGCCGCCGTTAATGTGCGTGAAGGCAAAGCAGTCGCCGGTTTGGGCCTTCAGGCAAGTATAGCCGGTTTGTTGATTGGTTTCTATTGGTTAATGATGTTATTCGGTCGTCTGATCGGTGGAACAATTGGCGGTAAGGTTTCCAGTAAGCAGATGTTGACAGTAGTGTCATCCCTGGCGATTATCATGTTGCTTTGTGTAATGTTTATTCCTTCTTCTATAGGCATTATGATTAAGGGAACAATGGTGCCGGTTAGTATGGTGATCATGTTCCTTTGTGGCTTGTGTACATCAGTGATGTGGGGCTCAATCTTTAATATGTCCACAGAAGGTTTGGGTAAGTACACACCTGCCGCTTCCGGTATCTTCATGGTATTGGTTTGTGGTGGAGGTGTCGTTCCGTTCATCCAGGGTTTGGTGGCTGATCATATAGGATTTACCTTAAGTTATATAGTTTTAATAGCCGCTTTGGCTTACATCCTCTACTATGCGCTGATAGGTAGTAAGAATGTAAACAAAGATATCAAAGTAGATTAATGTTGAAAGTTTAATGTTTAAAGATAATATTTATGAAAAAGTACGCATTAGGTATTGACTTAGGTGGTACAGGCACCAAGTTCGGTTTGGTAAACGAAGACGGTCAGGTTCTTCGCAGTAATTCTATTCCTACGCAACAGTATCCGAATATTGACGAGTACTGCGACGTGCTGTGTGAAGGCATGCGTCGTTTGGTAGCAGATGAAGGTCTGAGTATGACGGATATTGTAGGTATCGGCTGCGGAGCTCCGAATGCTAATTTCTATTCGGGTTGCATCGAGCAGGCTCCGAACCTGCCGTGGAAAGGTGTTGTGCCTTTTGCAAAACTGATCAGTGAGCGCATGGGTGTCAAATGCACCATCACGAACGATGCGAATGCGGCTGCGCAAGGTGAGATGATCTATGGTAGTGCACGCGGTATGAAGAACTTCATCGTCATCACCCTCGGCACCGGTGTCGGTTCGGGTATCGTGATCGACGGAAAGGTGCTGTACGGACATGACGGTTTTGCCGGTGAGTTGGGTCACTGTAAGATTGACCATTCCGGAAACGGTCGTCTCTGCGGATGTGGTCAACGCGGTTGTATCGAGGCGTATGCTTCGGCTACCGGTGTAGCTCGTACAGCCAAAGAGATCGTGACGAGTACCACCCAACCGACCTTGCTTCGTCAAGTGGCAGACATTGATCATATCACTTCCAAAGATGTATTCGATGCTGCAGAGAAGGGTGACTTGGTAGCAAAAGAGATCTTCGATTATACGGGTCATCTGCTGGGTCAGAAGTTGGCAGACTATGTGCATTTCTCCAGCCCGGAGGCAATCATCCTGTTTGGCGGTTTGACCAAGTCGGGTCACTGGATCATGGATCCGATTCGTGAAGCGATGGAAGAGAACTTGATGCCGATCTGGAAAGGTAAGATTCCTGTATCCATCTCGAACCTCAAAGACAGCGACGCGGCTATCTTAGGAGCTTCTTCGTTAGCTTGGTAAAATTCCGAGATATATGGCATTGGCTCTACCCGTATGGTATTTTCCGTACGGGTAGGGCAGTGTATTTGACCTTTGATGACGGTCCTATTCCCGAAGTAACGCCAAAGGTATTGGAGATTCTGGAGCGTTATGGCGTGAAGGCAACGTTCTTTATGGTAGGCGAGAACATCGACAAGCACCCGGAGGTGTTTGAGCAGGTAGTCAAAGGCGGTCATGCGATCGGTAATCACACGTATAATCATCTTAAAGGATGGAAGACGCCATTCGATGTGTACATGGAGAATGCAGACCGCTGCGCAGAAAGAATACAGACCGCTTCGCTGACAGATGACAGAACACAGCACACAGACCTGTTTAGACCGCCGTACGGGAAAGCGACGTTGCGGCAGAGAATAGCGTTGCATAAGAAAGGGTATCGGTTGATTTATTGGGATATATTGACAAGGGATTATGAGGCAACGCGTACGCCGGAACAGATGTTGAAACAGATCCGACGGAATGTGCGACCGGGAAGTATCATCAACTTCCATGACTCCCTCAAATCCAATGAACGTATGCTGGCGGTCTTACCGCAGGTGATATCGTTCCTCCTTGCAGAGAACTATGAGATTAAGACTTTATAACTTACTGGTTATCGTTCTTCTTTTGGCGAGTTGTGCCAATCGAGGTGTGGGCCCGCAAGGCGGACCGAAGGATTCGATTCCTCCGGTACCCTTGGAGTGTACACCGGTAATGGGAGCATTGGAGTTCAAGGGAAAGAAGATAGAAGTGGTTTTCAACGAATATATCCAGTTGGATAATGTAGCGCAGAACTTACTGATGTCCCCTCCGCAACAGAACCCGCCCGATGTCAAAGCACGTGGTAAGAAATTAATCGTTTTGCTGCAAGACACGCTCAAAGACAGTACCACCTATACCATCGATTTTGGCGATGCCGTATGTGATTATCGAGAAAAAATACCTCTGCATGGCTATTCGTTCTATTTCTCTACGGGTCCTGAGATTGATACTCTGGAGACGAGAGGAAGAGTCTATGATGCCTCGAACTTGAATCCTTTGGATGGTATCATTGTAGGTATTCACAGTAATCTGGAGGACTCGGCATTTACGACCGAACCCTTTGCACGTATTGCCCGAACGGATACGGCGGGCCGTTTCCGGGTAGGCAATATCCATCCAGGTACGTACCGCTTGTATGCATTGGAGGAGATGAGTAAAGACTACCGGTTTAGTGCAGGTGAAGGTTTGGCTTTTGCGGATGAGGTTATAATGGTTAGTGGATTAACGGATGAAGGGATGAATGAATCAGACTCTATCCCTGCGGATTCGATTGCTGTGGACAGCGTACAACCCGAACCCGTTTATCCGCAAACAAATCTATTCCTTTTTTATGAAGAGCAGCAAAAACTATATCTGCAACGCACGCTCCGTGAGAAGCAACATCAGATACAATTTATCTTCTCCTCTGCTCCGGACAGCCTACCGGACCTTCGTCCGCTGACAGACAGTCTGCATTATGTCACTCGCTATTCGATGCATAATGACACGATCACGTGGTGGTTGCTGGATAGCGCATCTATCGGTATTGATTCACTCTTTATCGAGGCTCGTTACCGTCGAACGGACAGTCTATATCGTTTAGAGTGGTATTCGGATACGCTGCGTGCCATTTGGAGAGCACCTCGTTTGTCTGCTAAAGCACGCGAAGCGTTGGATAGACAGAATCGGAACCGGCGTTTGGATCTTAAGACAAACGCAAGGAATAACTTTGATATATACGATACGTTACGTATCACTTGTTCGACGCCTTTGGCTACCATAGAACGTGACTCGATGCATCTTTTTGAAAAGATTGATTCAATCTATAAGCAGATTCCTTTTACCTTGCTTCCTTACGACACGTTCCCGATGAACCTGCAGATAGCAGCCGTTTTAGAGGCTGGAAAGAAATATGAGTTGCGTCTGGATAGTGCGGCTTTGCATGATATATACGGTATTAGTCATATAGCCGGTACGTACGCATTACAATTGAAGACACCTGCCGACTATTCGACATTACGTGTGAAACTGACACCGGAATGTCCGCCTCAAGCACGTATTCAGTTGATGAATAAGAGCGATGAAGTGGTTCGTGAATTGCCTGCAGCGGTAGATGGCGCGTTGTTTGAGTATCTCAAGCCGGACACCTATTATATCCGCATGTATCTGGATCTGAACGGAGACGGCAAGTGGACGACGGGTTCTTGGGCAGAGAAGCGGCAACCGGAACCGGTATATTACTTCCCGCAGAAAGTGCAGACCAAGTCCAATTGGGATTTTGAGGAAGAGTGGGATTATACGCTTATCCCGCAAACGAAAGCTAAACCGGCAGAACTGCGTAAGGCGTCTGCCGACAAGAAAAAGAAATGATTTCCCGTAAGTGGTTTGATTATAGTTTTTTGGCGTTCGGTCTATTACTTCAGACCGTAACGTATTGCTTGATGCCCGGAATGCCATGGGTGTCCTTGTTGTGCGGCTGTCTGGGAGTCTGTTCGGTTTGTCTGACCGCACAAGGGAAGATTTGGATGTACCTCTTCGGGTTCTCGCAAGTGGCGATTTATTTATACATCAGTTTGAAGCAACAGTTGTACGGTCAAGTCGCCATTAATGCATACTATTTTGCAACGATGGCATATGGTGTTTTTGCATGGAAACAACGTCTTCAGGAGGACACGCAAACGGTGCGTACCCGTTCCTTATCAGGGCGTATTTTTGTGCTCCTTCTATCCGCTACGTTGCTAGTGTCTGTCTTGGCAGGGTGGGGATTAAAGGCGTGGACCGATGATACGCAGCCGTATTTAGATGCTTTTACAACAATACCTGCACTAGTGGCGCAGGTACTGATGATTTTGGTTTATCGAGAGCACTGGTTCATCTGGTTGGCGGTCGATATCCTTAGTGTAATCCTATGGCTTCGTGCCGGAGACTACTGCATGGCGGCGCAGTACACATTCTGGTGCGCTAACTGCCTATATGGTCTTCATCGCTGGCGTTCATTCGGCATCTCTAAGGTATAGAGTATTGCTTCCAACTGCCGTGTTGCATTGCGTTTCTTTTGTCCTGCAGCGTACAGGAATACTTCTGCCGTTACGACGTAGCCGTTCACTTGATCCAGACGGGTAAGGCTGACGAACGGGCCGCCCATCGCTTCGCCGTCTAAGATACGCCAAAGACCACGTGTCTCTACCGCAAAGAAACCGCCTGTGGTGTCCCGTAAGGCAGCTACGTTCCTACTGACAGGCGGGAAATACTTATATTCCGTTCCCATATGACTGCCGGGCACTTGTGCTGTAATCAGCGGTCCTTCCACAGCGTCCCGCATGCGCGTGATAGAGGCATTGTCGAACTGCTCTTGTGCCGTATAAGGATACCAATAAACCAGGATATCTTTGCGCATCGGACCTTTGTTATTGCAACACCAAAGGACAGCTACGCTGTCATTGGTGATTTGTGATTTCTTCCGATCTGCTTGCGCCGTATGGTGATTTGTGATGGCTACTTTCTCATTTTTAATTAGCATGAAGTCCTCCGGAATGAGCATGTCGTAGCCCTGTTTATTGAGTAATGCGCGCGCGTCCTTATTGGTATTGGCGCGATAGAAACGGATTTGGCGTGCCAACTCCTCCCGAATGAACCAATCCCGTATATTTTCTCCATTTGTAGCCCAATACTCCAAAAACGCTTCTTTGTTAGGCGCTTGGATACATACCATCGCTTGCGGTTTGGACCATACATCACGACTCATACCGGCTTTGACCTGCGTGTATCGATTCGGGTTGATATCCACCTGCAGAATATTACGGGAACCCTTCACCAGATTATCGAATTGCTCCGTAGGCACATGCGACACAGTGAACGTTGATTCCTCCTGCGGCAATCCATACATCTCCGCGCCCATTGTAGCACGGATAGGATCCTTGAGCGAAGCATCACAGACCACCAGACAATCGTAGATACTACCGGTAGCGGAAGTTAAGAGACGTTCATTACTGTTACCACACGCAGTCAAAATTAGCGCAATTAACGCAAAAAAGACATATTTTCTCATGATACTTTCAATTTTTGGTGCAAAATTACAAAAAAATCACGAAATAAACAAAAAAATGGCTCGAAAATTTGTATGTTTCCAAAAAAAATTGTAATTTTGCATCCGAATTTAACCTGAAATGTTGTATTTGTATGACTTTATTTACTGATTCTATCTTTTTAACTACGGATGTGGATGGTTTCCGCGTGTGTAGAGAGACACGTTCAGAAACGGGTATGACGGTGATACTGTGTAAAGCCGGTCATATTGATGTGTATTATAAAGGAGAGATGGTGCGCATTGCCAAAGATGATTTGTTTGTGCGTATTCCATCGTTTGATATTGAACTTGGTCCGTATGAGTATTCCGATGATTATGAGTTCATGCAAATCACTGTTGATGCAAAAATCTTTGAGAAGATCATGTATGAACACATGCGTGTAGAACCAAACTGGTATGCTAAATCGGAGTATATCAAGAATCACCCGGTGTTCCATTTGAGTGAAGCAAGCATGGACTTCTTCCATACCTATTTCCATTTGTTCGAATTGCAACTGAAGGATAGACCTTCTGCTTATCGCAATCAGATTATGATGGCGGTTGCGAAGGGAGCTACAATGGAGATGCTGAATTACATGGATAAATTAGCGGTACTTGACGCACAGGATTTGGAGCGCATGTCGGTCAATCAAAGTGATTACACGTTCCATGAGTTCACACGTTTGTTACAGCAGTACCCGCATCAACGCGAGGTACAATGGTTCGCAGAGAAATTGCATATTACTCCTAAATATCTGTCGGAGATATGCAAGGAGCGTAGCGGTAAGTCAGCCAGTACATGGATTGCGGACATGACGGTAGCGGAGTTGAAACATTATTTGCGGAATACGACATTACCTATCCACGAGATCGCTGCGAAGATGGAGTTCCCCAATGCCAGTTTCTTCTGTCAATATACGAAGAAACATACGGGTCTCACTCCGAATCATTTCCGGAAAGAGAAGAAAGCATAAAAAAAGCGTCAAACGACGCTTTTTTTATATCCAATTGTATATATCAGGCGTTTTTTCGGCGCTCTAACTGTCCCTCTAAGGCATTGAGACAAGCGTCCAAAGCTTCCTCAAAACTATCGGCCGTTTTCTCCGCGAATAGACCGGCTATACGAACCTTCACCTCTTTGTTCGCATTGGTCTGCGGCTTAATAACCGACATACGAATCTCTACTTTGTCATTACCGTTCAAATGACGCTCAAAACGATTCATCTTCTTCTCAATAAACTGCTCGAGTTTCTCTGCCATCTCGAAATTTACGGCATTAATGGTCATGTTCATAGTACTATAATTTTAAAAGTTTAACAATTCATGCTGCAAAATTACGAAATTTATTTGATATATGCAAATTTTTTACAGAAAAAAAATAACAAAATATCGCGCGCGCTTGCATATGTAATTTTTTTTTTGTAATTTTGCGCCGGAATTTTGATTTTTTTTATATTATGGATAAGCAAACACAAGCATGGGTGGACGGTTTTATGGCCGAACTCATTAAAAAGAATCCCAGTGAGAGTGAGTTTCACCAAGCAGTAAGAGAAGTAGTAGAGAGCGTAGCTCCGATGATCATGGCCTATCCTTATCTGCGTGAGCAGAAAGTGATGGAGCGTATCGTGGAGCCGGAACGCGTGATTATGTTCCGTGTGCCTTGGATGGACGATCAGGGTGAGGTGCAGATCAACCGCGGTTTCCGCGTTCAGATGAACAGCGCTATAGGTCCGTATAAAGGCGGTATCCGTTTCCATGCGAGTGTGAACCTGAGTATCATGAAGTTCCTCGCTTTCGAGCAGACTTTTAAGAACGCCTTGACGACCTTGCCAATGGGTGGAGCCAAGGGTGGTTCTGATTTCTCGCCTAGAGGAAAGAGCGATGCCGAGGTGATGCGTTTTTGCCAGAGTTTCATGACGGAGTTGCAGCGCCATATAGGTGCGGACACGGATGTACCAGCCGGAGATATTGGTGTAGGTGGCCGTGAGATTGGATTTATGTTCGGTCAATACAAACGTCTAAGGGATGAGTTCACAGGTACGCTGACCGGTAAAGGTCAGAACTGGGGCGGTTCGTTGATGCGTCCCGAGGCAACGGGATACGGTGCTTGCTATTTTGCACAAGCGATGTTAGCTACTCGTGACGAGCGTTTTGAAGGCAAAAAAGTGTGCATCTCGGGTGCCGGAAACGTAGCGCAGTACGCTGCACAGAAAGCGATGCGTCTGGGTGCGAAAGTTTTGACGCTGAGTGATTCCGACGGCTTTATCTATGATCCGGAAGGACTGAATGAAGAGAAGATGGCGTACGTGATGGAGTTGAAGAACGTTCGTCGTGGACGTATCAAAGAGTATGTGAGCAAGTATCCGCAAGCTCAGTATTTCCCGGGAGAACGTCCGTGGAAGATAGCGTGTGACATCGCTATGCCGTGTGCTACGCAAAACGAGATTGAGAAAGTCGATGCAGAGAACTTACTTAAGAATGGTTGTTTCTGCGTGACGGAAGGTGCGAACATGCCGAGTACACCGGAAGCGATCGCTCTCTTCCAAGGCGCTAAGATCCTCTATAGCCCTGGAAAAGCAAGTAATGCCGGTGGTGTAGCTACTTCCGGTCTCGAGATGACGCAAAACAGCATGCGTCTGAAATGGACCGCCGAAGAGGTGGATCAACGTTTGCGTACGATCATGGCAGACATCCATGCCGCATGTCTCAAATACGGTACCGAAGAAGACGGATATATCAATTACGTCAAGGGTGCCAATATCGCCGGTTTCATGAAAGTGGCGAACTCCATGGTAGAACAAGGCTTGGTATAAAGTGGAAAGTAACTACACATCATTGATGTCGAAGCGCGTGCGACGTATTCTGCTCGTGTGCAATAACTACGATAGTTTTGCACTCGAGGAGGATGGACGTATTGACGTGCAAATCGCGCAGGAATATGCGGAACTCAATCTGAGTAATCCGCCTTCCATCGTGCGGGCAGAGACACCGCGTGAAGCGCTAGATATAGTCGAAAGTCAAAAGTCGAATGTCGAAAGTCAGGACTCTTTTGACTTGATACTGGTCGTTTATAGTGCAGGAGGCAATGAGGTGTGGGATTTTGCCAAAGAAGCAAAGACTCTTTTACCGGAATGTCCGATTGTGCTGTTGTCTTCTTTCAGTAAAGAGGTTCATCGCCGCATTGAACGGCAGGATACTTCATATATTGATTACCTCTTCAACTGGAATAACTCCACGGACCTTATCATCGCAATCATCAAGTTGATTGAGGACCGTTTGAACGCCGAGCATGATATCTTGGATGAAGGTGTGCGGGCGATATTGCTGGTAGAAGACAGTGTTCGCTATTACTCCACCTACCTGCCTTTGCTATACAAACTTGTGTTGCAGCAAAATACAATTGCTATACGCGATGCACTAAATGAGAAGCAACAGTTACTTCGTAAACGTGCGCGACCTAAGATGTTGATGGCGACCTGTTATGACGAAGCAGTGGAGTTGTACCATAGGTATAGCAAAAATATCATCGGTGTGATATCCGATATCGGTTTTGTCATTCATAAAGGCGATCCTGCGTCCTGCGAAAAACTCGATGCAGGTGTCGATTTATGTCGTCTTATTCGCGAAGAGAATCCGACAATGCCGTTCTTGATGCAGAGTTCTCAAGAGTCGATGCGCTCTATTGCTCGTCAACTCAAGGTGGGTTTTGTGGTCAAGAAATCCAAGACCCTGTTGCAGGAGGTGAGCGAATATATCGAACGAGAGTTCGGTTTTGGAGATTTCATTGCGCGTGATCCGCGTACCGGCAAAGAGATTGCGCGTGCGTCAGACTTGGAGGGTTTTGAGCGCATCATATCGACGATCTCTCCTGCTGCGTTCCGGCGTCTGAGCGACAATAACTACTTGTCCAAATGGCTTTTTGCACGGGGTTTGTTCTCGGTAGGTCGTCCTGTCAGCGCTTTGAAGATTCAAGATGAGACGGACATTGAACATATTCGACAAACGAATATTCGTTTGATTCACGATTACCGCATCAACCAAGCACTCGGTGTTGTAGCCAAATATGCGCCGGACACCTATAACGACACTATTTGGTTCGCTCGTTGTGGTGATGGCGCGATGGGAGGAAAGGGTAGAGGACTCGCCTTCCTCAACCATATGTTACAGAAATACGATCTGTACGACAAATGGCAGGACGTACGTGTTTTTGTGCCGCGTACGATGGTCATCACGACGGAGTATTTCGACCGTTTCATTCATGACAACGGACTTCAATATGTAATCAATGCTGACCTGACGGACGAAGAGATCTTGTCGGAGTTTGTGGCAGCGATGTTACCGCTGGAGTTGCGTGAAGCCTTACGTCATTTCATTCGTGTGACCCAAAGACCGCTTGCCGTTCGTTCGTCTTCAAAGTTAGAGGATTCCTATTATCAGCCTTTTGCGGGAGTCTATAGCACCTATATGATTCCTAATACGGAGAATGAGGACCAGCAGTTGAGAATGCTGAGCAAAGCTGTGAAATCCGTTTATGCGTCCGTCTATTTTGCTGCATCTCGTGGGTATATCGTTTCTACGGGAAATGTGCCGAGTGAGGAGAAGATGGCGATTGTGCTACAAGAGGTTTGCGGTGAGCAGGAAGAAAATTATTATTTCCCCGTCATCTCCGGCGTGGCGCGTAGTATCAATTTCTATCCGGTAGGCAAAGAGAAACCGGAGGATGGCATCGTGAAGATTGCCTATGGTTTGGGCAAGGCGGTTGTAGATGGAGAACAGGTGTTACGGTTCAGTCCCAAATATCCGAAAAATGTATTGCAGACATCTACCGTGGATCTGGCGATGCGTGAGACGCAACAATCGATGTTAGCGCTGTCGCTTAGTCCGGAACGCTTTAAGACATCCGTCGATGATGCGGTGAATTTGGAGCGTATCCCGATTCACGAATGCGGACAGTTTGAGAGTTTGAAACTTATAGCGTCCACCTATGACCGGGAGAATATGCGCATTGTGGATTCCTGTTATCCGGACGGACCGAGGATTGTGACATTTGCGCAGCAATTGAAATTCAACACTTTCCCTCTTACCGCTATCGTACAACAATTACTTGATATTGCGCAGCAAGAGATTAAGACTCCGGTTGAGATAGAGTTTGCTATCAATTTGGAGCATGACCCGCAGATATTCCATGTGCTACAGATACGGCCTATTTCGGCAGATAGTCTGACTGCCAATGTGAACTGGGACAATATAGACGAATCGGATGCTTTCCTTCGTTCCACCAATGCGCTCGGTATCGGTCAGATAGATGACGTACGCGATATCATCTATCTGCGTCGGGATGCCTTTGATATATTGCGTACGCGTGAGATGGCGCAAACGATTCGAGAGTGGAATAGACGCATGCAACAAGAAGGCAAGCAGTATTTGCTTATCGGATACGGAAGATGGGGATCTCAGATACCTACACTGGGTGTACCGGTTGTATGGGGAGATATCAGCGAAGCGAAAGCCATTGCGGAATGCAGTTTGGAGAATTTCCGTATTGAACCCTCACAAGGCAGCCATTTCTTCCAAAACCTCACGTCGTTTAACGTCGGTTATATGAATATAGACCCATGGGCAAGACCGGAAGATCTGTTAGATACCGATGTACTGGACGCAATCCCTGCGGTGGAAGAGACCGATCTTGTTCGTCATGTACGACTGGACAAACCGCTGGAGATGTATATTGACGGGTTTAACAGTCGGGCGATGGTTAAGATTTGAAATTAGATATTTGTATTTTATATGAATTTGGTTCTATCAATTATCACACTTATCGGTTCCGTAGCGATGCTGATGTACGGTCTGAAAGTGATGTCAGAAGGCCTGCAGAAGATGGCCGGTAGCAAGTTGAGTAATGTACTCGGCACGATGACGACCAATAGGTTCTCCGGTGTATTAACCGGTGCGTTCATCACTGCAGCGGTTCAGTCATCTACGGCTACTACCGTTATGACGGTCAGCTTCGTTTCTGCCGGCATTCTATCGCTTGTGCAAGCGATATCGGTGATTATGGGTGCCAATATCGGTACCACCTTCACGGCATGGATCATGGTGTTGGGTGGCGGTTCCTTCCCTATGGAATATGTCATCTATACGATGATCGTATTGGCGGTCGCGCTCATTTATACGAAGAAAAATGCCACGATGGGTGATTTCCTGATAGGTCTGGCGCTCTTGTTGTTAGGTCTAACTACGTTGAAAATCAACGCTACAGGAATGCACCTTGACAAGATACCGGCTGTACAGAATTTCTTTGATGCTACGTCCAGTTGGGGGTATGGAAGTTACTTCCTATACTTACTGGTAGGTGGTATATTGACTTTCGCCGTGCAGAGTTCGGCGGCTATCATGGCGATAACGATGACCCTTTGTTCAGTGGGAGTACTGCCTATAGATATGGGTATATCGTTGGTGTTGGGTGAGAATATCGGTACAACTATCACATCGAATATAGTGGCATTGTCGGCTTCAGTGCAAGCAAGACGTGCAGCGATGGCGCACTTGGTATTCAACCTGTTTGGTGTCGTCTGGGTATTATGTGTCTTCCGTCCCTTTGTGCGATTTGTTTGTGACTTGTGGGGCGTACCGTTTGAACCAGGAGAGCGTCCTGAAGCAGGCATGTCTCCGGAGAAACTGAGTGCCATTCTGGCAACCTTCCACACTACGTTCAACGTGGTAAATACCTGTATCTTGATAGGATTTATCAAATATCTGGAGAAACTTGTAATTTGGATCATTCCTTCCAAACCGGAACAACGGGATACAGACAGTCAGTTACGTTTCATTTCCGGAGGTCTGATGTCCACTTCCGAGTTGTCTATCCTGCAGGCATGGAAAGAGATACATGTCTTTGGTGTCCGCACGCAACGCATGGTAGGTATGATCCATGATTTGTATGGCGAAAAAGATGAGACGCAGTTTACCAAGATCTTCAGCCGCATTGAGAAATATGAGGGTATCTGTGACCGAATGGAGTATGAAATTGCGCAATACCTGAACCAAGTGGCAGATGGTCGTTTGTCCGAGCAGTCTAAACACGAGGTGCATAAGATGCTTCGTATCGTAAGTGAGTTGGAGTCAGTTGGCGATGCGAACTATAACCTGTCCCGATATATCCGCCATAAGCATGAGAACAACGTCAAATATACGGAATATCAGGATAAGAATGTGGAGATGATGATTTACCTGCTTACCAGTGCAGAAGTGAAGATGGTGGAGGCTTTAGAGCGTCAGAGTATCACTGAAGACGAATTCTTAGATATGACCAATTTGGAGAATGAAATCAATAATTTCCGTGACGAACTGAAGATGCAGAACATGCAGCATATTACGGAAAAAGAGTACGACTACTCAACCGGTGTCAACTACATGGATATCATCCTCGAATTGGAAAAGATGGGCGATTATATCATCAATGTAGAGGAAGCGCTATACGAGCATAAACACGACAAATAATGACGCAAGGCGAAAGGTGAAAGAGAAAACTCGGAGGTTTTAGAACCATCCGAGTTTTCTTATGAGCCTTAACAACCATGTGGGGATAAGCAGAATGATAAAACACAGCATCCGCCAGAAAATGGTAGGCACTGTTGTTTTTGCGCAGCCCCAGAACATCGCTCTTAGTCCTCTACGGACAAGGGTTTGCGGACTGACGATGATACCGAGACATTTGCCGATTTTCGTAAAGACAGGTTTGATGGAGTAAAGTCCGGTATCGACAGCACCAGGACTAACATCTGTTACATGCACACCGTATTTGCGTAATTCGATATGCAACGCACGCGTGAAATGACTTAGGAAGGCTTTCGTGCCACCATAGGTACCCAGACGTTGAGCGGCCATCTTACCGGTTACAGAGCAGACATTGAGGATATAGCCTTTACGACGCTTCTTCATCTCTTGTCCGTATAAGTAACACAGCATGGCAGGCGTGTACATATGCAGGTTCATGATCAGACTCGTGAACCCCTCACTGTCATCCAAGATGTCTCTGTCATGATAGACGCCGGCGTTATTCACCAGTACCTCTATTTCTATGTTCTGCCGGGTAGTATAGGCGTAAAGTTCACTCGCTGAAGTCTGTTGCCCCAGATCTTGCACTAATCCGATCACCTCAAGGTTCGGATAGGTAGCTTGTAATTCTTTGGCACGTTCATGGATGGACTCTTCATTGCTGACGATGAGCAGGTTATAGCCCTTCTTCGCCAATTGACGAGCGAACTCCACTCCCATGCCCGAAGAGGCACCTGTGACCAAAGCAAAATGCGTTTTCTTCATTTATATTTCGATTTTTGCTGCAAAATTAGTGAAAAATTTGCATATATGCAAGAATTTTTGTAATTTTGCACGATTTTTTGAAAAAATACCGATTATGGCATTAAAAGAGAATATAGAGGCCTTGATGGCGCAGGTCGGAGAATTGAAGGCAAACAACGCAGAGGAGTTGGAAGCGCTACGTATCAAGTACCTGAGTAAGAAAGGCGAGATTACGGCTTTGTTCAATGAGTTCCGTAACGTACCTAATGATCAGAAACGTGAATTGGGTCAGTTGCTCAATAAGTTGCGTCAAGAGGCGGAAGGACGTATTAATGAGTTGAAAGAGCAGTTCGAGGCGAAGAAGGCGGAGGAAGATAAACTGGACCTCACCCGCACGCCGGATCCGATTGCGTTAGGTACCCGTCATCCGCTTTCGTTAGTGCGTGAAGAGATAGAGGAAATCTTCTCCCGTATCGGTTTCACCATTGCACAAGGTCCGGAGGTAGAGGATGACAAGCATGTCTATGGTATGTTGAATTTTGCTCCGGAGCACCCGGCACGCGACATGCAGGATACTTTCTTTGTTGAGAAAGAAATAGGTGTTCAAAAGCCGACCGATGTACTGCTTCGTTCACATACCTCGTCCGTACAGACACGTGTGATGACGAGTCAGAAACCGCCGATCCGTGTCCTCTGCCCCGGTCGTGTCTATCGCAACGAAGCCATTTCGGCACGTGCGCACTGTTTCTTCCATCAGGTAGAGGGTTTGTATATCGATAAGAACGTCAGCTTTGCAGATTTGCGCGAGGCCTTGCTGTATTTCAGCAAGGAGATGTTCGGACCAGATACGAAGATCCGTTTGCGTCCGTCTTATTTCCCGTTCACGGAACCCAGCGCAGAGATGGATATCAGTTGTAATATCTGCGGCGGTACCGGCTGCTCGTTCTGTAAAGGCACCGGATGGGTAGAGATACTCGGATGTGGTATGGTGGATCCTAACGTGCTGGAGGCTTGCGGTATCGACAGTAAGGAATATAGCGGCTATGCTTTCGGAATGGGTGTTGAGCGAATCACGAACCTTAAATATAGGGTGAAAGACCTACGTCTGTTCTCAGAGAATGATGTGCGTTTCCTCAAGCAATTTGAGAGTTGTTAAAATGGTCGAAAGTCAAAAGTCAAAAGTAGAAAGCAATTTTTTTTGCAAAAAAACTTGCATAATTCAAAAAAAAGCAGTACCTTTGCACCCGATTTTGCGTTAATGAGCGAGCAAAGCCACTATATTATCGACTTGAAGCGTTTGCCGGTTGGTGCGCATCAGTTTGATATTCAGTTAGATGACGAGTTCTTTAAGGCATTAGAGAAGTCTGAAATTCTAAGCGGAAATGTGGCTTGCAAAGCAACGCTTAATCTCCGGGAGGAGGACTATCAGCTCAATATTGCGGTTCATGGAACTGTATTTGTTGTGTGTGATAGGTGCCTCGACCCGATGCCCCTTGAAGTAGAAGACGAGCAGGAGATTTGGTCTGATGATGAGGAAAATGACCAATCACCAATGACCAATTACCAATTAGATCTCTCTTGGCTCGCCTATGAAATAGTAAGTATCAATATTCCGATCGTTCACAGTCACCAAGCGGGTGAGTGCAATAAGCAGATGGAACTTCTCCTCCATGATCACCTATGTGACGAACCGGAACCCGATGAGATAATTGAAAATTGAAAGTTGAAAATTGAAAATTATTGAATAATTATGGCACATCCTAAAAGAAGACAAAGCCACACCAGACAAGCGAAACGTCGTACGCATGACGTAGTAAAGGCGCCTACATTGGCAACATGCCCGAACTGTGGTGCATTACACATCTACCACACTGTATGTCCGTCTTGCGGTTACTATCGTGGTAAATTGGCTATCGAGCAAGCTGAAGCTTAATAAAGGCTAATGGCAAAAGGTTAAAGGTGAAAGGAGGTTTATACCCCTTTTACCTTTTCACCTTATTTTATTATGCGTGCGCGAGCACGTGCGTAGCTCGGGAGAGTTACTTTGGAAAAGAGAAAAAGTTTAAAGTTTAATGTTCAAAGAAAACATGTTTAATTCCAACAATGAAGGAGAACGTCGGCCTCGTCCACGTTTTCGTAGAGAAGGGGAGCCTGTTTCGGCTCGTCCAAGATTCCACCGTGATGCAGAGAATCATACCGGAGGGTTCGGCGCGGGAGAGCGTTCGGAACGTCCACAACGTTCGTTTAATGCTGAGCGTCCTCAGCGTTCATTTAATGCAGATCGTCCTAACAGACCATTTGGAGCCAAACCGAAACGTAACAATGGTTTGTATTCTGCCCATAAACAGCAGGTATATCGTGAGCAACAAGAGGATCCGACAAAGCCGGTACGTTTGAATAAGTACTTGGCAAATGCCGGTATTTGCTCTCGTCGTGAAGCGGATGACTTCATCCAAGCAGGTGTAATTACCGTTAATGGAGTAACCGTGGATAATCTGGGTATAAAGGTGTTGCCGACGGATGATATCCGTTTCCATGATCAACCGGTACGTCGGGAGCGTAAGGTCTATATCCTGCTTAACAAACCGAAGAATACAGTGACTACTACCGATGATCCGCAAGAACGTCATACGGTGATTGATATCGTTCGTAATGCTTGTGCAGAGCGTATCTATCCAGTAGGTCGTCTGGATCGTAATACTACCGGTGTCTTGCTGCTTACCAATGACGGTGACTTGGCAGCCAAATTGACTCATCCAAAATTTCATAAGAAGAAGATCTACGCCGTTACGCTGGATCGTGAGTTGGACGAAGTAGATGAGGCAATCGTTCGCTCCGGTGTCGTACTGGACGATGAGCGTATTGTCCCGGACGCACTCGAGTTCCCGAAAGCAGACCGTCGTCATATCGGATTAGAGATTCATTCCGGTCAGAACCGTGTTGTTCGCCGTATGTTTGAGAAAGTAGGGTATAAGGTAGTGAACCTTGACCGTGTATCTTTTGCAGGACTGACGAAGAAGAATGTAGGTCGTGGCAAATGGCGTTTCCTCACTCCCAAAGAGGTTGCGTTCCTGCAGATGGGAAATTTTAATTAAGGATAGCGATAGTGGAGTAGGGCGTTGAAACGATCCAGACACTACATATTATTTCTTATTACTTTGCTGCTCACTATTGTTAGCGGCGTCATGATTTTTTATGTCAACGTCAATAACGATATGAGCAAATACCTTCCTGATGACTCGCAGATGAAGCGTGGTCTGGAGGTAATCAATGAAGAGTTCGGGGCAACTTCTCAGATGTCCGGTGCAGATGTGCATGTGATGTTCGAAGGTATGCGTCCGAATGAAATCCCCGGTATTCGTACTTTGCTTTCCGGTTATCCGGATGTGAACGGTGTCACTTATCGGTACAGTGCAGACAGCACCTATACACTGTTTGATCTGGATGTGCCTAAGACGGTGAATCAGAAGGCTTTAGGTAAGCAGATCAGTAATCGGTTTGGCGGAAATTGCGTGGTAGAGACTAGTCAAGACGGTGCCACACCACCGATATCGGTGATGATTTTTGCGGCTGTTTTGATCATGGTAGTGCTGTTTGTGATGGCGCAGTCATGGTTTGAGCCCGTCGTTATTCTACTGACAGCCGGTTTTGCCATCGTGCTGAATGTAGGAACAAATATGCTGTTAGGCGAGGTGTCTATCACCACGAATTTTATCGGTCCTATCCTGCAAGCCGTTCTCTCGTTGGATTATTGTATCGTACTGCTGAATCGTTATAAACAGGAACAACAGGAGAATACCGATAGGGAGACGGCCATCTTGGCGGCCAACAAGGCGATTAAGAGAGCCGCTCCATCCATTCTTTCTTCTGCTTTCACGACGGTTGTAGGCTTATTGATGCTGTGTTTCATGCGTCTAAAGATTGGTGCCGATATGGGTATTGTATTGGCCAAAGGTGTGCTATGTTCCCTTATCTGTACCTTCACCGTGATGCCGTCGTTGATGATGCTTTTCCGCAGAGCGATTAACAAGACTGCCAAAGTGGCGTATGTACCGGCTACGGATCGGTTTGCACGTTTTGTGGCACGTCATAAGATGCCGATGGCTATCGGTGCGGTAGTGCTTTTCTTCTCATCCTGGTATCTGTCCCGTCATACGACGATCTTTTTCTCCGCTGAATCAGAGTCACAGATAGAGCAGATTTTCCCGTCTCCGAATCCTTTTGTGTTAGTTTATGACACGCAAGATGAGGATTCGATATATGGCTTGGTGGATAATTTGTTGGAGCAGCCCGGTATTCAATCTGTCATTGCTTATCCGACATTGATGACCCAGCCGTTAACGCCTACGGAGATGGCGAACCACGTACGGTCTCTGTTGACGGATTTCAAAGACTTAATGCCGGAAGGAACAACGGTACCTCAGGAGGCGCTGGATGTCATTAACCCGGAGGTGATAAGTCTGCTTTATTATATGCAGGCGAAAGACTCAACGGAGTCCTGTCTCTCTTTCCCGGACTTCGCACGTTTCCTGCATTCATATGTAGCAACGAATCCGATGTTTGCCTCTTATCTGGATGAAGATATGAAGGCGCAGATAGAGTCGCTGCAATCAATGTTGGATGTTCCGGCACCGGAGCCAGAACCCGAGCCTATCGTAATCACAGAGGAGAAAAAAGAGGAACCGGAAGATACCATCACTCCGTTGCTACGTGAGACGATAGCTCCGTTGGCGAATGAATTGGCTCCAGTGATAGCAGTTGATACGTTGGCAATGCCTTCGGTGGAAGTTAATAAGATAGCGGTAGTGCCATTCATGGAGCGTATCAATGCGTTACAGACCTCTGCTATTACCGTAGAGATGCGTAAACTGACTGACACAGCTGCGATTCGTTTGCCGATGTCGGTAAGCGAGATGTCTGTCTTTATGGGATCTACGCCTATCCAGACGAAACTGGTTTACGGCTACGCTCCGGGTGGAACGAAGAAGATGACGCCGCTCCAGTACGTTCATCTGTTGGTGGACGATTTATTCAAACGGAAAGGCTTGGCAGGAATGATCTCCATCGAGCAGCGCACCTTACTCTCCCAACGTGCCTATCTGATGGATTTGGCGGACGCTAATGCATCGCTTACTCCGTCGGAAATGTCGATTCTGCTTCAAGCGTTCGGAGTGGAACCGATGACAGAGGAAGAGGTGATAGCGATGGCTACTCCTCCAGCACCTGTCAAGACGGTGACGACTCCTCCTTCCGAGATGGACGTGAAGGTTATTGTACAGTCGATAGCAGACATGCAGCGCACCTTGCATAGTACGGATACGGCACGTGCGCAGATGGTAGTGGTTCTTGAAGAACCGGTGGTACCCAAGCGGCATCGTCCGTCCAAAGCAGACATGCAGGCCGCGTTGTTCACCGAATTGGTATTTGGTGGACATACCTATACGGCAGAGCAGATGGCAACGAAGTTGGCACGGTTGATGAAACTGTCGGATGTCAAGTCCGATCCGGTAACATCGGCGCAGATGTCCCTGCTGTATGACTACTACGGTGCTGTCCATTCGAATACGGATACCATGCGTCTGGGGTTAGAACCGCTGCTTGCGTTCGTGTGCGACACTTTGTTATACGATGCCCGTTTGGCAGATATGATACCGGATACGGTGCGTGCACAGGCTTCGTCTGCGCATGAACAGATGCAAGGAGGTCTCGGACAACTTCGAAAAGAGAAGCACTCCTTATTGGTCGTACTCTCTTCTTTGCCTATAGAATCCCAAGCTACGTATGATTTCGTAGATACCTTAACCGCTCTTGCTGACGCGCGAATGACACATGCGCATTATTATGTAGGCGAGTCAGTGATGTACGCAGAAATGCGGGGTGGTTTTAATCATGAGATGAACGTAGTGTCGTTATTAACCATCATTGCTATTTTCCTGATCGTGGCGCTTACGTTCCGTTCGGTTATCGTGCCTACCATCTTAGTGGTGACAGTAATGACGGCTGTCTATGTGAATGTGGTAGTAGCCGGGTTCGTATCGGGGCAGATGTTATACCTTGCCTATCTGATTGTACAAGCCATATTGATGGGAGCCACCATAGATTATGGAATTTTATTTGCGAGCTATTATCGGGAGAGCAGAAAGACCATGTTGCCGGTAGATGCGGTATGTGCGGCTTATAGAGGGTCGATACGAACGATTCTTACGTCTGGTTTGATTACGGTTGTGGGGCCTGGTGCGATGGCATTGGTTATTGATGACTTGATGATCAGTAATATTGTCGGTTGTCTTGCTGTAGGTGCCTTCATGGCGGTGGTTCTGACCCTTACGGTGGTACCTGCGGTATTGGTAGCACTGGACAGATGGGTCGTTTATGGCAAGAAGAATAGGTTTACAGGAAAAATGAATTCAAAAAATAGTTTACAGTGAAAAACATTGTTGTTCGATTTTGTGGAGACTCAGGAGATGGCATGCAGTTAACAGGTAATCTGTTTTCTTCTTTGAGTGCTATCTTGGGCAATGAGATCTCCACCTTGCCGGATTTTCCGGCAGAGATTCGTGCTCCGCAAGGTACATTAGGTGGTGTCAGCGGTTTTCAGGTACAGTTAGGTGCCGGTGTCTATACGCCGGGAGACAAGGCAGATGTCATCGTAGCGATGAACGCAGCCGCTTTGAAGGTTTGTACGATTAACAAGCATTACCATGATCATGCTATCGTTATCGTAGATACCGATGCGATGACTGAAAAGGATCTGGAGAAGGCGCAGTACACAACGGATAACCCCTTTACGGAGTTGGCTATTCCGGAGAGTGTGCAGATCGTTCCGGTAGCATTGACGACGCTTACCAAAGAGTCATTGAAGGAATCCGGCCTTGATAATAAATCGATCCTCAAGAGCAGGAATATGTTTGCGTTGGGTCTTATATGCTGGTTGTTTGACCAACCGATGGACGAAGCGATTCATCTGCTTGAGGATAAGTTCAAGAAGAAACCGGCTCTCATTGCACCGAATACCAAAGTGATGGTGGACGGATATAACTACGGTCAGAACTTGGCGTTGAGTATTCATCAGATCCACTTGGATACCAAGAGCCAAGAGCCCAAAACAAAGGGCACTTATACCTCTATAGCCGGCAATAAAGCGACCGCTTGGGGACTTATCGCAGCTGCGGAGAAAGCCGGTAAACATCTGTTCTTAGGATCGTATCCTATCACCCCTGCTACCGATATTTTACATGAGTTAGCAGGACGCAAGGACATGAATGTGATGGCGATTCAGGCGGAAGATGAGATAGCCGGCGTATGTACCGCTATCGGTGCCGCATTCGCCGGTGACTTGGCTTGTACTACTACTTCCGGTCCGGGCCTTAGCCTGAAGAGCGAAGCGATCGGTCTTGCAGTGATGGCAGAGCTTCCTTTGGTGGTGGTCGATGTACAACGCGGAGGACCGAGTACGGGTCTTCCTACCAAGACGGAGCAAACAGACCTGCTGCAAGCACTCTATGGCCGTAACGGCGAGTGTCCGGCGGTAGTATTGGCTGCTTCCAGCAGTGCTAACTGTTTTGACTTTGCCTATGAGGCATGTAAGATCGCATTAGAGAATATGACGCCGGTGATTCTGTTGACCGATACCTATCTGGCGAACGGAACGGCGTTGTGGCGAATACCGAAATTGGCAGAACTGCCGGCTATCAAGCCGCAGAGCGTGCCGGAAGAACTGAAAGGTCATTTCAATCCTGCTTTGCGCGATGAACGTGGGGTACGGTATTGGGCGTATCCAGGAATGGAAGGATACGAGCATCGTAATATTGGTTTGGAGCGTGATGCCGACAAAGGTACGATCTCAACGAACCCTGCTAACCACGAGAAGATGGTGTTGGCACGTAAGCATAAGATCGCGCAGATCGCTAATCAGATACCCGATGTACAAGTGCAGGCCAATGCGGCGTCAGACACGGTACTCGTAGGATGGGGTAGTACGGAAGGGCATCTGCATGCAGCTGCGGATACGCTGAATTGTGCGCTCGTTCAGTTCAATTATATTTGCCCGCTACCCAAGAATACGCACGAAGTGCTTCGTCAATTCAAGCGCATTATCGTGTGCGAATTAAATACGGGTCAATTTGCGGCTTATCTTCGCGCGCAATTCCCCGACCTGAATATTGAACAGTATAATGAAATAATGGGACAGCCCTTTGCTGTAGAAAGGATAGTAGAGTATGCAAGCAAGTGATTTTAAATCAGATCAATACGTACGTTTTTGTCCGGGATGCGGAGACCACGCTATATGCATGGCTTTGCAGAAAGCGATGGCCCAGATTGGTATCCCGACGCATGAGGTGGCGGTCATCTCCGGTATCGGTTGTTCCAGCCGAATGCCGCATTATCTGAATACCTACGGTTTCAATACGATCCATGGTCGAGGCGGTGCGATTGCTACCGGTGTTAAGACCAGCCATCCGGAATTGACTGTTTGGCAGATGAGCGGAGACGGTGACTGCTTGGCGATTGGTGGTAATCATTTTATTCATGAGATACGCCGTAATGTGGACTTGAATGTATGTCTGTTCAATAACCGTATCTACGGTCTGACGAAGGGGCAGTACAGTCCTACAAGTCCCAAAGGTTTTGTGTCCAAGTCTTCTCCTTTCGGAACGGTGGAGCGTCCTTTCGTACCGGCACAACTGGTGTTAGGCGCAGGCGGTACGTTCTTTGCCCGTACACTGGATGTGGACATGCCTACTACTGTCGATTGTATGGTGGCTGCGCAGCAACATAAGGGTTGCTCGATCATTGAGTGTCTTGTTAACTGCGTGATCTTCAATAACGGAACCCATGCTTGGATCGCAGACAGAGAACAACGTGCAGAGCATAGTATTATCTTGAAACACGGACAGAAGATGATCTTCGGTAAGGAGAACGATAAGGGTCTGGCTGTAGAAATAGATCCGGTGACTTTTGTTCCAAAGATTATCGTTGTGCCAGCAGATGATCCCCGTGTGCTGACGCATGATGCTACGCAGCCTGATCCGACGTTGCATCGTCTGTTAGGTCTGATGGGACAAGATCGCGTTGTTAATGTGGCAGCAGAACCGGATAATGAGTTGCCTATCGCTTTGGGCGTAATCCGTAATGTGGAGGCAGAGACGTATGATACGGCTGTCAACGCGCAGATAGCGGACGTACGAAGCAAAGCAAAAGCGCAGTCGTTCGATGAACTAACGGCTACGCTTGAGAGTTGGCAGGTGGGGTGATTACAAAGGTAAGTAAATCACTTGTTTGGTTTCAAACCAATCACCACGGAAATAATCGCTGCAGGGGGTAACCTCTGCAGTTTTTATATAGGGAGCCAGTTCAGTTTTGAGATCACCTCCTTTTAGAACCACGATACCGTTCGGCATTGCGTTGCGGTGTTTATTCGAGACGTTCTTTCTTACTAACTTAACAAGGTCGGGTAGGGGCATGACGGCACGGCTTACGACGAAGTCGAATTTCTGCTTCTCTTCTTCCACACGTTCCTGCTTGCAGACTACATTGGTCAGTCCAAGGGACTTAGCTACCTCACTTGCTACCTTGATCTTCTTTCCGATGGAATCAACCAATGTAAACTGACATTCAGGAAACAGGATAGCTAATGGAATACCGGGGAAACCGCCACCTGTACCTACATCCAAGATGGTCGTGCCTGCTTGGAACGGTATCCATTTGGCGATTGCCAAGGAATGGAGTATATGATGCTCATACAGGTTATCAATATCCTTACGTGAGATGACGTTGATCTTACTGTTCCAATCTCGATAAAGCGCATCAAGCTGAGCAAACTGCTCAGCCTGACGCTCGGTTAGTTTAAAGTATTCAGAAATAATCATTAAACCTCCAATATTAAACTTTCAACTTTATTCCGCCATATTGGTGAATACGTTCTGTACATCTTCATCCTCTTCGATCTTATCGATGAGTTTCTGTACAGACTCACGTTGCTCGTCGGTCAGTTCTTTAGTGTCATTCGGGATACGAACAAACTCCATAGACTGGATCTCAAAGCCGTTATCCTCGAGGTACTTCTGCATGTTGACAGCCTCATTGAAGTCGGAATAGATAACGATGGTGTTCTCTTCTTCGTCCACACCGAGTTCTTCTACACCGAAGTCAATGAGTTCGAGTTCGAGTTCGTCCAGATCAATGCCGTCTTTCATCGTCACGGTGAAGCAGGCTTTGCGGTCAAAGAGGAATTGGAGAGAACCTTGTGTACCGAGGGTTCCACCGAATTTGGTGAAATATGAACGGATGTTGGCTACTGTACGCATGTGGTTGTCGGTAGCGGTCTCTACGAAGATAGCGATGCCATGCGGACCGTATCCCTCGTAGTTGATCTCTTTGTAGCCCTCCGAAGACTTATCGGTCGCTTTCTTGATGGCGCGATCGATGTTATCTTTCGGCATGTTTTCCCGTTTACACTGCTGAATGAGTGTACGCAGACGAGGGTTCGAGTCGGGATCCGGTCCGCCCTCACGAGCTGCGATAGTGATTTCTTTACCTAATTTAGTGAACGTGCGGGACATGTGACCCCAACGTTTCAGTTTTGTTGCTTTGCGATATTCAAACGCTCTTCCCATAATACAAAATATTTTTGATTTATAATTTCAAGTTTCAAATTTAATCTGTTACCGGAGCTTCTACAACCGGGTCTGCATGCTCCAGAATGGTCTCAATATGTACTTCTTCGAACGTAATCTCGAATTGTACACGACGGTTCTTCTGGCGTCCCTGTTTTGTGTCATTGGACTCAATCGGTTGCTCTTGACCGTATCCCATAGCTGTCATGCGTTCTGCCGGCACACCTTTCTTGGTCAGGTAGTTCATGACGGCGTCAGCACGTTGCTGCGACAGCTCTTTGTTCCTATCAGCTTTACCGGTGTTATCCGTGTGACCTTGTACTTCAATGATATAGTTCTCATTCTCTATGAAGGTCTGCGCAATCTGATCCAAGAGCGGATAGGACTTAGGCTTGATAGTAGCTTTTCCTGTCTCGAATTCGATACCTTGCATTGCTTTCTGGAGCAGCTGACGAACCTCACGCTTGATCTCCGGACAACCCTTATTGATCTGTAAGCCCGGAACCAACGGACAGAGATCCTTGTAGTCGGGTACTCCGTCACCGTCGGTATCCAGTTCGCAACCCTTGCTGTCCACGAATCCGATAGCCAAGAGCGGTGAATCCGGACATTCATCCAAGTAGTCGGGCACGTTATCACCGTCTCCATCTTCCGGACAACCCTTTTCATCTACCATGCCCCAAGCTGCTTGCGGCGTATAAGGACACTCGTCAAGGTAATCAGGTACACCGTCACCGTCTGTATCCAACGGACAACCGAATTCATCCAACAGGTCAAAGGCTTCTTTCGGTGTATCCGGACATGCGTCTATGTAATCGGCTACACCGTCACCGTCGGTATCCATCGGACAACCCTGTTCGTCCACCAGACCCCATGCTGCGCTTGGTGTATTCGGACATTGGTCAAGGTAATCGGGTACACCGTCACCGTCCGTATCCAGTACGCAACCTACGCTATCCACAAATCCGATAGCTGCTTGCGGCGTACCTAAACACTGGTCGATGTAATCGGGAACACCGTCATGATCTTCATCCAACGGACAACCCTGTTCGTCCACTGCTACGCCACGCGGCGTATCCGGACATTGGTCTAACTTATCCCATACACCGTCTTTGTCTTTGTCCCTACGGTTGCTGCCCCAACAGATGGAGAAGCCCATGGCGAGGTTAAACATCTTCTCTTTGTCGGGGATGACGTACATCTTCTTTCCGTTCATCTCTATGCCGGCATAGCTGGTAGGGATATAATCCATCGCCAGCGTCAGGTTGATTCCATCGTAGGGCATAAAACTCAAACCGGCACCGAAATTGCTGTACCTACCGTTATTCATGAGCGAGTAGGATAGGGCAATATTAAACCAGTTAACGGGACGGAAAGCAGCACCGATGGTGATCTCTTCATAGAGACGTGCGTTATACAGGCGGGTAGCCGATACGACACCCACACCGACACGGTTATCCCAGAAATTAGCGTCCACGCCGATGTTCAGACGGGTGGAGATCATCTTCAAGTCTCCGCTCTTACCTTCTCCAATACGTACGCCGTCCATCAGACCTTTGAGGTTACTTACCGCTTCATCCAATACCTTACCGCCGGAGAACTTACCGTTCTCATCCTGGTATTTAGGATCGCCGTAGTCGATCTCACCAACACCTGTAAAGGTGGTATCCACCGATGCTTTGAACGAAGCACTGCGTGTCCAGTAGATCAGACCCAGGTCATTCAAAGCGGCAGAGATCTGTACCTGCTCGATGGGCTTGTACGTAAAACCTAAGTCGATAGCGGCTCCGTAACCAGCTGGGGTAGCTAAAGAGAGGATGTCGCTCATGTCTATCAACTGATTGCGATCAATACCGCCCGGTTTGCCGAAGTTGTCGATAACCTGCTTGATCAGTTTGCCGTTGACGTTCTTTGCCAAATAATCCACGTCGATAGGGGCAGCGATATTCATTGCCAAGTCTCCATACAAACGCCATTCTTCGGTATTGGCGTCCAAAGCCAGATTCTTCGTGCTGACACCGGCATAGGCTTGACCTAACAGGAATTTGAGTTTACCACCGACGGTCCATTGGTCGTTAATCTTATGACTATATCCACCGGAAACCTCCGTATAGGCGGTGAGACCAGTACTCATTCCACTGAAACTAAGGGTGTTGATACCGCCGTTCAGATCTTTCATTCCTCCGTCTAAAGCAAAGAGGAAGAGGGACTTCGGCATGGTCTCTCCTACTTCGATACGCTCGTTGATACCTATCGTGACGTAACCCACATCGTTCACACGAAAACCGAAGTTGACAAAGCCGATGGTTGTTTCTCCGTTGAGATAGGTCATGCTGCGAAGACGACGCAGAAACGCCTGTTTGTCTGCATCGGGGTGGAGCGGTGTGATCGTCTTACCGTAGGCCATACTGGATTTATTCTTATCCACAAAGAAGACATCGCTCATGGTAAGCGAGTTGTTACCGATGCTGTAGGACATCCAACCCAGCGGTGTAAAATTGACGTATCCGTTGCTGACCGGTTGGAAAGCGGGGTTAATGGTATGACGCATCGGGGCGTTCTCCAAGAAATAGAGTGTCGTCACCTGTTGTGCGTTGGCGCTAAGCGTCATCAATGCCACAAGGGCTGCAAGAATAATACGTTTCTTCATAATTCAGCCCTCCTTATTGTTGATTGTTTTTGGTAAAATTCAATACTGCATCTACTTTGGCAGCGATGCCGATCTTAACGGTCAAATCCGTAGCCGTATCCATGACACAAGGCTGCGGGTTACCGAGGATGGAGGCATCGAAGAGTATCTGCTTGACCTCTGCAAAACGATCGAAGTCATTCTTCTCCACGCTTACGATGAATGTTGTCTCGGAAGCTTCACTCACGTAACCGTATTTCTGTCCGGCAGGACGCTCCATCTTAGGAGCCGGGAAATGGAGGTGGGTCTCGCTCTCGTTCTCCACCAACTGCATTTTCATGTCCGTGCTGTCTTTATCCAAGAAAATGAATTTTCCTTCGAGATCAAACGGAATACGGTTTTTCACCACGATGAAGAGCTTCAAGTCGCTCGTCTTCACGGTGTCCAGCACTTTGGCGTCCGCCAAGAGCGAATCCAGCGAGACACGGCTGATATTCACATCGGTAATAACGGACTTGTATGCCAACTCTGTACCCTCGTTGAATTTGAACGGTACATCCAAGGTGGCATGTCCGCGTACCTTGACGTCATTCAAGAGTCGCAGTTGTTTCCAATCACTCCAAGGACTTTTCCCCATCTCGGTCTTATCCACATCCAAGTGGAAACTATAGATGAAACTATCCGGACGAACGTCAAACAACTTGTCAATATGTCCTCGGCCTTCCTCATGGTTGAAGTACTTATGATGCTCAAGACTATCGTTCAGCGTCTCTACAAGAGGCGAGATATACTCATGGTCTTCTGCTGCCAAATAGAAAGGCTTGAAGGTCTTGCCGTCCCATGTTGCTTGTTCAGGTTTGCCCAACGAATCGATGGCTGTGATATAATCGATGGTCAGAATCAGCGGAGCTGCTACACGGTGCGAAATGAAGAAGTCTATCTGCGGTTCTGCAAAACGAACCTTCAACTTTTTCACGTTCTTCCATTCCGGCCATTGTTCCGCCAAAGCGATGGTATCGGTGTTACGCATCTGGTTACCGGCCTCAAAGAAACCCCAGATAGCATCATAGTTGATCATTTGTACCTGCAGGTTGTAGCGGAATTGACTGTCATCTGTGTAAGCTACAGGCGAAGTAGGTTTGACATAGAAACGAATCTTGAAATGAATCTTATCTACCGTACCCTGTGACGGGTCACTGCTGTTTTTCAGGAAATTGAGCGTGAAGTTATTCACGTCGATAGGGATATCCTGATCGTAACCGTATTCTGCAATAGGGATATCAATGAGTTTACCCTCGGGACGGCGGAACTGGTCGCTCAACTCCAACTCCACTTTGACGATATCCTCCCATTTCAGACCGAAGTCCCGGGTGACGTTGATCTTCGAGAAGAACCGGGCTTCAGTAACCCAGATACTGTCGATACGCTCTTGCGTCTGATCATTGTTGATACCCTCCATGCCTAAGTCCAGATCGAAGTCCAGCATGACGGGAGCCGGAGAAGCAGGAAGAGGATTACCGTAGCCGGCTAACTTACTACCAACCGGAAACTCCAAGGTATTCACATCCTTGATGATGTAGTTGGCTACGTTGATGGTGTGGTAGTCTTTGGTAGGGATCTCAAGATCTTTGATGTAGTGGAAGATACCGTCTTGATCCACCGAGATACCTGCTACTTTGTCGTTACCCAGGAAATCGCCCATCGTCAGATGAAGACTACCTACCGGCAAAGCCATTCCCATTTCTACCTCTGCTTTCGGGTCCAGGTTCTTCAGGTCGATGTCTGAACGACATCCAGCCAATAACACACCCGCAGTGAGAGCAATAATTGCATGTAGATGTTTGAAATACATATTGTTATCCTTTAATACGTTTATAATAGTCCATAATTCGGCCGCAAAATTACAAAAAAAAATCCATATATGCAAATATATGGACAATAATTTTAACAAAAAGAATATTTTATCGTAAAAGGTACACTTTTTCGGAGGAACGGGTGAGGGCAGTATAGAGCCATCGGAGGTATTCCCGTTTCCCGGTATCGTCTAATCCGCTAATCCATTCCTCCGTAAATCCGGAATCGATATATACATGCTTCCATTGTCCGCCTTGGGCCTTGTGGCAGGTCACGCAGTAAGCGTAACGGACTTGCAGCGCATTGTAATAGGGGGACTCGTAGATCTTTTTGATCAGTTCTTTCTTATTGCGAATCTCCGGATAGTCTTCAGCAATACGGGAGAAGAGTTCGCGTTGCAACGTATAATTGGCTTCGGGACTATCGGTAGTAAGCGTATCGGTCCAAAGCAAGGCTTCTATCTCCCAGTTATAATCGACAGATCGAAGGGTAGCTTTGGCGAAATGAAAACCGTAGAGCTCATGGCTATTGGTTAACCGAACGACTTCCAGCATGTCGCCGTTGGCTAAGAACTCCAGGTCCTCGTAGGCCTCCGTCCAGAAATAGTTGTTTTTGGTGACCATTAACCGGTCGCCGTTGGATAGTTCGTCCTCTTTCCATAGAACTCGTGCGCGCACCCCTCCGTTGTAGAGGTTCGTCATCTTATTGCTGCGCGCGATAATTAAGGTATCTTCAGCGCCTACTTCCCGCCAACTCTGCTCCAAGGTCTCAATGACCTCTTCGCCAGGTACCTTGATGATATCCTTGCCGTTCGGCTGCACCTCTAATCCTCTAATCCTCTCATCCTCTAACCCTTTCCTTAGCCTCGTCGCTTCGCTCAGGATCCCGCTATCCAGGGCCTGCCGGGCAACCTGGGATAATTGATAATTGATAATTGACAATTGATAATTCTGCGCCATGAAATCGGCATCGAGTGCAGGACTGTTGATACTGCCGACAGGGGGTAATTGGGCGTCATCGCCAAGAAGGAGTAGGGAGCAACCAGGTCCGTTATAGACGTAGCGTACCAAGTCGTCCAACAGACATCCGCTACCAAAGGTAGGGTTGTCCCGATTGCCGCTCAGCATGGATGCTTCGTCAATGATGAAGAGGGTGTTGCGATGCAGGTTGTCGCATAACGAGAACGCCTCCATGCCTAACTGTTGCTGGCGGTAGATTTTCTTATGGATGGTGAAGGCAGGAAAACCGGCGTAGCGACTCAGCACTTTGGCGGCTCTGCCGGTAGGTGCGAGAAGGACACAAGGCTGTTTGAGGGACTGCATGGCACGAACCAAGGCGCTGACGACACTTGTCTTACCCGTTCCGGCGTAACCACGCAGGATGAAGGCTTTGCGTGGTTCACGGCTTAACAGAAACGAAGCGATGGAATGGAATAATCCTTCCTTCTCTTCGTTCGGTTCGAACGGTAATTCCGCCTTAATTCTATCAATAATGAAATTTTCCAGCACTTTTTTTCAAAAAAACTTGCGTATGTCAAAAAAAAGCAGTACTTTTGCAGCCGATTTTGAGAATTATAGAGCAAGTCCTATACGACCAGCTCCCTCTGAACTCCCCCAGGCCTTGACCGGAGCAAGGGTAAGAGGTTGTAGCGGTGCGATGTAGTCAGCTTGCTCTTTTTTTATTCACTTATACTTTTAATCCTTCTCCCTTGTACATCGTACATCTGTCCTTGGTACATCAAAAAGATTTGTCCGTTACGCAGTATCTTCTTACAGTCTGTGCTCTGTGTTCTGTGTTCTGTGCTCTCTATCCCCAACGGCGTATCCATGGTGTAAGCAACCCAAGCGTTGGGGATGCCGTAACCGTACTGTTGTATGTCGGGTTGTGTATAACGGTCGGCAGAACGGATGATACGTTCACGTATCTGCATGGCGTTCTCGTCGGGCAGTGCAGACCATAAAGAAGCTGCCAAACCGGCTATGAGCGGAGTCGCAAAACTGGTTCCGTTACTGGTGATTACTTCTTCGGAAGGGCTGATAAGCGTTGTTTGCGCGCCAACGGCGCACACTTCGGGTTTGATACGCCCATCTGCCGAAGGACCGAAACTGGAGAAGGCTGCGATCTGTCCGTCCACATCGACAGCGCCTACCGTCAGGATACTGTCCGCGTCAGCCGGGGAACAGATCGTGTGCCAATCTTTGTTTCCTTCGTTACCTGCCGCTACACATACCAGCATACCTTTGCGGGCAGCGATAGTAGCCGCCTGGCTGGCTCGGGTGGTTCTGCCGTTCAATGCCGTCTTGGACAGGGTCCAATCGTCGTTATCAAAATAGGCATAGCCTAAGGAGACGGAGAAAATATTGACACCGAGGGAGTCCGCTTTTTCCAGGGCAACCACTAAGTTATCCATCTCTTTGGGTGACTCCGTCTTGTTCTCTTCGCTGCGCATGAGGTAGTACTGCGCCTTGGTAGCAGCTCCGTAGAAATCGTCTGTTAGACCGGAGATGGCACTCAGACATTGCGTACCATGGGCACCGGTGGTTCCGTAGAATGGATCCGTATCGTCGGTGAGGTCAAAAGAACCCAAGTGCAGTTCTTTGCGAAAACAACTCATCTTCCGGGCATTACAAAAAGCTCCGTCACAGATGGTCATCAGAATGCCTTGTCCCTCAAAGCCGGCTTCGTGCAGTGGTTGGAGGTTGTAGAGCGATAGTTGTTCATCCGTCCAATACGTTATCTGTGTTCTGTGTTCTGTGTTCTGTGTTCTTCGCTTACGCGGTCCGTAGATCGGGTCACTGTCATCGCGTGTCATCTCCACATCGGTAACGAACTTCAGTTCGGCTACTTTGCTTGCGGTTTTCTCGTCCATCTCACAGGTCACGCCGTTAAACCATCGACTCTGATGGTAGATCTTCGCTCCCATTCGACGCAGGCTGTCCGTGTACATCGCGCTGACCGGATAGTCCATTCCGTCGGTTTCGATATGCCATTTGGCACGTTGTTCTACGGCACGAGGCGATAACTGCGGAGCGGTCTTCTCGGGTTTGTCCAAGAAAGACACAAAATAGACATAGAGTATAAGCAAGAACATAATTATCAATTATCAATTTTCAATTTTCAATTCCAATTGTACTACATTTTCGACATGCTGCGTGTGCGGGAACATATCAACGGGTTGCACTTTGGTCACTTTGTATTTGGCATCAAGCAGCGCCAAATCCCGTGCCTGCGTGGCAGGGTTACAGCTGACATAGACGATCCGTTTGGGTTCGGCGTTAAGGATGACGTTCACCACATCTTCGTGCATACCGGCACGGGGCGGGTCGGTGATGATGACATCGGGACGGCCGTACTTAGCCACAAAATCGTCATTGAGGATATCCTTCATGTCACCGGCGAAGAATAGGGTGTTTTGGATACCATTGATGGCGGAGTTCACCTTGGCGTCCTCGATGGCTTCGGGAACGTACTCAATACCGATGACTTGCCTTGCCTGACGTGCCACGAAATTAGCAATCGTGCCGGTACCGGTATAAAGGTCATAGACCAAAGGCATTTGTGATTTCTGTCGATCGGCAGAGCCGTGGTGATTTGTCATTGGTAATTGGTCAAATGCAAACTCCCTTGCTACTTTGTACAGCTCGTAGGCCTGTTCGGTATTGGTCTGGTAGAACGATTTGGGACCCACTTTGAATTGGAGCCCTTCCATCTCTTCGATAATATGGTCCTGCCCGAAATAGGTCTTCACCTCCAGATCCCCGATGGTGTCGTTGTATTTGGTGTTCTCTACGTAAAGCAACGATATGATCTCCGGAAACTCGTTATGCAGATATTCAAGGAAATTCTTAATTCTTAATTCTTCATTCTTAATTTCGGCTCCGAAACAGACGATGAGCATCAACTCCCCTTTGTGGTTGTTACGCAGGATGAGGGTACGCAAGAGTCCCTCGTGCGTGTGTTCTTTATAGAACGTCAAGCCGTGCTCACGTGCATAGGCACGTACGCTATTACGAATACGGTTGTTGATTTCCGGCATCAAGTGGCACTCTTCGATATCCAGCACTTTGTCGAAACAATTGGGGATGTGAAAACCAAGTCCGTACGAACTGTCGATTTTATCCAAACCTCCGGCGGCTTCGATCACTTCCCAGGGATACCAACGTCTGTCGGCACAGGTGAACTCTAACTTATTCCGGTACTCGTAGATATGCTTGCTACCCAGAATGGGACTTATCTCCGGCAGTTCGATCTTACCGATACGGGTCAGGTTATCCACAATCTGTTGCTGTTTGTATCTGAGTTGCTCCGGGTAGGGTAGTATCTGCCATTTGCACCCCCCACACACACCGAAATGCTTGCACCTTGCTTCGCAACGCAGCGTACTCGGCTGCACGATACGCAGCACTTTCGCCTCCATGAATGAGTGTTTCTTTTTCGTCACCTGCAGATCGACGATATCTCCCGGCACGCAATTCGGCACAAAACAAACGATGCCGTCTATTCTTGCCAATGCCTTGCCTTCGGCAGCGACACCGGTGATCTCGATATGCTCTAAAATCGGTAAATTTTTCTTCTTGCCCATATGTAAAAACCTTTGCGGGTGCAAAGGTACAGAAAAAAAATGACATACACAAGGGTGCATGCCATTTTTTTAGTGATTTATTGCTGATTTTTTTGTTTGAATTTGAGTTCTTGCATAATGATCGTTCGCACAAAGGCATCGAAACGCTTGTATCGTTTCTTGGAGCCGTTAGGAAGGGTTGCTGCAAACGGGTCGGGTTTAGAGCCTCGCGTGACGGTAAGTTGCGCCTCAAAGCGACGTTGCCAGAAGTCATATAGTTTGGGGTCATTCAAGGCTTTATCCATGATTTCGGAAGCTCTTTTGAAGAGTTGTTGGTTGTTTTTCTCTTCGCCTCTTGCCGGATTTTTCTTCCAATCACGCGGGTGAAGGACGTCATAGGTCTCTTGTACGCCGATTCCGATGATTCGTCCCCGAGCATTGCGAAAGCGCTTGACGCGATGAATATGTCCAGGGGAAGTGGCGCCGTTCACTTCCTCTATACCGGGGGTTAGTCTTTCTCTTGCCATAAGGTAATGATTTTGTGGTTTTTAATTGTTCTCTGTTCTATGGATATGGTATCGAATCACGCAATAATCACGCAATAATTGCCCTATAATCACCCAATACGCATCCGTGGCAACCCTTTATTTTACAGGGATTGCATAGGTATCGATGGTTGAGTTCCATAATCGGGTGCAAAGGTATAAAAAATTTTTGATATATGCAAATTTTAGAAACGGAAATTGAACGGAAAATGGAAAAATATGCATTTTTGAGGGGATAGGCAGGTGATTAATAGGTAAAAGTGTGATTTGCGCGATTTGAATTATTCTGTTTGCCAACCAAATGGATTGACATTTTGTTGTTTAGCAAAGTTAAAGATGGATTCTTTGTAGCTCAGTATTGATTCATCTCCTTCGTCATTAACTAAGTCAAGTTGCTTGAAACATTCGTCAAACAAACCCATTTCACGGTACATTTCTGCTTTATCTATTGGATCAGGAAAGTATTCCATTAGATGAAGCATGTTATCTTTGAATATTTGGAGATCTTGTTCTGTTGGAATCGGTGGATTTTGCACGCGTCTGAACTCGTCATTAAACGCGCCCCCAAATACGAAGACGATGGTTGTAATCAACAACATCTTCTTTCTCTAATTTTGAATACTCATCATAGGATTGACTAAAATAGTTCCAACAAACAGGATCAATAAATTCAAAGTCAGCCGTATCTTTAATAAGTACGTGGCTCGCTTTGATTATATAATATTTCCCACAATGCGGACACTTCTGAATCAGCGAAGGAACGGCAACTTGAGGTAACAGATGCCTAAAGTCAGACCACATGATATTCTCATTAGAATAATAGCAAAGCAGTTCTAACTTATCTTTATGACCTCCACAATAGGAACAAATTCTATGCTCTTCTAATGCTAACTCTTTCATTCGGCGCAAGGTTTGATAATGTTATACGGAACAAAACACATGATGGTATCAGCGGCAAAGCAAGCGATTTCATATTGATTATAAACGAAAGTCAGGCCGCTATCGGAAATGATAAAGTTATTGTTTGGTTGAATAGTATCCACTAAGATACCCCATGCCTTGTCTGATTGACGTATAGTAGCATCCAAATACGCGGATACGGCAGATATATCACTCGCTAAGTTCTCAATAGAAATAGGATCACCTGTGCGAGTATTGAAGTAGCGATAGTAGTATCCTTCTATACCATGTGCGCCCAGATCGTACCATTTAGTATGACAATAATAGCCATATACAGAATCGTCTAAATGATAGGTACGTAAGCTGATATAGTCATTGTGCCGATATGCGTAGGTAGATTCGGTATCTTTCACTACCACTGCCGGATACTCATACAGTTTTTGCAAATCTGCTGTATCAAACCTTGCGCAATTACTAGTAGTGTCGTTCAAAAACTCTGCAACTATGAAGTCGTGGATCTTTGTCCACGCGTCATTGGTGGGGAGCGGACACTCTATGTCGCGATAGATCTGAGATGACATTTCAGGCATATCATCAGATGCAGGAAGCGAGACAGAACTATTGTAGTAATAGCAAACAAACTGGGGCGTTTCTGCTACTAGCTTATGGCATGCTACAAGTGTGAGTGCCAATAGAGTAATTGAGATTATTTTAGATGTTTTCATAAACAAATACTATTTCCACCATTTCTTTACATCTCGCCAATACGCTCTCTGTAAAGGGCTTGTTTTTCCTTGTAAAACATCAGGCAGGTTATAGTGTTTCGGGAATATGGCAATATGGTCAGCAATAACTTTCAGATCCTGCTTACCAATACACATAGGAGAGGTTATCATTACCGAGATTACAGAATCTTCACACGCATACCAATATACCTCATTATGACATGAACCCTCGTATTCCACAGAGCCATTGAAGATAAGATGTCGCTTGTATGGAATGTCACTTTGCGTGAATACGTGTAACCGTTCAACACCATCAAATGTCTCTAAACGAAGAAACACACTACTATCCTCCGCAAGATAACATGAATGAGTAAACCATTCCGTCGATTCATTCAGATCTTGCTGCTCTTCCATCCTCATCTTCTGCTCATATTGTTTAAGCGCTTGGGATTCATACGTCACGAAATGCAATAACCCTTCTTCAGTTGTCCAAAGATATTCGCCATCTAACAGCATACAACCGCGCCAGCCCATGGGACTCCAATCGTCCAATGATGCCTTTTGCAATACGTTCTTAATTGAATCGTCGAAAAGAATGATGAAGAATTGTTTTAACTCTCTGGCGTTGTTTATGTCTTTTAACGGATATCCTTGGTATATGGGGAATTCTGTTACAGAGGCTAATTTTTCTGCATCGCCGTCAATTATGGCTTGCATTATGATTTTGTGATTTTCTTGTGCATCATCAAACCAGAATCGTTCGTCATTAGAAATGTCGGCACTATCTTCATTTTTATTGGATTCCATGACGGAGTCTGATGTTACGATAGCGACATCAGACGCTTGTTGTTCCAGCTTGTTTCCACATGCAACAAACAAGCACGTAAGGGTAATAAAAATGATCTTTTTACTCATAGTGTTTTGCGGTTTTAGGTTTGGTTGTTTGTTCGGAATTAAGCTGGTCGATAAGTTTATCTACTTCTTCCATAACTACACCAGCCAAAATCTCCGTGCCTTCTACCAAATAATCCATGTCTTCCGGCAACTGTGGAACTAAGGATTGAAACCAAACATCAAAGTAAATAATCTTCTTGTCATAATCCGGATAGCAAAGAACCTTGCCTGCATGGTAGCCTTCGTTTAGATCATTACAGAGCGCTGTTGCTTTAGCAAAGTTCGCTTCTGAGTAAACCAACTTTTCTGTCACACGCCGCATTCCGATTTCAATTAATGGTTTTTCCGTGCTTGCATAGCAATCCATATAGTGGTCATAGTAATAGAACCGATAATGATTCATGTGTGTTGTTCCATTGTCGAAATCGCCTATGAGATCCATCGGCTGTTTCAAGCGTAGTTGTTCATACAAAGGAATGAACTCTACTGCGGTTTTAGTGTAATCATATTGCATAGTATTATAAATTTATCATGACTTAGGATTGCCAAACCTCCAAGTAATTGAATACGTTTTACCTTCTGAAAGGTGTAACTGGTTGAGTTGGTTATCGGCTACTATAATTATATCACCTATTGTAATGTCATATTCTTTGGGGCCCTTTGAATAGTAATTATACAAAGGGCTGGGATTGATTTCTACGATCTCCTCTAAAAAATCAAAGTTGTTATCCTCGTCGCGAATATCTTTTCCCAAATAATAGCAATATAGACTATCTGAGTCCATTCTAACAACTTTGTATATACCGATTCTTGGTGTAAGTGGTCCTATTATCGGCTCTCCTATTTTAGCCATACTAGGAGCATTCAGATGCATTCGCATAGTAGCATGCATTTCTTGTCCACTCCAACACCATGCGTGTATCTTTTTGAAATCACGTCCTTCGGATTTATAATAAGCATATTCTTTGGTAGTCAGACATACACCAAATGGAGGCATAATAGATGGAACTTGTCCTTCTTGCTTCTCGAACTCACGATACATATCGAACCATAATTGTTCTAATTCTCCCCAAGTGCGTTTCTTCATATTTAATGCATCGCATTCGACAACTAATTCTTTGTATTTTTCAAATTCCTCTTTACCAAACATAAATAGCAACTCCCATTTGAATGATTTAGAAACTAGGATTTGTTTAAGGCTCTCACAATATTCAAAAATTTTATAGCCAACGGAAGTAAGTGTCGTAGGGAGTGAGATAGATGTTAAATTAATACAATTTTCAAAGGCGCGAGTGGCTATTTCAGTTACGCCTACTGGAACTATTATTGACGTTAAACTATCACAACATCCGAATGCTTCTTCTCCAATATACGTTATACTCTTTGGCAAAGTTATCTCTTTTAAATGAGTGCAAGCGAAGAAAGTTGTTGCTTCTATTCTTTTTATGCCTTCTGGAATAATAATCGAAGAAATTTCAGCACAATTATCAAATGCTCCTGAGCATATTTTATCAACATTTTCAGGAATGATATATTCACCTGAGAATTTTTCAGGGCATCGAACTAACGTCTTGCGGTCGTCGCTATACTCAACACCATATTTATCAAAGTATGCCATAATAATTTAATTTTTAATTATTCCTCTCCGTTTGAGTTCGAAGAAACATTCTTTTGTGGCGGTGATATCGGCTAAAGCATCGTGGGCATCTGAGAACTCATGACCAAAGAGTTTCTGGTATAACTCTTGTAAGGATGGCCATTTATAGCCACCAAAATATGTATTCGGATTTGGTATTGCACAGAACTTCGTGGTAGTTTTCATCGTGCAGGTGCATGGTTTGTCCATGAGGACATTAAAGTCCATGCCTAAACGGCAAAGTTCTGCACCTACGATGTGTTGATCGAAATCAATGTTATGTCCTACAATATGTTCTGCTAAAGACAAATCAGTAGCAAACTCTTCTAACACATCGTTTAATGGCAATCCTTCACGCTGTGCGCGTTCGGTTGTTATTCCATGGACGGCAACAGACTCAGCAGGTATTGAAAATCCGTCCGGCTTAATGATAACCGATTTCTTCTTTAGCACGTTGCCATCCTTATCAGCCATGATCCATGCGAGTTGCAACAATCGAGGCCAGTTGTACAAATCTGTAACAGGAGCCTTATAGTTGAACGGCTTGCCAGTTGTTTCAGTATCAAAGAAAAGAATAGAATCTTGCAACATTTCCTGCATCTGCTGCTCTTGCATGCGACGTTGTTCTTCGGCTTCGCGCAGTCGAAGTTGCTCATTTCTCTTTATAGAAGTTTTGCGTATAATTTCTGCGAATTTTCTTAACCCTTCCGTTTGACAGAAACGTTCCTCTTGTCCAAATGGCACAAAAATTTCTTTAAGATTTCTGCAACCGGAGAAAGCTCTCTCTCCAATGCTGGTGACGCTGTTGGGAATCGTCACAGAGGTCAAACCGCTACAATCAGAGAAAGCCCACCATCCAATGCTGGTGACGCTATTGGGAATCGTCACCGAGGTCAAACCGCTGCAACCTTCGAAAGCACTACCTCCAATGCTTGTGACGCTATTCGGAATCGTCACAGAGGTCAAACTGCTGCAACCCTTGAAAGTAGATTTTCCAATGCTGGTGACGCTATTAGGAATGGCATAAGCTCCTTGTTTTCTAGCAGGGTATTGTATGAGTGTAGTAAGTTGCTTATTGAACAAAACCCCGTCTTTTGCAATATAATTCGGATTATCGTTTGACACATTTATAGTAGTCAAACCGCTGCAATCAGAGAAAGCACACCATCCAATGCTGGTGACGCTATTGGGAATCGTCACAGAGGTCAATCCGCTGCAATTGTTGAAAGCATTCTTTCCAATGCTGGTGACGCTGTTGGGAATCGTCACAGAGGTCAAACCGCTGCAATCAGAGAAAGCACCATCTCCAATGCTGGTGACGCTATTAGGAATCGTCACAGAGGTCAAACCGCTGCAACACCAGAAAGCACTACCTCCTATGCTTGTGACGCTATTTGGAATCGTCACCGAGGTCAAACCGCTGCAACCGAAGAAAGCCTGATTTCCAATGCTGGTGACGCTGTTTGGTATCGTCACAGAGGTCATACCGCTGCAATCAGAGAAAGCATACCCTCCAATGCTGGTAACGCTATTGGGAATAATATACTTTCCCTTAAAATCTTTAGGACAGCGAATGAGAGTTTTTCTGTCGTCGGAGAATTTTACTCCATATTTATCAAAGTATGCCATAAGTTATACTCTCATGATTTTGTAAAATCATCTATAATTAATTATTGATTATGGATATAATTAATCCCACTAAAGACAAGACAAGTCCAATTATTGAAATGACAAGAGCCCATGTGTTCCTTTTATTAGAATCTACTAAGTTTTTCTGCTTACGGAAAAGTATATCAGATATATCAGTCAAATGTGTTTTAAGCGACATCGTCTCTCCAATTTTGGCAGTCTTCTCTATTTCTATCAGAAGATGCTTTTCTCTTTCGTCTAAATGAGCATACGGTTCTTCTTCTTTGGCTTTTTGCAAAATTGGACTAATAATTCTTGTTAAACTAATAATTTGTTCTTTATTTAGATCTTTTTCATGTATATATATTAAAAAACACTCTAAAAAATCCATGTATAAAATATCATAACCATTTTTAAATAACTGGTTATACACAGAATAAATAATATCGGCATCTAAAGAACTTTGTGAATGACTTTTTATCAATAATTTATAAGCACGCTTTATAGCACAATCCTGCAATATTGATTTCCCCCCCAAATAATATATAACAATTAATGCTACTAAGATATATATAGCAACAAGAAGTGTGTAAAATGGCATCATAAAGTGTATTTTGCGGTTGCCTACTCTTTATCGGATTTTCGGTACACTCCGTATATAATACAAGAAAAGCGCGAACATTATTCACGCTCATTCTCTACTATTAGGCTCTAGCAAAACCCTTGACCAAGAACAAACAATAACGTCCACGCCCGATATGCTGACCCTCCCGCCCATCATGGGCGTGAACGGATAATACATATCCACGAGAACGCTTATTGCACATTCTTGTTTTGGATAGGATGGAAACTTGCTAGATTTCGTAATACCAAAACAAGCGTCAATAAACGCCTTTCAATATGTCCTTCTGTTTAACGTCGGGAAGCGACGATGGTTAATCGGCAATAACGCCTGCGTGTAATTGCTCGATCGGGAAAATTAGATCCCAACTCTTTCCCCACACAACATTGCCATCTTCTATTGCAAATTGGCGGAATTTACGCGGGTCAAGATATTTATTGTACTGAGGGTGCGGGTGACGACGAATAAAGTCGCCTATATCCACTCTGCGAGTCGTTTGGTCGCTAAACAACAAGTCCACCGACAAATTGCCCGCATCCTTTGCTTGCGTAATATACAATCTGCTCATAGTCAATAATTCACAAAAATCATAAGCAACATTGTCTTCATTTCAATTTTGCCTGCAAAATTACAACAATTTTTTGGAATATGCAAATTTTGGGGAAGAAAAATAAAAAAAGTACGCGCGCGCTTGCATATGTCAAAAAAAAGTAGTAAATTTGCAGCCGATTTGTGAAAAGCGTGACGCGGATTAGAGCAAAAGCGTGACGCGGAATTGTGAATATGAAGTTAATTATTGTGATAGCAATGGTGGGATGTGCGATAATTGCCCTGTGTGTAGGGGTGATTTTTCGGCATGACCACACGTTCCGTTCCCAGCATGTGCATGAGAACGAACGGATGAAGAAAGATAAGATTCATTGTGCCAAGGCGCAGGATCTCGAAGAGCGTCGTAAACAAACAAAGAAAATAGATATTAAACAATTATAATTATGGAAAACGGAAAAGTTAGAGAAATGATTAAAACAGCTTTTATTTGTGTGCTGTCGTGTTTGGTTGCCTTCTTGGTGTATTTTGCATTGCCTTCAAAGGGCAGCAAGAAGCAAGTTGTTGCTGCGCAAGAGGTGCAGGTGGAGGGTGCGTTACTGCCGATTGCAGTGGTCAACACCGATTCGATCAGTATGCAGTACACGTTTGCGGTAGAAGGAAAAGAAAAATTGGCATCGCAGTACGAGGAGGCTATTTTGAAGTTGGACAGCAAGGCAAAAGCTTTGCAGAAAGAGGAAGAGACCTTTCAACAGGATTATCTTAATTTCCAAAAGAAAGTGGAGGTTGGCGCGTTCTTGAGTCGTGAGCGTGCAGAGAGTGAGGCTGCCAAGTTGGAGAAGAAACAACAACAACTGATGGCTAAAGAGCAGGACTTAGAGAACCTGCGTCAGCAGTTGAGTAATGAGTTCATGGCTAATCAGGCTGCGCTCGTTCAACAGTTGCAGGACTCCGTGGAGGCTTATCTGCGTGAGTACAATGCCGACGGACATCTTCATCTGATCATCAACGATGCCGTTGTGCTGAACAAAGTAGCCGGTTACGATATCACAGAAGAAGTCGTTGAAGCTCTGAATGCTCGTTATAAGAAATGAAAGGTGAAAGGTGAAAGGTGAAAGGACATATAAGGTGAAAGGTGAAAGGTTAAAGGTGAAAGGAATGATCATTCTTTTCTTCCTTTCAATTTTCAATTTTCAATTTTCAACTTGTCTGGCGCAGCGGATTCCGGAGATGATTGAGTACACGGAGGTGTATGATTTTTTGGAAGAGTTGACGACGGACGGTGTTATCCGAACCAATGCGGCGATCAAACCGTATACGCGGGACTATATCGCTGCACGGTTGATGGAAGCGCAGAGCAGGGATTCGTTGCTGAACAGACGGCAGAAAGCGGATTTGCAGTTCTACTTGCAGGACTATGCGTTGGAGTGCGACACGCTGCCGACGTATTATAGTTACGGTCATCGGCATGTGACCCAATGGAAAACAAAGGTGTCGAACCTTAATCTGGCGGATCCGAGTTTGCATATCTTGACCAAAGACAAGATCTTCAAGATGCGTATTCGCCCGATTTTGGGCATGGACCTCAGTTATAACAAGAACGGGCTTCTGATGCACCGTGTCTATGGCGCCGAGCTTCAGATGGACATCGCCAAGCACCTCAGTATATGGGGTTCGATTCGTGATAACAGTTGGAGCGGACAAGGTATTGAAGGTTCGCGTGTGACCAAGCCGCTTTACCTCAATAATCTTGCCGGAGTGCAGTACAAAGAGGCGAACTACGGCGGTGATTTCTCTGATTCGAGAGGCGGTATCTCGTTATATACATGGTGGGGTAGTATCGGCGTGCAACGCGAACGTATCCAATGGGGAGACGCGCAGCATTGCTCGAACATCCTGTCGGCGCATAATCCTGCCGTTCCGATGGTGACGCTGCAGTTGACGCCTTGCAAGTGGTTCCAGTTCGATTATTTCCATGCGTGGTTACCGTCGAATGTGATCGACTCGACCTATTGGTACATGGAGCAACAGGCCGCCACGACTACCCAGCGTGAGTATCGACCGGCGAATAAGTTCATGGCCGCGAACATGTTCACGTTCATGCCCTGCAAATATGTGCAGTTCAGTTTCGGTAACTCGATCGTTTATGCGGAGCGCAATGTGCAGGCTGCCTATTTCATTCCTATCGCATTCTACAAGTCGCTGGATCACCTGCTGACGAAAGGATTGCATACCGAGAACCAGAACAGTCAGGCTTTTGCGACGCTGACCGTTCGTCCGACAGATCATTTAAGGCTATACGGTTCGTTCTTCCTGGATGAATTTAAGTTTGCACGATTAAAGAAATCGAATCCGGAGAAGAATCCTGTTTCTTATCTGGTGGGTTTCAACTGGAGCGGTTGGCCGGTGAAGGGCTTGGCTCTGCGTGGCGAGTTCATGCGGACTTATATCGCGACCTATGTGCATTCGATCAAAGTGCTCGATTATACGTCCAATAGTTATCAGATGGGGCATTACATGGGAGCCAACTCGCAGAGTATTTGGTTGCAGTTGAGTTACCGTCCGACCCGTAGTCTGCGTCTGACCTTGGACTATACCTCCGATACCAAATATACGGCGTACGATTATATACGAGGCGATATCAGTAAGATCATTGCCGAGACGCCTTTCAAGAACGCCATCTGGAAGAATGATGAGATTAAGTTCCGTGCAGTATATGAGGTGTTTAATAACTGCTACGCGCATGTTGATTGCGGATACAGTTATGCACGGGCAGATCAACAGGCAGACCTGGATACTTACAGTCCGGTCTATCTGCATGGCAAGAAACTGACGTTTGGTTGCGGATTGTCGTTTGGATTTTAACGAGTTGAAAGTTGAAAGAAGTTCGAAAGTTTTAAGTTTGAAGAAGGAAGAAAATTAAATCACTAATATAATGAAAAAAGAAATTCAATTCTCCCTTGTCTATCGTGACATGTGGCAGAGTAGCGGTAGGTACGTGCCGCGTAAAGATCAATTGGCGAAGATTGCGCCGGTGATCATCGACATGGGTTGTTTTGACCGTGTTGAGACCAACGGCGGTGCGAGTGAGCAGGTGAACCTCTTGTATGGTGAGAACCCGAACTTAGCCGTTCGTACGTTCTGCAAGCCGTTCAACGAGGCAGGTATCAAGACCCATATGTTGGATCGTGGTTTGAACGCGCTGCGTATGAACCCTGTTCCGGCAGATGTGCGTCAGTTGATGTACAAAGTGAAACATGCGCAGGGTACGGATATTACCCGTATCTTCTGCGGTCTGAATGATCCGCGTAACATTATTCCGTCTATCAAATGGGCGAAAGAGGCAGGTATGACCGCACAGGCGACGATGTGTATCACCTATTCGAAAGTGCATAATGCCGAGTACTATATCAACCTCGCAGAACAACTGATTGAAGGCGGTGCGCAAGAGATCTGTCTGAAAGACATGGCCGGTATCGGTCGTCCGCATATGTTGGGTGTGATCGTGGCTGCTATCAAAGAGAAACATCCTGATATCATCATCCAGTACCACGGTCACTGTGGTCCGGGCTTTAGTGTGGCTTCGATGTTAGAGGTTGCCAAGGCCGGTGGTGACGTGCTGGACGTAGCGATGGAACCGCTCAGTTGGGGTAAGGTTCATCCCGATGTGATCACCATTCAGGCGATGCTGAAGGATGCCGGATTCCTGGTGAAAGACATCAATATGAAGGCATACATGGAGGCACGCAGCCTGACACAGTCGTTTATCGATGATTTCCTGGGTTACTGGATTGACCCGAAGAACGCGCTGATGACCTCATTGCTCGTGGGATGCGGTCTGCCGGGCGGAATGATGGGAAGTCTGATGGCTGACCTCAAAGGCATGCATGCCGCTATCAATGCGAACCTGAAGAAGAAAGGCGAGAAAGAGCTGAGCGAGGACGAGTTGCTCGTACAACTGTTTGACGAAGTACAACGTATCTGGCCTATGCTCGGTACGCCGTGTCTGGTGACGCCGTTCAGTCAGTACGTGAAGAATGCGGCGTTGATGAACCTGTTCAGCCGTTCGATGGGTGAGAAAGACTTTACCCGTATGGATCCTGCCATGTGGGGTATGATCCTTGGTAAGTCCGGTAAGTTGCCCGGTGAGTTGGCTCCGGAGATCATCGAGTTGGCGAAGGAGAAGGGCTTTGAGTTCTATACTGATGACCCGCAGAAGTTGTACCCGAACGAGTTACCGCGTTTCATCAAAGAGATGAAAGAACTGGGTTGGGATCGAGGTCAGGACGATGAGGAACTGTTCGAGTTCGCAATGCATGAGAAGCAGTACCGTGAGTTCAAGTCCGGTCTGGCGAAAGAGCAGTTCAATAAGGACCTGGCAGAGCGAATGCAGAAAGCAGGTAAGCAAGTGCCGGAAGAGTTGCAGAAATATATAGCCTCTCCCCAGCCCTCCCCTGAAGGGAAGGGAGCTTCCTCCGACGACATGGCAGCAGTAGCGATGGCGTTGCATCTGGCAGGTATGAAACCGAAAGAGGGTATTATCACTTTGCCGGAGATTCACCCGACAGCTTGGAATCATAAATATTATACACTTAAATAATCATGAAGAAGTACAATTTTAACGCAGGACCGAGTATCCTGCCGCAAGAAGTAATCAAACAAACGGCAGACGCCGTACTCGATTTTCAGGGAGAAGGACTTTCCGTTTTGGAGATTTCTCACCGTGCCAAATATTTCCAACCCGTAATGGACGAAGCGGAAGCCTTGATGAAGGAGTTGCTGAACATACCGGAAGGTTATCGCGTATTGTTCCTGGGAGGTGGTGCAAGTCTGCAGTTCTGTATGGTACCGTTTAACCTGCTGGAGAAAAAAGCGGCTTATCTGAATACGGGTGTTTGGAGTAAGAAAGCCTTGAAAGAGGCAAAGGGCTTCGGTGAGGCGGTTGAGGTTGCTGCCAGCACGACGGATATCCCGACGGATTATGAGATTCCGCAGGATGCTGATTATTTCCATATCACAACCAACAACACCATCTTCGGTACGGAAATCAACGACGAGAAGTTGTCTGAGATCTATCGCAAGAAAGGCAAAGTAGGTTTGGTAGCCGATATGAGTTCGGATATCTTAAGCCGTCCGATTGATGTCAGTCAGTACGATATCATCTACGGCGGTGCGCAGAAGAACCTGGCACCAGCAGGCGTGACCTTCGTGATCATCAAAGAGAGTTGTTTGGGTAAAGTGAGCCGTTATATTCCGACGATGCTCAATTACCAGACGCATATCGACGGAGGTTCGATGTTCAATACGCCTCCTGTACTGCCTGTTTATACGGCTGTGCTCACCCTTCGTTGGCTCAAAGCAAACGGTGGTGTTAAATGGATTCAAGCACGCAACCAAGCGAAAGCGGACTTGCTGTACAAGTGTCTGGACGAGTCGAAGTTGTTTATGCCGACAATCTCGAAGAAAGAGGACCGCAGTTGTATGAATATCTGCTTCGTGTTCAAACCGGGTTATGAGGATCTGCAGGATGACTTCTTCAAGTTCGCAACGGAGCGTGGCATGGTAGGTATCAAGGGTCACCGTCTGGTTGGCGGTTTCCGTGCAAGCTGCTATAACGCGATGGATCTTGAGGGTGTTCAGGCACTTGTTGACTGCATCAAGGAGTATGAAAAGTTGAAAGTTGAAAGTTGAAAGATGGGCTACTCCTATATCATGCCTGTTAAGCATATCAAAGGTAAAACATTGGAATTAACCTCTTTATTTGAAACAATGAAAGTATTAGTAGCAACAGAAAAGCCCTTTGCGAAAGTAGCCGTTGACGGTATCCGCGAAGTGGTAGAGGGCGCAGGTTATGAAATGGCGCTGCTTGAGAAATATACCGATAAGGCGCAGTTGTTAGAAGCTGTCGCAGACACAGATGCCTTGATTATCCGTTCGGATATTGTGGATGTGGCTGTCCTGGACGCCGCTAAGCAACTGAAGATCGTTGTTCGTGCCGGAGCCGGTTACGATAACATTGATCTGGAGGCAGCTACCGCTCATCATGTGGTAGCCATGAACACGCCTGGTCAGAACAGTAACGCGGTAGCTGAATTGGCACTGGGCTTGATGGTCTATGCCGTACGTAATCTGTATAACGGAACCAGCGGTACAGAGCTGAAGGGAAAGAAACTGGGTATCCATGCCTTCGGTAATGTAGGTCGTAACGTAGCTCGTATCGCACAAGGCTTCGGAATGGAAGTTTATGCGTACGATGCGTACTGTCCGGACGAGGCGATGGTTGCCGCAAACGTAACACCGGTGCATAGTGCCGAAGAGTTATACAAGACCTGCGACATCGTGAGTCTTCATATCCCGGCAACTGCAGAGACGAAGAACAGTATCAACCATGATCTCGTTAACCTTATGCCGAAAGGCGGTGTGCTTGTCAACACGGCGCGCAAAGAGGTGATCGATGAAGAAGGTCTGATCGCGTTAATGCAGGAACGTGCTGACCTGAAGTACATGACGGATATTATGCCGGTTGCTGACGCAAAGTTCCGTACGTTATTTGAGGGACGTTACTTCGCAACTCCAAAGAAGATGGGTGCACAGACAGCCGAGGCCAATATCAATGCCGGTATCGCAGCCGCTAAGCAGATTGTGGACTTCTTCCAAAACGGTAACACCCGCTTCCAAGTGAATAAATGAGAAGAGGTGTTTACATAGTTCTATTGACGCTTGTTGCCGCTCTTACTCACGCACAGATGCATGTCGAGTGCGTGAGTAAGGCGACGCAACGTATCAATGGAACCGATACGCTGTTTATTTTTAAGGACAATATCGAACTGCGCTCCAAGATCGGTAATGCGGATTGGTACTCAACGGAAACAGGTATGGCGGTTCGTACCGACATGGAATATGTCTATGACTTGGACGACGGCGGTTACTATCTGGTCAAAGGCGGAGTGGAGTATAACCCGTTCTATGTGTTCACGTGCAAGACGTCCGAGCTTGCTATGGCGGTAGATCTGGATTGCGATGCAACGATGCTTCGTCTGACGGGAGATGTCACTCCGTATAGTTATACTCGTAGAAACGGTTCGCGTGCTACATACGCGCGCACGTGTTCCATAGATTATAATGCCTTGGTATGGAATAATGACCAATGGGAGGATTCCGCAGCGCAAATAACGATGAATCTTGCTTCGATCATCCCTATGGACGCGTTGTACGGCAAGACACCGATCAAGTTATGCTACGATGCGGAGCTGCGTGATACCTTGGGTTTAGACCCTGTTTGTCTGACTTACGATGTGACGGAAGAAGCCGTCAAAGCGGTGAAGATGGAATTGGTTACTTTGGGAACGGCACGTGAGAACGATCCGGCAGGTAACAATGAGTTGGAGCGTCCTATCGAACAGATTCTTGATGCTGCTATGAGTTATAGCGGTGCTCTCGAAGTGGCTTTTTATTCCAATCCGACACCCGCTGTACAGTTCTACGGATGGGATATTTACCAATCTACCGAACGCATTGTGACCCGTAATGACAAAGATATCCGTTATACCTTCTCGGAACCGGGTTCCTATCGCGTGGTGTGCAAAGTATCGAATCGTACCTGTCTGTCTGATTCGGCGGAGATGATCATCAATATCTCCGAATCGTATTTGCGTGTACCGAATGTGTTCACGCCTAACGGAGATGGTACGAATGACGAGTTCCGGGTTGCTTACCGTTCGCTCAGAGAGTTCCACTGCTGGGTCTATAACCGCTGGGGAAAATTAGTGTATGAGTGGACAGATCCTGCCAAGGGGTGGGATGGAACCATCTACGGAAAACCTGCAGCTGAAGGTGCGTATTACTACGTCATTCGGGCATTGGGTACGGACGCTGACAAGAACGCTCGTTATACGATGAAGGCGGTTTATAACAAAAAGAAACTGAAGGCCGATGAAGCGATGATCGGTGTCTATCAATTATCAGGAGATATTAACCTGTTACGAGGAAAACAATAAAAGCCCAAAATATTAACGAATGATGAAAAGTATATTAACTATGGCATTAGCCACTACTGTATTGGCAGCAACGGCTGCTACGAACCCGTTCTTTGATTACAAGAACTGGAAGACGCCGCATGGCACGTATCCGTTCAATGAGATTTATGCGGAACATTACATGCCGGCATTTGAGGAAGCAATGAGACAAGGTCTGCAGGAGATTGATGAGATCGTCAATAACCCTGCTGCGCCTACGTTCAAAAATACTATTGAGGCGTACGAGTCAGCAGGCGAGATGCTGAATATCGTTGCCGGTTGTTTCTATAACTTGACGAGCGCTGAGACGAACGACACGCTGCAACAGATTGAGATGGAACTGAGTCCGAAGTTATCGGAGTACTCCGCTACGATTCGTCTCAACGAAGGTCTCTTCCAACGTATCAAGGCGGTGTACGATCAGCGTTATACGCTGAAACTGAACAAGGCGCAGATGAAATTACTCGAAGATATCTACGAGTCTTTTGCCAATAACGGAGCGAACTTGAGCCCCGAAGACAAGCAGATCTATCGTGAGTTGTCCGCTAAGTTGAGTAAACTGACGCTGACCTATGGTCAGAACGTACTCAAAGCGACTAACGCCTGGAGTTTGTTGATCACGGACGAGGCATTGTTAGCCGGTTTGAATGATGATACGAAAGCGATGCTCCGTTCCAATGCGGAGCAGAAAGGCATGGAGGGTTGGTTACTGAACCTCAAACCGACCACTACGATTCCTGTGATGCAGGACCTTGACAACCGTGACATCCGTCGGGAGTTATACATGGCGAATGCGTCCAAATGTATTGGCGGTGAGTATGATAACACGGCTATCATCGTAGAGATCGTGAACACCCGTTTAGCATTGGCGAACCTGTTCGGCAAGACCACTTATGCCGAGAAATCGCTGTATAAGACGATGGCGGAGACACCGGAGAACGTCTATCGGTTGTTAGACCAACTGCGTGATGCCTACATGCCGGCTGCACTGGAAGAGGTACGCGAACTGGAAGAATACGCCAAGGCGCATGGCTTCTACGCTGCTCAGTTACAACCCTGGGATTTCAGTTATTATTCCAAGAAACTCAAACAAGAGAAATATGCCATCTCCGATGATGACCTCCGTCCGTATTTCGAATTGGAGAACGTGAAAAAAGGTGTCTTCGGTTTGGCAGAACGTCTGTATGGTATTACTTTTAAAGAGAACAAGGATATCCAAGTATATAATCCCGAAGTAACGGCTTACGAGGTATTCGACGAGAAAGGTAAATTCCTGGCTGTTTATTATGCGGACTTCCATCCGCGGGATGGTAAACGTGGCGGAGCTTGGATGAATGATTTTCAACCGCAATACATGGTGGGCAAGAAAGATCATCGTCCGCATATCGTGAACGTGATGAACTTCACCCGCCCGACTGCAGACAAACCGGCACTCTTCACTTACGATGAGGTGCGCACATTCCTGCATGAGTTCGGTCATGGTTTGCACGGTATGTTGACGCGTTGCCAGTATAGTGCCCAGAGCGGAACCAATGTACCGCGTGATTTTGTGGAGTTGCCCTCACAATTCAATGAGAACTTTATCGATGAGAAAGAGTTCCTTGATACGTTTGCTAAACATTATAAGACAGGTGAGAGTCTGCCCCAAGACTTGTTGGACAAGATGCATGCTTCTCAGACCTATCATGCTGCCTATGCTTGTGTCCGCCAACTCAGTTTCGGTTACCTCGATATGGCTTGGCACACGTTGGACAAACCGTTTGAAGTGAACGAGACCATCGGTACCATCGAATCTGTCACCCGTTTTAGTGATCAAGCGATGGAACAGGTACAAGTGATGCCTACCGTACCCGGTACGCAGATGTGTACAGCCTTCACGCATATCTTCTCCGGCGGTTACGCAGCAGGTTACTACAGCTATAAATGGTCTGAACTATTAGACGCAGACGCTTTCTCTGTATTCAAAGAGGCACAGGCAAAGAACGGATCTATTTTCGATAAGAAAGCCGCCAAACGTTTCCGTCAGAATATTCTGGAGAAGGGTGGTACGGAGCGTGCGATGGATCTGTACGTTCGTTTCCGTGGCGGAGAACCCTCTATTAACGCTTTGCTCGAAAGAGATGGCATTAAGGCTAAGGAAATAAAATAGGCGAAAGGCCTCTGCGCTGAAAGAAATATATCCCGCGACTCGAAAGAGTAGGCGGGATTTTATGTTAAGTAGGTTTCTTGTAGTCAGGGTCGGTTTACCTCGCTTTTTAAAAGCGAAAACAGTCGTCCTCGCGACGCCTGTTTTTCTAAGGTATTAGTCTGTTTATTTAAGGTACAAAAAAGATTGGTCTTGTTTATTTCTTAAATTCGTTGCAAAGGTACAACATTTTTTTTATATATGCAAATATTTTTGCAATTTTTTTTGCTTTTTTTGCAAAATAGACTTTACAAAATGATTATTTTTGCAAAAATCGCCTTTTTATTGCCATTTTAGTTCAATTACCTCCAGATCTTTGATCTCCTTTTTGTCGATGGTAAACCGCAATAAAGTTTGGCAAGGTTGCCATCCCTGTTTGCCTGCCGCTCCGGGGTTCATTGTCATCATCTGAAACTGGTTATCGTACTGTACTTTCAAGATATGACTATGTCCGCAGACAAAGAGATCAATGACATTTGCTATTTGTGATTGGTCATTGGTCATTTTGGCTTCGAGGCTTTTGCGGAACCAGGGAATGAGCCAAGGGTTATAATGCCCCGGATAACCGCCTATATGGGTCATAAGGACATTGATCTCTTCCACTTTGAACCGGTAAAACTCAGAGAGACTGTATCTCACTTCTCCGCCGTCCATGTTGCCGAAAACGGCACGTGTCGGTTTAAATTCACGCAGTGCTTGCAGTACTTCCGCACTACCGATATCTCCGGCGTGCCAGATCTCATCTACATCTTTGAAATGCTCAAAGATACGCTTGTCCAACAAGCCGTGCGTGTCGCTCAAAACCCCTATGCGTGTCATTTGCGGGTGAATTTTTCAATGGTGATTATTGCCGCCAAGAGCGCAACGATGATGACGGTAATGAAGAAAACAAGGTCGCGCAAGTCCAAAACACCACGAGAAATAGAGGTGTAATGGTCTTGTAAGATAACCCAGTAGAGTATAAAGCAACTCAGTGCGCCGCCGATGAAGCAGACGATTTGGCTTTTGCTGAAAGTAGCACAAAGTACTCCAATTGCCATAAATGTACCACTAAGTAGGATCAGTCCAATGAACGATCCCAAGAAAGCACCGCTATCAAGGTTTCCCATCGGTTCAGCCATGTAGGCTACCACAAAATAATGCACGAAGCAAGGCAGCAGGCCAATGAGAACCAGTGTCCAGGCGGCAAAGTATTTGCCTAAAACGATACGAGTGAGACTGATTGGTTTTGTGCGAATGAGATCCCATATACCGCTTTGTCGTTCTTCGGAGAACAGGCGCATCGTTAATGCAGGGCAGAGTAGCATGAACAACCAGGGGCTTAATTGGAACAACCCATCCACTTGGGCATACCCCGAGTCAATGATATTCCATTGACCGGGAATCACCCAAAGGAAGAGGCTGATTGCCAATAGGTACAGCCCAATGACGATGTACGCTATAGGCGTAGAAAAATAATATCGAAGTTCCTTAAGGAACATTTGTCATTTGTTATTTGTCATTTGTTATTTTTTGACCGGTGTCTTCGGGAAGAAAATCCAGAAAGCGATGGCTACGACTAATGCAAAGCCTGCAAAGATATACCACGCTTCTTGCCATCCTGCCCACATATTGGAGGCGGCTTCATGAATCTGCGGTAGTTTGTCCGCCATAATGTTCTGCCAATCAATAGCTCCGTCAGCATTACGAACAACACCTAATGTGTCCAGTTCTGTCGCTTTATCAATCATAGGCACGGTCTTATTAACGATTGCTTGAGCGGCAAGCGTACCAATGGTAGCACCTAAACCGTTAGTCATCATCATAAAGAGTCCTTGCGCCGAAGAACGCTGTGCCGGAGCTGTCTCTTGATCCACGTAAAGAGCACCGGAGATATTAAAGAAATCAAATGCAAAACCATAAACGATGCAACTGAGCACAAACAACAGAACTCCAGGGAAACCCGGATTGCCGGCTCCAAAGAATCCGAACCGGAATACCCACGCCAGCATTGCCATGAACATCACATTCTTGATTCCAAACCGTTTGAGGAAGAACGGAATAGCAAGAATACAAAGCGCTTCACAAATCTGCGAAATAGAAATCAAAATGCCTGAGTGCTGAACACCAAACGTGTTAGACCATTCCTGGAAGTATTCAAAGCTTCCTAAGAAAGGGTTTGCATATCCGTTTGTAACTTGCAAGCACATTCCTAAAAGCATGGAAAAGATGAAGAACAATGCCATCTTCTTTTGTTTGAAGAGCGCAAAAGCTTTGAGTCCGAGCGCTTCGACCATGTCCACTTTGCCTTCGGTTTTATTGATTTCGCAAGCCGGTAAAGTTAAAGAATATGCGGCTAAAACAAGGCTAAGACCACCACTAATGACAAATTGCGCAGGCGTATCCATAGCGCCAACGATATCGACCACCCACATTGTGGCTATGAATCCAACAGTACCAAAAACACGAATGGGTGGAAAATCCTTCACGGTGTCCATACCTGCTTTTACTAACGCATTGAATGCGACCGAGTTGGTCAACGCTATCGTAGGCATGAAGAACGCTACCGATAGTGTGTAGAGTGTAAATAAAGGAGCAAATGCCACATCAGCTCCCGATGTGAAAGCATACATGCCTGCAGCGCACATGAAAAGTCCAGCCAAGCCATGACATAAACTCAACACTTTCTGCGCTTGCATCCATCGGTCCGCAACAATACCCATCAAAGCTGGCATGAACAGGCTGACAATACCTTGAATAGAATAGAACCAGCCAATGTTACCTCCCATACCGTGAGCCCCTAAATAGCGCCCCATAGAGGTTAAGTACGCGCCCCAAACAGCGAACTCAAGGAAGTTCATTACGATGAGGCGAATCTGTAAAGATCTGTTTTTCATATCATTGGATTTTTAATTAAAACTCACTTGTAAAATGGAATTGGATATGTTTGTAATCTTGCTGCGCCATGTTGAGTACATAGGCACTGTCTGCCATGAAGACGTCACGACCTTCTTTGTCAAATGCCATGTACTGCGCTTTGCGTTTCTTGAACATATCAAGTTCGGTAGCATCGTCACTCTCAATCCAGCAGGCTTTGTACATCTGTAAGGGTTGCCATTTGCATTTGGCCTGGTACTCATGTTCCAAACGGTATTGGATTACTTCGAACTGCAGTTGTCCTACCGTACCGATAATCTTACGGCCGTTGAGTTGACTGATAAAGAGTTGTGCCACACCTTCGTCCATCAGTTGGTTGACACCCTTATCCAGTTGCTTTTGTTTCATGGGGTCGGCGTTATTGATATACTTGAACATCTCCGGGGAGAAGGAAGGTAGTCCTTTGAAATGCAGATGTTCGCCTGCGGTCAGCGTATCGCCGATCTTGAAGTTACCCGTATCGGGCAGACCTACCACATCGCCGGCAAAGGCTTCATCGACGGTCTCTTTTTTCTGCGCCATGAAGCAGGTCGGAGCTGCAAAACGCATCTGTTGGTCCTTACGCACGTGGTAATAATAGGTGTTGCGCAGGAATTTACCGCTGCAAATCTTAAAGAACGCGATGCACGACCGATGGTTCGGATCCATGTTAGCATGGATCTTAAAGCAGAACGCTGTGAACTTATCTTCCATGGGTTCCACCGTTCGCTCTTCAGCTGTCACCGGAAGAGGAGAGGGTGCGTTCTCTACGAGAAAATCAAGGAGTTCTTGTACACCGACGGTCTTATAAGCAGACCCGAAAAAGACGGGTGCCAACTCACCGCGTAAGTATGCTTCTTTGTCAAATTCCGGATAGACGCCATCTACCATCTCGAGGTCTTCGGCTAACTTGCCGCTGATATCTTTTGGACGGTTGTTTAGAGCGAAGACGGATTCGAATTTTATGCCTTGTCCGTTCGCCCACGTAACCGGCGTGACATGAATTTGCAATTCGTGTTCCACCTCGTCCATCAGATCGAACGGATCCTTACCTTCACGGTCCATCTTATTCATAAAGACCATAACGGGGGTCTTGCGCATTCGACATACCTCCATCAGGCGACGTGTCTGCGTCTCCACACCTTTGGCGGAGTCAATAACCACGATGGCGCTATCTACAGCGGTTAAGGTACGGAAGGTATCTTCCGCAAAGTCCTGGTGACCAGGCGTATCAAGGATATTGATATGATGACCTTGATAATCGAAACCCATCACAGAGGTTGCGACAGATATGCCACGTTGTTTCTCAATCTCCATCCAGTCGGAAGTAGCCGTCTTGCGGATCTTATTCGATTTGACCGCACCGGCTACGTGGATCGCACCGCCGTAAAGCAGTAACTTCTCCGTCAGGGTTGTCTTACCGGCGTCCGGGTGCGAGATGATCGCAAACGTGCGGCGTCTTAATATCTCGTTTTGATCAGCGGAGGGTAGCATGGAACTGGTTCTCAAATGTAGCCTTCAGGCGGTTCATAATATTCTCAATCTGTGTATCTTTGAGCGTGTTCTCTGCATCTTGGAGGATGAAGGATAGGGCATAGGATTTCTTGCCTGCTTCGAGGTTCTTGCCCTCATAAACATCAAACAGATAGACGTTTTTGAGCAACTTCTTCTCGGTCGCAAATGCAGCACGAGCGAGGTCTGCGAACTCAACGGATTTATCCACAAGGAGCGCAAAGTCACGTTTCACCTCCGGATATTTCGGCAGGTCATTAATAACCGCCTTGTACTGTTTGTTCTGTTTGATAAGTGCGTTCCAATCAAGGTCTGCGTAGTAAACCTCCTGATCGATATCAAACGCTTTGAGTTGTTTGCGAGCAACGATACCGATGAAACCTAAAGCTTTACCATTGGCTGCTTTCAGTACAAGACCATCGTTGAACAATTCGTTCTCAAGACGTTCTACGGTTATCTTAGCGATATCGACGCCCATGCGAACGAAGATATTGTTCACATATGCACGCAGTTGGTAGAAACTTGTCTTCTCCTCTTTGCGTACCCAAGTCTGAGCGGCTTTGTTACCGGTGATCCAAAGTCCCAAATGCGGTTCTTCGCTGTAACGGATCAGAGGATCCGTTTTCGCTAATTCGTTAACCCGTTCATTCGTTAACTCGTTATTATAATGGTAACAATTACCGAACTCGTAAAACTTAAGGTCGCTGTTCTTGCGGTTGGCATTACGTGCGATAGATTCCAAACCGCCGAAGAGTAGGGTCTGACGCATTACACCCAGATCACTACTGAGCGGGTTCATGATCTTGACACAAGTGTCAAGCGTCAGTTGGGTCAAGTTCTCGTAGTATGATACTTTGGTGAGCGAGTTGTTAAGTATTTCGTTGAAACCTTGTGCGGTCAGTTGTTCCGCTATCTTACGACGTAACTTTTCCGGATCAGGTTTGACACCATATGCCAGGCTGGTGTTCAGTTTTTCAGGAAACTCTACATTATCGTATCCGTAGATACGCAGGATATCTTCCACTACATCGCACTCACGCTGAACATCGACACGGTAACGCGGTACGGCGAGTTGCCAGATCGTTCCGTTTTTACTAAGGATCTCTATTTCCAGCGCTTTGAGAATCGTCTCGATGGTTTCTTCACCGATGGCTTTACCGATGAGCGAATGAACTCGATTGATATCAATGGTTACCGGCCACGGAGCGAAGTCTGCGCTCACGGTGTCGGTTATGTCCATGGCTACGGTTCCGCTTGCAACTTCCTGGATAAGCAGGGCTGCCCGTTTGAGCACGTAAAGCGTGTTATTGGGGTCAGTGCCACGCTCAAAGCGGAAGGACGCATCGGTCTGCAGTTGGTGACGACGGCTGGTCTTACGAATAGTGACGGGGTCGAAGTAAGCACTCTCCAAGAATACGTTCTTCGTGTTCTCTGTTACGCCGCTCTCCAAGCCACCGAAGACACCGGCGATACACATCGCTTCATCGGTATTGGCGATCATCAAGTCGCGTTCGTTCATCTCACGCTCTACACCGTCCAAGGTAACGAATTTCTCGCCTTGACGCGCATATCGCACATGGATCTCGTTGCCCTTGATCTTATCGGCATCGAAAGCGTGCAAAGCCTGACCGCACTCATGGAGCACGAAGTTCGTTACGTCCACGATATTATTGATCGGACGCAAACCGATTGCCAACAGGCTGTTCTTCAACCAATCAGGACTCTCTTTGATCGTCACGCCCTTGATGCTTACACCCGAATAACGCGGTGCGGCTTCCGGAGCCTCTACGACTACCTTAATCGGCAATTCATTACTGTCGATTTTGAAAGCATCTACGCTTGGCTTGGATAAGGCGATATTCTGTCCGTGTGCCTGATAATAAGCGAATAGGTCGCGTGCTACGCCATAATGACTTGCGGCATCGGAACGGTTCGGCGTGATATCGACCTCAATGATCGTATCATTTTCAATATGGTAATAGTCTGCCGCTTTCATGCCTACCGGCGTGTCGGCAGGCAGTACGATAATACCGGCGTGATCGGTACCTACGCCTATCTCATCTTCGGCACAAATCATACCCCAACTCTCCTCACCGCGCAGTTTGCCTTTCTTGATGGTAAACGATTCCTCGCCGTCATAGAGTACGGTTCCAACGGTTGCTACAATCACTTTCTGACCAGCCGCTACGTTCGGCGCACCGCAAACGATCGGCAGCGGTTCTGCCTCTCCGACATTCACTTTGGTGATATGCAAATGGTCCGAATTGGGGTGGGCTTCGCAGGTTAATACTTCACCTACTACAAGACCTTTCAGTCCCCCCTTGATGGTCTCTACTTCTTTCACTGTACCTACCTCAAGACCGATAGAAGTAAGGATTTTCGCTACTGTCTGCGCATCGTCCTGCAATGCGATATAGCGCTTTAACCAATTGTACGAAATATTCATTTATATGTACGATTTAACGATTTACAATATATGATTTCACAAATCGGCTGCAAATTTACAAAAAATATTTCACATACGCAAGCGCGCGCGTTTTTTTCCTAAAATTTTATGCAATATATTTGTACATATCAATTTTTTTTTGTACCTTTGCGCCCAAATATAGATTTTGATAGTATGAATGCGAATTTTGGATTTGTACGGGTAGCGGCCGCTGTGCCGATGGTACGTGTGGCGGACTGTCGTTATAACACGGAGCAGATACGTTCACAGATCGATGAAGCGATTGAAGAAGGAGTAGAGGTAATCTGTTTTCCTGAATTAAGTCTGACGGGTTACACTTGCGCGGATTTGTTCTTCACGCAAGCCTTGCAGCAGAGCGCAATGCGTGAGTTGGAGGCGCTTTGCGATTACACACGTGGTAAGGCTATCATCGTGTTAGTAGGCGCTCCGCTACAGGTGGACAATGACCTCTTCAATTGTGCGTTTGTAATGACGGATGGTGAAGTGATGGGTGTTGTTCCGAAGGTGAACCTGCCCAATACAGGTGAGTTTTACGAGAAACGCTGGTTCACTTCCGGTCGTGCTGCACGTGAATATACCCCCGGTGGTATTGCACCGCGCATTCCGAAGATTGAGATTTGGAGCGGAGAGGTGCCCTTCGGAACGGATCTGCTCTTCTGCACTCGCAACTATACCTTTGGTATAGAGATATGTGAGGACCTCTGGAGTCCGTTACCTCCTTCAACCCAATTGGCTATTCAAGGGGCAGAGATCATCTTTAACTTATCCAGTTCCAACTGCATCATCGGCAAGCATATCTTCCGTCGTCAGATGATCAAGCAGCAGAGCGCACGTGTGCATTGTGGTTACGTCTATACTTCTTCGGGTGTAGGTGAATCAACAACTGACGTGGTATTCTCCGGTAGTACCTATATTGCCGAGAATGGTGATATCCTTACCGCTGGCGAACGGTTCCAACGGGAAAATTCGATGATTATTCAAGAGATCGATGTGGAACGTTTACGTACCGATCGGCAACGCAATACTAATTTCACCAAAGATAAAACCGGACACTATCGTCATATCAATGTAGCGCCTATTGAGCGGGAAGAAGAGGTGACTGAACCGATCCATCGTACCTTCTCTCCGATGCCATTCTTGCCGAAGAAAGGAAAAGAAGATCAGTACTGCATGGATGTCTTCTCCATTCAGACATCAGCCCTGGCGCGTCGTTGGGAACATACTCGTTCAGAGACAGTTGTTGTCGGTATTTCCGGTGGTCTGGATAGTACGCTGGCCTTGCTTGTCTGCGTGCAGACAGCGGACCTGTTGGGCTATGACCGCAGTAGGGTGGTGGGTGTCACCATGCCGGGTTTCGGAACAAGCGACCGTACCTATCAGAATGCGCTCCAACTGATGGAAGAGTTGGGTATCACTCATCGTGAGATATCGATATGCGATGTCACGACACAACATTTGAACGATATCGCCCATAACATGGATATCCATGATGCGACCTATGAGAACGCTCAGGCACGTGTACGGACGATGATATTGATGGATCTGGCGAATGAAATGAACGGTCTGGTGGTTGGTACGGGTGACTTAAGCGAACTGGCTCTGGGCTGGTGTACCTATAACGGCGACCAAATGTCGATGTATGGCATCAATGCCGGCATCCCCAAGACCCTCGTGAAATACCTTGTTCAATACGCAGCAGAAAACCTGTACGGAGAACCGCTTCGTACGATTCTTCTCGATGTGGTAGATACACCTGTTTCTCCCGAACTGCTGCCTACAGACGAGAGTGGTGAGATCGCGCAGAAGACCGAAGACAAAGTGGGACCTTACGACCTGCATGATTTCTTCTTGTATTATTTTATGCGGTATGGTTTTACTCGTGAGAAAATCAAATATATGGCCATGCAGGCATTTGAGGATCAGTATGATGAAACCACAATTGACAAGTGGTTGGCTGTATTTATGCGTCGTTTCTGTACGCAACAGTTCAAGCGCTCTGCGATGCCTGATGGACCCAAAGTGGTGAATGTTTCATTATCTCCCCGTGGAGACTGGAGAATGCCGTCAGATGCATGCTGCATCTAAAATGACAAATTACAAATGACAAATTACAATTTTCCCATACCCAATACCTTTGGTATTGACGCGAAAGCGAAGTTGTTCATCGAGTACTACTCGTTGGACGAGTTGAGACAGGCACTGAAAGAATACAAAGGCGAACCCATCCTGCATATCGGACAAGGATCGAACCTGCTCTTTACCAAGGACTTTGAAGGTGTCATTCTGCATTCCGGTATGGCGCGTGCAAAGTTCCTGGATGATGAGACAGTAGAGGCGCAGAACGGACTTCGTCTGGACGATATGATCGCTCAACTGACCGATATGGGGTACTGTGGTTTGGAAAAACTGAGTCTCATCCCGGGTGAAGTTGGGGCAAGTGCGGTACAGAACGTAGGGGCGTACGGTTGCGAAGCAAAAGATGTCATCGATCGTGTCTATACCATCGATGTGGAGACGCTTGAAGAGCGGGTTTTTAGTAATGAAGAGTGCCGCTTCGGGTATCGGGACAGTGCCTTTAAACATGAATTAAAAGGTAAATATATCGTCACTTCCGTGGTATATAAAGTCAAACCCGGCGATGCAACTAAGACGCGTCAAGAGATTATCGAAACGCGTATGGCTAAACTGCCGACAGTAGGTGAGGTGGGTTCAGCCGGGTCGTTCTTCATGAACCCGTTTATTCCGGAAGAACAAGCGAACGCTCTCCTCGAACAATATCCCGACATGCCGTATTTTGAGGTCCCTTCAAACAACCTCAAACAACCTCAAACAACTTCAAACTATATTAAGATCCCTGCTGCTTGGCTCATCGAGCAATGCGGTTGGAAAGGTAAGACCCTCGGCGGTGCACAAGTGTGGCCCAAACAACCCCTCGTCATCGTCAATGCTCATAACGCGTCCGCACAAGACATCATTGACCTTGCCGCCCAAGTCAGCGCAAGCGTCAAAGAAAAATTCGGCATCACTATTTCACCAGAGGTGAATTATATATAAACATTACACATTAAACATTCCACAATATATGGCTTCTTTTATCGTAGAAGGAGGACACAAACTGCATGGTTCGATCACCCCGCAAGGCGCGAAAAACGAAGCGCTGCAAGTACTTTGCGCCGTGTTGCTGACACGCGAAACGGTAGTAATCAACAACCTGCCGAACATATTGGATGTGAATAACCTCATTGACCTGCTTGCGTCCATCGGCGTGCGTGTGGAGAAACTGGCAAAGGGCACTTATGCCTTCACGGCGCGTGAACTGGACACCGCCTATCTCCGCAGTACCGATTTCCTCAAGAAATGCAATAAACTGCGTGGCTCCGTCATGCTTATCGGACCGCTGTTGGCGCGTCTCGGTGAAGTAACCTACGCGAAGCCCGGAGGAGACAAGATCGGTCGTCGGCGTCTCGATACGCATTTCCAAGGAATGGTCAATCTCGGTGCTACCTTCCAATACGACCAGAACCTGCTTGCGTATCGTTTCAGCGGCAAGAATCTCAAAGGCACCTACATGCTGCTGGACGAAGCGTCCGTCACCGGCACCGCGAACATCATTATGGCGTCCGTCCTTGCCGAAGGCACGACGACCATCTACAATGCCGCCTGCGAACCGTACGTGCAGCAACTTTGCCGTCTCTTGAATAACATGGGCGCGAAGATCAGCGGAGTAGGGTCGAACCTCCTGACGATTGAAGGAGTCAAAGAATTGCATGGCGCGCAACACACGCTCCTTCCGGATATGATTGAAGTCGGTTCGTTTATCGGCATGGCAGCCATCACGGGGTCGGAGTTGCGTATCAAGAACGTTGGTTACCGCGACCTCGGTATCATCCCCGATGCTTTCCGTCGTCTCGGAATACGTATTGACGTGGATGGTGACGACCTCATCATCCCTGCGCAAGACCACTATCAGATAGAATCCTTCTTGGATGGCTCCATCCTCACGGTGGCTGATGCCCCGTGGCCTGGTCTTACGCCGGACTTGCTGTCCGTGCTACTAGTGGTTGCCACGCAAGCAAAAGGCACCGTGCTCATCCATCAGAAGATGTTCGAAAGCCGCCTCTTCTTTGTGGATAAACTGATCGATATGGGTGCCCAGATCATCCTTTGTGACCCGCACAGAGCGGTAGTGGTTGGACACGACCACCAGCGCCAACTCAAACACCACACCATGACCAGCCCCGATATCCGTGCCGGTATCGCCATGCTCATTGCCGCCATGAGTGCCGAAGGCACGTCCCGCATCGACCACATCGACCAGATCGACCGTGGTTATGAAGATATCGAAAACCGGTTGAATGCGATTGGGGCTTGTATAAGGAGAGAGGAGTGAAATTGTGGTTGTTGCAAAATTTGCATATAACAAAAAAAGCAACTTGTCGGAATTTCCGACAGGTTCCCAAAAGGAAACTGTTGGTATAGATGCAAAAAGTGCAATTGTACAATATGAACGAGAAACCCATTGAAAATAGAGGTGAGATTATCATCTATCGTGCGGAAGACAACACGGTACAACTCGATGTGCGCATGGAGAACGAAACCGTGTGGCTAAGTCAGCAACAGATGGTTCAGCTTTTCAACTCCACAAAGCAAAATATTAGTT
>Ga0310694_10000268_pt1 | contig 75319 bp, 59 predicted proteins | sample 174DNAGHGhighgp2_FD_203884 | JGI IMG/M metagenome (GOLD analysis project Ga0310694, IMG submission 203884) | Sheep rumen microbial communities from Palmerston North, Manawatu-Wanganui, New Zealand - 1742 DNA GHGhigh gp2 (v2) (version 2) | ecosystem: Host-associated > Mammals > Digestive system...
CAGTGCGTCACGATGCGAAGAGACAGCTGGGTCCGATCAGTCACATTATATTGCTCGCTGCAGTAGTGTGCCTAATCGGCTTGCTCGCGCTGACGCAGAGTGCCAAGGTAGTTAAGTATGACTTAGGAATCGCGGAGGCGAATACCGAGATTTCCAACCTTGAGGCTCAGCGAGACGCTTTGGCTGTTGAGAATGCGAAAATCAACGCCGCGGCGGCCGGAGAAGAGACTAATACAGTCGCTTCATCTATGGTTGATGCTAATAGTAATGCGGAATTTGTTAGCGAATAGCAACTAATGTTTGTGTTTTGAAAAATACACCCGAATTAACGGGTGTATTTTTGTTATAATATGGTTATGTATAATCGCGAATTGCGGTATTTTTGGCTGAAGCTCGTGATTGCCGGTATGGCCTTAGTTTTTGTGACGACGCTTTTCTTTATTCAGATTGTTGAGCACGACCAGCACGTACGCGATGCAAACGCGATGCGCGTGAAGCAGTATGAGTTGCTCGCAAAACGCGGTGAGGTTTATTTTATGGATGGCAAAGACAATGTTTCGCCGGCCATTATGAACGAGCGCACCTGGACGATTTTCGTTGATCCGAACTTTATCATGACTAATGCCGGCAACAACGGCGTACTGTCCAAGGAAGAGGTTCAGGCGAAGTTGTCTGAGATTCTTGGCGATTCGATGATTACGACTTGGGATAAGGTTTGGGCTGATAAAGACGATATGTATGTTGAGATTGCGAAGAATGTTGATTATAACGTTGCCTCGAAGATAAAAGAGTCTGGCTTGCGTGGCGTCGGTCGCAAGGAAACTTCGCGCCGTGTTTATCCAAACGGTACATTGGGCGCTCAGCTGCTTGGCTTTATAAATGCAGAAGGAGTCGGGTCTGGCGTTGAAGGCGCCTTAAACAGCCGTTTAAAGGGCAAAAACGGCATGTTAAAGACCGTGACGGATGTGAACGAAATTCCACTATCGGTAGGAGATGAAAATATCGAGATCGCGGCACAAGATGGTGAATCGATTGTCCTGACAATCGATGAAAATATCCAGCGCGAAGCTGAAAAGGTGATAAAAAAGGCCGTAGAAAACCACAAGGGCGGCATTAGCGCGGCAAGTGCACTCGTAATGGAGCCAACAACCGGCAAAGTGTGGGCGATGGCTAATTATCCGTCATATAATCCTGGTGAATATTGGAAAGAAAAAGATCCAAATATCTATGTTAATCGCGTTGCAGAGACGCCATATGAGCCTGCATCGGTATGTAAGCCATTTACTTATGCGGCGGCAATTAATGAAGGGAAGTTGAACCCAGATTCGACCTATAATAACACTGGGAAAACCGAGGTTGGAGACCGTATTATCAATAACGCCTACGGTACGGCGACACGCAATGGTATTATTACTTTCCGCAAGGCTTTGGACTATTCTTTGAACACTGGTAGCGTGGAGGCGCTACGCAAGCTTGGCGACGGCACGAATATTACGAAAGAGGCTCGCTCGACGCTATATAGCTATTTGCACGACAAGTTTGGTCTAGGTGAGAAAACTGGCTTAGAGCTGAATGAAGCGTCCGGTAAGATTATCAGTCCGGATGACCCTTCTGGCGAGGGTAACGCGGTGCGCTATGCGAACATGACCTTTGGCCAGGGCATGAACTTGACGATGGTGCAGGTCGCGGCAGGCTTTTCGTCGCTCATTAACGGTGGTGATTACTATACTCCAACGGTTATTGCTGGAAAATACGAAGACGGCAAGATTATCAAGGAAGAGCAGAAGCCTTCGGTACGTAAAACGATTTCGTCCGGCACGAGTACCGAGATGCGCAAGATGTTGCGTGAGGTGCGTAGTGAGAATGGCGGCAAGGATGATTTGCCTGGTTACCGCGTTGGCGTGAAGACCGGTACGGCTGAAACGATTAATCCGAAAACCGGTCAATATTGGTCCGGAAAGACGAATGTTGGCGCGCTTGGTTTTGGCGGTGAGAACAGCGACAGCGCCTTGCCGAGCTATGTAATTATGATAAGATTAGATGGAGAGACCCTGCTATGGGGGAGTCTAGATGCGATTCCAGTATTTACGGAATTAAGTAACTATATGCTCCGATATTTAAGGATAGAGCCAAAATAGAAAGGAAACGATGCTACTAAACGATATAAATGCAAACATGGGCTATGAGCTAGTTTTGGCACTCGGAGCGTTTTTGCTATCAATGTTTTTGACGCCAATTTATACGACTTTTGCCTACAAACACAAGCTATGGAAGCGTCAGAAGACTGTTGATGTTTCCGGCAAGAAATTGACCGTCATGAACAAGCTTCATGCGGAAAAAATAAAGCGTCATTTTCCAACGATGGCGGGTATTATCATGCTCGTTGTGGTGCCACTAGTAGTGATCGTTTGTAACTGTTTGAACCGTGGTCAGACTTGGCTCGCGCTCGCAGCGTTTGTTGGCGGTGGCGTGATTGGTTTGATTGACGACATGATTAACCTCTTTGGCAAGAACGCTACGGCAGGTTTGCGTGCGCCGGTGAAGTTTGCGATGATTACGGCGCTTGGTATTTTTTTGGGTTGGTTCTTTGCTGTTAAACTTGGCTGGACGAGTATTGATATTCCATATGTTGGCGTCTTTAATATTGGTGTGCCGGCAATGATTGCGCTCTTCGCATTTGCGGTGGTCGCAACGGGGAATGCGGTGAATATTACCGATGGCATGGATGGTTTAGCTGGCGGTTTAGCGATGCTAGCTTATGGTGCTTACGGCGTAATTGCGCTTCTTCAGGAGCAATGGTATTTGGCAGGCTTTTGTTTTGTAGTTGTCGGTGCGCTCCTTGCTTACACTTGGTTTAATGTGTATCCAGCACGCTTTATGATGGGCGACACGGGCTCTTTTGCGCTTGGTGCGGGTCTTGGCGTGGTCGCGATGAATACGAACGCGTTCTTCCTTTTGCCGATTATCGGTATTCTATTCGTGATTGAGGCAGGTAGCTCACTTTTGCAGATTTGCTCGAAGAAATTCTTCCACCGTAAGATATTCATATCTGCGCCAATCCACCATCACTTACAAGCAAAGGGTTGGGAAGAGAGCAAGGTCGTGATGCGTTTCTGGATTATCGGTGGCGTGGCAGCGATGCTCGGCATCTTCTTGGCAATGGGTGGGGGCGTAATTAGCTAATGCGGAAGCACAAGACTGACAAGATTATCGCGCTGCTAGTCATCTTTTTAATGTTAATTAGCCTAGTAATCGTCTATGCGATTGGTGGGCGCGTAGCAGTCGCAAATAACGCCGCAAAAGGCAAACATTTTAGCGATATCTATTTCTTCTCGCACCACGCGGTGATTATTGGTTTGTCGATCGTGACGATGATTTTGGGCTATAAGATTCCGTATCGCTTTTTGGCGAAAAATGCAAAGAAGTTATTCTGGGTTTCCATTGTTTTATGTCTACTTGTGACGATTCTCGGGCGTCTAAATGCACCGATTGTGACCTGCGACTTGGGCGCATGCCGTGCGTTTTATGTGCCGATTATTAGCGTCGGTTTCGCGCCAGTGGAGCTGCTGAAGATTAGTGCGGCATTGTATGGCGCATACCTCGTAAAGACGCGTAAGAAAGAAGGGAAACTGGATAGTAAGGAATTCTGGGTGCCGTATGCGACAATATTTGCGACGACAGCGGTATTTGTTGGTGGTTTCCAAAAGGACCTTGGTAGCACGGTCGTGATATCGATGATGCTCGCAAGTATGGCGTTGGTTGGCGGCGTGCCGGTTAAGAGTCTTATTATTGCTGGCGGCGCATTGTTACTCGCAGTTGCGGCTTTGATTTTAGTGGCACCACACCGTACAGCGCGTATTATGGGCTGGGAAGGCGATGGTGATAGTTATCACTTGGAGAGCTCGATTATTACCTTTGGTACGGGCGGCTTGACTGGGCTTGGGCTAGGGAATAGCATTCAGTCTTCGGGCTATTTGCCGGAATCCCTGACGGACTCAATTTTCTCTATTGTTGGTGAAACTTGGGGCTTTATTGGCGCATCGTTGGTTGTGATTATCTTCGCGATTTTACTAAGTAGAATCTTGCGCGTAAGCGAGAGAACAGAGGATGAAGAGCAGAGTCTCTTTTCAGTCAGCGTTTTTGCGTGGATTATCAGCCATGTTATAATTAACATTGGAGGTATGCTAGGTATTATCCCGATGAAGGGTATTACGCTGCCGTTCTTAAGTTATGGCGGTACTAGCATGCTTTTCGCAGCATTTGCTGTTGGTATTGTTATTCAAATATCTGGATGGACAAAAAGGAAAGACATAAATGAAGATTCTAGTAGTCGGTGGGGGCAGCGGCGGGCACGTTACACCGATCGTAGCCGTCGTTCGTGAGATTTGGAAGATTCGTCCACGTGCAACGATAGAGTTTTGGACCGATAAAAAATATTATAAAAATGCTCGCAAGATTACCATTGAGAATGGTATGGATTTGCGTATCCGTAAGGTTATAGCAGGGAAGCTGCGCCGCTATACGAACTTTACCTTCATGACTTATTTGAAGCATTTTGATGTTGTTTTGAAAAATGTTCGTGACTTCTTTAAGAATATTATTGGCTTTTTCCAGGCGTTTTTCCGTTTGCTTCGCAATCGTCCAGATGTGATTTTCTTTAAGGGCGGTTATGTCTGTTTGCCAGTTGGTTCTGCGGCGAAGATACTCCATATTCCATACGTGATTCACGATAGCGACGCGGCGCCTGGCTTAACTAACCGTTTGCTCGCAAAGCGTGCGGCGAAGATTGCTACTGGCATGCCACTAGAATATTATTCCTATCCGGCTGACAGGGCAGAATGGACCGGTATTCCGACCAGTGATGATTTTAAGCCAGTTAGCGCAACGAAGCAGAAATCTCTCAAAAAGAAACTCGGCTTTGACCCGGAGAAACCGCTGCTCGTAGTTACTGGCGGTAGCCTTGGTGCGGAGCATATCAACCTTGCGATTCGCGAGATTTTGCCATCGCTTTTGAAATTTACGAATGTAATGCTTGTTGCTGGTCGTGAACGCTACCCGGAAATGATGGATTTGAAGGAATACGAGAAGTGGGATGACGGAAAGTTAAATTCTGGTTTTCGCATGATTAAATTCTCGAGTGAAATGTACGATCTCTTTGGTGCGGCAGACATCGTCGTGAGCCGCGCAGGTGCGTCTACGATGACGGAGTTATCAAGCATGGCGAAGACGGTTATTATGGTGCCGAACGAGAAGTTGCCTGGCTATCATCAGGTGAAAAATGCGCGTGCTTACGAGAAAGCAAACGCAGTCGTTGTCGTTGAAGATAGCGAGATGCACAAGAATCCGGAACTGCTTTTGACTGCGATTCGCGGTCTCGCAAAAGACAAAAAGAAACGCGAAGAATTGTCGAAGAATTTGCGCGCATTCGTGAAGGATAATGCGGCAGAGAATCTTGCGAATATGATTATCTCGGTCGCAAATAGTAAGGATTAATTTTCAAAGAATAATCCTCCGCGACCTGCATGCATTAGAAGAGAAGTATAAAGAACGAATGATAAAAAACTTACGACGAAAATGATCTTTTTTTGAATCGCGGAGAATTATGAAGTGCTACTATGCGCGTATGAGTCTAGGCGAATAGTCTGAGTCGTATTTTAGCGGCGTTCTTGGAATTGTGAAGCATAAGTACGTTATTTTATGCACTTTTTCGGATTTATGTTCTAATATGCGAGGTGTGGGCTTGAAAAGTTTGCGCTTTTGGGCTAAAATAATAAGCACTGGTCACGTCGTCTAGTGGTTAGGACTCCTGGTTTTCATCCAGGCAATCGCGGGTTCGACTCCCGCCGTGATCACCATTTCGTTTATGAAAAAAGACACTCCGTTGCGGAGTGTCTTTTATTATGTTTTTTTAATTATTATTTTAGGCGGCGTTAATTTTATTTAAGAGATCATTTTGATCAACGCCAATCGCTAATAGTTCGGCTGCTTTTATCCTTGCGGCATTAGGGCTTATTCTTTCTAAAATTTCCTCTGGAGCAATGCCAATTTCTGCGAGTTCGCCAATCTTAAGCCAAGTACCTTTGCCAACAGCATCTAAAATTTTCTCTGGCTCTACGCCAATTTCTGCGAGTTCACCAATCTTAAGCCAAGCGCTTTTGCCAACAGCGTCCAAAATTTTCTCCGGGGCTATGCCGATTTGGGCAAGCTCGCCAATCTTGAGCCAGGCAGAATCGCCAACAGCGTCCAAAATTTTCTCTGGCTCTACGCCAATTTCTGCGAGTTCGCCAATTGTGAGCCAGGCAGAATCGCCAACAGCTTCTAGGATCATTTCTGGGGCCATACCGCCAGCCGCCATTTCGCCAATGTTCATCCATGCGGTTTCTGGTTTTATGTCGAGTTTCTCTAGTTCATGGTTGCGCTTTGCGGTCTCTAGGTTTTGTTTTTCTAGTTCACGATTTTGTGCGACGGCTTCTTGGCCATATTCTCTAGCTATAGCTTGATTTTTAAGGAAAGCAGAACTGCGACTAGGAGTATGTTGGTTATTGAAATGTTTTTTAGATCCAGTGGAAGTGTCATCCTGATTCTCATTTGGCATGTTTAAATCTGAGGAATCTGAAGAATAGGAGACTTCTGTGGTTTCTGGGGGTTCTGGAGTAGGCGTTGGTTCTGGGGTCGGCTCTGGAGGCGTTGGTTCTGGAGTCGGCTCTGGAGGCGTTGGTTCTGGAGTTGGCTCTGGAGTTTCTGGTGCTTCTAGGGCGTCCGGAGCGGAGAGGGAATCCCACGCATTATACTCTGGGGCTTCATTTCCCGAAGGCTTTATGGAGTCGTAGTTATTCATTTTTAGTTTTATCTCCTAGTAATGGTTATGTCATTAGAATAAAACAGTAATGGTTATTTTTTCAAGTGGTGCTTCTAGGGATTTTTTGTTCTGTTTATGCTAAAATAAAGATATGAGTACACTTTTCAAGAGAACAAAAATTTTGGCGACGGTTGGTCCTTCCGTTTTTGCAGAAGAAAAAATTAAAGATATGATTTACGCAGGCGTAAATGGTTTTCGCCTGAACTTTTCGCATGGTAGCTACGAAGAGCGCGATGAGCAGATTCGCATCATCCGCAAGTACGCCGCAGAGCGCGGTAAATCCGTAGCAATTGTCCAGGATTTGCAGGGGCCAAAGATTCGTCTTGGTGAATTGAAGGGTAATCATCTTGATTTGAAGCAGGGTGATGAGATTGTGCTTGATTATGCAATCAAAGTCCATGATGGTAGCAAGAAGATGCCGGTGCAGTACAACCTCGCAAAGCGCGCGAAGGTTGGCGAGCCAATCTTCCTCTTTGACGGCAAGATTCGTACGACCGTGAAAGAGATTGTTTCTGAAACCGCAATTAAGTGTACGGTAGAGAATGATGGCTACGTAATGAGTCGCAAGGGCGTGAACTTGCCAGAGACTGATCTTGGCGGCGATATCTTTACTGAGAAAGATTTGGCCGATATTGAGTTCGGCGCTGGTCGTGATTTTGACTACGTTGCGATGAGCTTCGTTCAGAGCGCAGCAGACATTGAAAAGATGCGCCAGATTTTGGCTTCACATGGTTCACGCGCTAAAATCATCGCGAAGATCGAGACGAAGAAGGCTGTTTCTTCTGACGAGTCTATGGAAGCAATCGTCAAGGCAACCGATGGCATTATGATTGCACGTGGCGATATGGCAATTGAAGCAGGCGCAGAGGTTGTGCCGATTGTTCAGCGCAAGTTGATTGCGTTCTGCCGCCAGTATTCCAAGATTTGTATTGTTGCGACCCAGATGATGGCAAGCATGGTAGAGAATCCAGAGCCAACTCGTGCAGAGGTTTCTGACGTGGCAACCGCAGTGATTCTTGGCGCAGACGCAGTGATGCTTTCCGACGAAACGGCAAATGGTAAGTATCCAATTGAGACCGTGAAAGAGATGAAGAAAATTATCCTTTACACACAGAATCATACCCGTATTCAGTCACTTGATGCGTTGCCGACCGGTGTTTACAAGAACTACGATGCGATTTCGCACGCAGCTGTAGATATTGCCGAGAGCGCAAATGCTGACCTTATCGCGGTGGCGACCAAATCTGGTGCTACGGCGCTCGCAATCGCTGCTCAGCGTCCAAATATCCCAATTATTTCAATTACGAGCGATGCTCGCGTAGCAGGGCAGTTGGCGCTTACTTACGCTAACTCTTCCTTCGTGCGTGAATACGATGAGAATTACGCTTTTGACGCTGTTCAGAGACTCAAAAATGACGGTTATTTGAAGCTTGCGGAAGGAAAGGATAGCTTGAAAGTTGTCTTGGTTTCCGGCTTGCGTGATGAAGAGGGAACTACGAACAGTATCCAGATTCGTAAGGTATAAAAGGAGGCTTTTGTGGCAGGGTTCAGAAAGAAAACGATTCAAGATGTGGACGTAGCGGGCCAAGTTGTTTTGGTGCGCGTTGATTACAATGTACCGATGAAAGAGGGTGTGATTCAGGACGATATGCGCATTTCTGGCAGCCTTTCAACGATTCGCTTCTTGCTGGATCAGGGTGCAAGGAAAGTCGTTTTGATTTCGCATATGGGCCGCCCAGAAGGCGCCTACAAGCCGGGTTTATCGCTTGCGCCTTGCGCACTACGTTTGGCAGAATTATTGCCAGACAAGGTCGTACGCTTTTCAGATATGATTTATGGTCCCGATGCGAAGGCGGCAGTGGACGCTTTGCCGGATGGCGGCGTATTGTTACTTGAAAACTTGCGTTTTGTGCCTGATGAAGAGGCAAATTCGGCACAGTTTGCGCAGGAAATTGTGAATGCGACTGGCGCGACTCTGTTCGTGCAGGATGGCTTTGCAGTGATTCATCGTGCGCATGCTTCTACGGATGCGATTGCACGTATTTTGCCATCAGTAGCAGGCTTCTTGGTCGAGAATGAGGTTTCTCGTCTGGAAGGCGCTATGCAGAACCCAGCACGCCCGCTTTTGGTGATTGTCGGTGGTGCTAAGGTTTCCGACAAGCAGCCGTTAATTGATAAGTTTATGACGATTGCTGACAAGATTGTCGTCGGTGGCAAGATTGCGGCGGACGGTTATCATAACGCTAGCCCGAATGTTTATGTCGCAGAGGATTTTGTTGAAGATAGCTATGGCGCAAAACTGGACATTGGACCAATTAGCACGGGTAAAATCGTTGAGTTTATTAAACAGTCCAAGACGATTATTTGGAATGGTACGCTTGGTATGGTTGAGGATGAGCGCTATACGAATGGTTCGCTTGCGGTCGCGCAGGCGATGGGCGAAAGCCGCGAGATGACGATCGTTGGCGGTGGCGATACGACTGGTTTTGTTGAGAAAGTTTTGAAAAAGAACGGCGGTTTGACCTTTAACCTTATTTCTACGGGTGGCGGAGCGAGCTTGGAACTTTTGTCTGGCAAATCTTTGCCTGGCCTAGAAGTGTTGCAGGATAAGTAAAAATGGAACAATGGGGCGGTAATCAGAACTATCGGCCAGAGAAAAAGTCTTCTGAGAAAAAGAAGGCTAGGCGCGCTGATGCTACTGCTCCGACTACCGCGAAGACCGAGCGCGATTTTCGTGTCGGTCGCACGATGGCTGGCACTACAAATAAGGCGCGCGAACGTAACTTGATGCATATTGAGGCGCGCAAAAAACAACGCCGTAAGAACGCGATTATTACCTTGTTTGCGTTGGCGGTGACGGTTTTTGTTGTCGCAAGTCTTGTTGGCTATGTGTCTCTAAAACAAAAAGAACGTCAGGCAGCGATCGAGGAGCAGAATCCAATGCAGCCAACTGTGGCGATTGTGGACGAAAACGTCGGCAATAATATTTCTTCTCGTACGAAGGTATTTGTGGCACGTTTGGAGGCTGATGCGAAGGAATATAATCTGAAGATTGATCATGTGGTTTTGCCTTTCCAGAAAGCACGTGAAGTATTGGTATTCTTTGAGGGGCGTAACGAGTATTATAAGCTATCGTCAGAGCGGGGTAGTACGGTTCAAATTGAGGACGCAGAGCGTATGATGCGCTATCTGGACGGTAAGGAGTTGAAGCCTGAATATGTCGATATCAGAGTAGAGGGTAAGGCCTATTATAAGTAGGCTGGCCTAGGGGCAGGTCACTTCTACTCTAATCCCCTAATGTTCGGTTTTTGTTCTAATTTTTGAAGGGGGTTAAAATCAGGGTAGAGCAGTAGAATCCATATTAAAAAATCAAAACGTGAAAAAGTCAAATGGGCAGGGGAGTGACGAAAAAATTTTCACGGCCGTGAAATGTTGTGGAAAAGTATATTTTCACGCAGGGTTAAATTTGGCGGTGTTGTGGAAAAATATGTTATAATATGTGATTTTACAGGGGTGGATGGCATATATTCGTATACATGATGTCAAATTTCAAGCCCCTTGAGACCACTTCCGGACACTCCCCCGGCCGAAAATTCCCGGGGGAGCGGTCTTTTTACGTATATATTTATGATCGCTGCGCAAAGATGAAAATGGCATATTAAAAGGGCTTTTATATCCGTAAGCAGTGCAGCCTATGAGTCTGCCCGACGATTGTATATATGTCGGGCCTTGCTATATTGTAAGTCGTAAAATATGCATTGTGCGACATTGGATATTAAGGCAAAAGACGATTGTACACCCGTCCCGTTTATGCTTAGTTTTGGCTGCCCGGCTGTCTTTTTGTTGTTATTGCCCTTTATTCCGCGTTCTATTGCGTTCTGCTTATATTTATGTGTATTCCTATCGTCCTGGGCCTTATAACGCGTCTGGAGGCCTTATATGGCCTTGCCCTAGGCTCTAACAGGGGTGGAATAGGGGTAAAATAGGGGATTAACATGGGTAAATCAGGGGCACTATCAGATACGTAACAGGGGTAGAATAGGGGAGTGATCGCTAAAAATCCAGGGAAACACCTCTTTAATTTCCCTGTTACTTCCCTGTTCGGATTTTGTTCTTGAGCCAAGCGAAAATATTTATGGTAAAATAGAAAAAGATTTGGAGGTAAAATGAGCGCTAGAACAGCGAGAGTTTCTGGCGGTGGGCAAAAAGTCCGTCAATCCGGGATTGAGCTTTTGCGTATTTTGGCAATTTTAGCTATTATTTTGCATCATTTGCTTCTATATAGCGGCGCTAGTCTTGGTGTGGACGGAGAGATAGGAGGCGGGCGTCAGATTCTGTTTTCGGGTCTGAGCGGCTTCGGAAAAGTCGGTGTTGGCATTTTCTTCATGATAACCGGCTATTTTCTTTGTAAGAGAAAAACAGCGCCACAACCACGCCGTGTGTGGCCAATTATACGCCAGATGGCATTCTATGTAGTGGTTAGTTTTGGCCTGAGTTTAATATTTCTGAAAGATAAAATTGACTTTGAATTTCCGCCAAGCGGAGTATTACTGAGCTATTTGGATATCTGGAATGGGTATTACTGGTTTATCGGATCATATGTATTACTAATGATACTGTCGCCACAAATAAAGAAGATGCTTGACCATTTATCGGACAGGGAGTTAGTGCGGGTTACTCTGATTATTGCCCTGCTCGCATCTGTTGGAACAGATTTGTGGAGACTATTGAGATTTGGAGACAATGGTATTGTTTCTTCATTCTACCTCCCCACTGCCATTATCTACTGCTTAATAGGATATACGGTATGCAGGTTAGAAAAATACATAACTGGTCGTGGCTGGGCGGCGTTTGCTTTGCTACTAGGTACTATTCTCATAATGATGTCTCCATTAGTGACGAATTACTATGCGAATATGGGATGGGGTAAGTTGCCGGATATCTTTAGGCGAGAGCAAGCGACAGGCACGATGCTAGCTGCTATAGGTAGCTTTATTATATTTATGAAGATGAAATGGACAAACCGCGTAGTGAATAAAACCGCTTCCTGGACGTTGGCCACATATTTAATTCATAACAACCCGTTTGTACTCTGGATGACTATTTGGTCCAGCGGAAACGCGGTTCGCCTAACAACGATTTTGTATTACGGAAGCATTCCGAAAGCATTCGTAATGCTTGCGGCATTTACGATAGAAATATTCTTGGTTTGCGGGGTAATAGAAAGCGTAAGACGTTTGGCTGTTCGTGCTATAATGAGAGTTAGCAATCTATGAAGAAAAAGTGGATTAATATTCTTATTATCTTGATTATTACCGTCGGTTTTTTGTGGTGGTCGCTGAAAGATAACTTCAATGAAGTCGTGTCTACTTTGTTTGCGTCGAATATTGGTTGGATTATTGTTTCTCTGCTAGTTTTCTGCGTTTACATGGTCTTTGATACTCTATCTACTTACGGCATTATTAAGATCTATAAGAAGGATGTGACTTTCCGCTTTGCGCTATATCTTGGTCTTATCAATAAGTTCTTCTGTGGCATTACCCCACTCGCTAGTGGCGGTCAGCCGATGCAGATTTATGAGCTAAAGAAGAAGGGCGTGCCGGTCTCAACAGGGGCGAATATAGAGGTGCAGGCCTACATGATGTTCCAGATTGCTTTGATGATTACGGCAATTATCAGCGTCATCTTTGATCAGATTTTCCATTTCTTCCAGTACATGCCAATCTTGCAAAACATGATGATTGCGGGCTTCGCGATTAACTTGGTAATTCTTCTGGTTTTGCTATTTGTCAGCTTCTCAAAGAACTTCAACCGCTTGGTTATTCGCGGTGTTATTAGCGCTTTGGCGGCCTTTGGTTTGGTCCGCAACAAGAAAGCACGCATCGAGAAATGGGAGGCGGCTTGCCAGAATTATTACGAGAACGGTCGCGAGCTTCTTCGTAATAAAAAGGTCTTCGCGCGTGGTGTAATGTATCAGTGTTTGGCGCTGTTGTCCTACTATATGCTTCCGCTCTTCATTGCTTTCGCGATTGGCTGCGCAGACAATTTGGACTTCATCAACGTCTTTACGGCAAGCTCCTTCGTCTATGTGATGGGCTGCTACGTGCCGATTCCTGGCGCTTCTGGCGGCATGGAAGCGGGCTTCATGGGCTACTTTGGTCACTTCGTTACTGGCCCATCCTTAAACGTGTTCGTGCTTGTTTGGCGCGGTATAACTTACTACATACCAATGATTGCCGGTGCAATTGCGTTCAACGTCTATAATGGCCGTGGCGCTATTGAAAAAGCAGAAAAATTAGCCGCCGAGAGCAAGAAACAGCAGAAGGAAAAGATTAAAGAATCTTCTCGCAAATAAGATTGTCGCAGTACTTTAGCGCTTCTTTACTTTGAGATAAGTGAGATACCGTCCAACCGAGGACAGGAAGGCCTTGGTCGCGGTATTTTTTGACGCGATTATTCGGAAGGGCACGGATATCGTAGGAAATAAAGTCCGGCTTTATGAATGGGGCGAGACAGAGGTTTTTGAGGACAGGCTTTAGGAGGGGAGAGATAGGCTCGCCGCAATTTTTAAAGTCACTAGAGAGCAGACCGCGCGGTACTTCAGGCGCGTGTTTTTTAAGCCAGCGGAGCGAGAGGGGATTAAAACTCTGGAGGGCGTACTTCCCTTTGTAGTCTTTGAGAGCTTCAACGGCGGCGGCTTCTAACTTCCCTGCTTTCTGGTCGTATTTAAGCTCAATTAACAGAGGAACTTTGCCGTTAACGACGGATAAAACTTCAGATAAAAGCGGGATGCGTTCGCGGGTGTGATTGAGGTAAAGTTCGCGGATTTCGGTGAAGGTACAGTGTGAGACTTCCTTGTCGATGCCGCACATACGTTTGAGGTTATCGTCGTGGAATACAATGACTTCCCCGCTCTTTAGTATGTGACAATCCAACTCGATCGGAAAACGGCCTTGTACGGCCTTCTGAAAGGCCGTGAGCGAGTTTTCTGGCACGGTTGTACTATGTAAGCCGCGATGTGCAATTGGTGTATGTAATAGGAAATTAATTTTTGCCATTCTTTTGGTTTTTGTCTTTTTGTTTTTCGAGTTTTTTGCCAGCGTTTTTAGCGGCAACAAGTGCGCCGAGATCTTTTAGGCCTGGACCAGTTTGTTCGCCCTGAGCTTTGGACGGGGAGATTTTTTGTTTGCGGAATTCTGCCTGTGGAGTGAACTGGAAGACTGGTTTTTCGTGCTTCGCTGTGGCTGGCTTTTCAGAACCACGTTCGCCGGCTTCGCGACCAGAATCGGAAAGATTCTTCTTCCATTTCTCTGCTGCTTCTATATTCTCTTTAATTTCCTTTTCAACCTCGCTGCGGCTGCGTGCGTAAGTTGCGCGTGAATATTTGACGATCTGTGGCGTCAAATCGTTAGGTGGTTTTGGAATGCTAAGGGTGGTTGCTGAGAAGGCCGGAGTCTTTTCGCCGTTGATAATCATCGAAAGGACGAAGTGACGGTTGTTGAGGTTGAGGAGGTCCTGTGCCTCAAAGATTGGCTCGAATTGCTTGGAAAGAATTGGCGCATCATCAGCGGAAACGCGGAAGCTAATGGTAGTACCGACGTTACCGAAGACAGCGTCGCGGACGGACTCGGTCATCTGGCTGGTGTACTGGTTGGCGACGGTAAGGTTGAGACCGTATTTGCGTGCCTCGGAAAGAATAACGGCGAAGGAATCTGTTGCGAAGTTCTGGAACTCATCAACGTAGAGATAGAATGGGCGACGATCCTCAACGTTTGCGATATCGCTACGGCTCATCGCGGCGAGCTGGACCTTGGTCACGAGGAAGCTACCGAGGATTGCGGCATTGTCTTCGCCGATGAGACCCTTAGAGAGATTCACGACAAGAATCTTGCCCTCGTCCATGATTTTACGGACATCAAAGCTAGACTTTGGTTGGCCAATAATGTTGCGGATGATTGGGTTTGCTGTGAAGGCACCGACCTTGTTTAGAACTGGCGCGATAGATTCATTAACCTGCTTGTCGCCCCAGGAACCGAACTCCTGTTTCCAGAACTGGAGGACAGTGACGTCTTGACAGTATTCAAGGGTTTCTTTGCGGAACTCTTTATCTGTAAGCATGCGAGAAATATCGAGTAAAGTTGCCTGTGGACGATCAAGAAGCGCGAGCAAAGTGTAGCGCAAAATATGCTCAAGGCGTGGGCCCCAAGAGTCGCCGAACATGCGTTTTAGAACGCCGATAACCTCGGAAGAAATATTCGGTTTGCGGGCTGGATCATAGACTTCAAGTGGGTTAAACGCCATTGGGAATTGGGTGTCGGCTGGGTTGAAATAGACGACGTCTTTGATGCGGCTTTCTGGGATGAACTTGAGGTTATCCATGGCAAGGTCGCCGTGTGGATCAATGATACAGTAACCCTGGTTGTGATAGATATCGCTGAGTGCGAAGAGGGTCAAAAGACCAGATTTACCAGAGCCGGTCTGACCAATGATATAGACGTGGCGGCTGCGGTCTTTGCGATACATACCGAACTGGTGTTTGATACCGCGGAAATCGGTGAGACCGAAGGCGGAAATATTTTCATCGAAACTTGGGTTGCCAGTGAGCATTGGAAGCTTGGCTGGCGGCTCTGCAGTCTTGCTGGATGCCCAAACGATGTTTGGCGTCTCCACGTTGGTGTGTGGGAGATGATAGACGCTAGCGAGCTCGGAGATATTAAGAATAAAGCCATGGTCGGTGAACTGGCGCTTTTTATAGGCGTTTAATGCGTTTTTATCAAAAGTAGCGCCACTCATCTTGAAACCGTTAAGGTTGGTAGAGTTGAACTGCTTGAACGTACCGACGAGCGCCTGCATGTTGAGTTTGGCGTTCACTTCGTTTTCACCAACGTAGGCGAGACGAATTTTAACTTCATAGCCGAGCTTAGTTGCTTTTTCTTCTGCCTTTGCGATTTGAGTTTTAGCACGCTCGGAAAGTTCAACTTTGCCGTCAGATGTAGTGCCGCCCTCTGGTGGACGCCACAATGCGGCGAGAATTTGTGCGAACCAGCCAAAATCAATATTGCCGAGGCTAAAGGTTTTGCCGGCTTTAATTTTTGAAACCCAGCGGTCGGTCTTGGTGTGCCAATCATCAGCGACTGGGCGAGTAAGAATCTGAATCCAGAGCTCTTCGCCGCCGTCCGGATTGAGTTTGGCGAGCGTACCGGTAATACCAGCGAGCGGATCAACCTCGAATGACTCGAAGGTCTTAATCGGGAGTACATCGTCGTAGATTAGGGATATTTCTGCGCTGTAAGCGACTGGATATTTGTCGCGGCGATCGGCATAATCCTCTTTCATGCGATAAATTTGGACGCTAGGATATTGAGAGTAGATCTGCCCTTCTACGAAACTCTGGAGAACTTTTGGCACCCAGACAAAGAAGCGAATTTGGTTACCGGTGGAGGCAATCTCAAAACTGAGATGCTCTTGGACGCCGCCGGAATTCTTAAGCTCACGTGCGTCGCGAAGAATGCCATGAAGAGAGGCAAAAAGCTGTTCGGCGCTAAGCTCTTTTTTATCGTTGTCCTTCGGGATTTCGAGCATCAAAAGGACAGAATCGACGTTCAAAACTTTGAGGCGATTGAGCTTTTTGTAGTTGCGATAAGTGAGAATGCCGAGTACGGCAACAACGGTAATCCAGATAATCGGCGTGGCAAGAAAATGAATAACGTGCTCCATAAGAATAGTTTAGCATAAACGGCAATATTTTACAGTAGTCTTATCAAAGAAAAAAGGCTCCCAATAATGGGAGCCGAAAGGTGCGATGCGCGTCATTCATACTCCCCCTTTCTGATGCGATTCCGCTCGCGTTTAGCCTGCTTCGAATTGCGGTTGTAGTCCTTGAGGCTAGCATGTGCGATGCTGCCGCGGACTGCGCCGATAGATTCGCGAGACATTTTGCGAGCGACCTTCACAAGGTCTGTATGAACCGTAATGGTTTCCGTGCGCTTCTTTTTGCTCACTATGATCACCTCCTCTGATAAGCAGGAGCAAAACTTGTCTATTTTCCTATTATAGCATACTTATGCATTTTTGTCAATCGATGATATAATTTAAGGAAATGAAGCGTAAGATTCTTTTTACTTCCCATACGGCGAATTTTCAGAAGTTTAATCGCCCATTGATGCGCATGCTTCGCGGCACGCTTGAAACGCCATATAAAGACCTGAATATTGGTGACTGGCAGGTAGATTATGCTTCGGCCGGCGAAGAAAAAGTTCAGGATGCGGACAAGGTTTTTAAGGTGGATTTTGCGCGTAGCCCGCTACGTTTCGACAAGCACGTAAAGGCTTATCGCCAACTTAAGAAGATTATTGATGAGGGTGATTACGAGGCGATCCATACGCATACGCCGGTTGGTTCAATTGTGACGCGCTGGGCGGCGAAAAAGGCGCGCAAAAAAGGAGTCAAGGTCATTTATACTTGCCATGGTTTTCATTTTTACGATGGCGCGCCGAAACAGAATTGGCGTATTTACTACCCTATCGAAAAGAAAATGGCAAAAAATACTGATTTACTAATCACGATTAATCGCGAGGATTATAAGCGTGCGAAGGCGGATTTTGCTTGTCCAGTAAAGATGATTGACGGAGCGGGCGTTGACGAAGCAAAGTTCAAAAAGACGACCAAAGCCGAGCAGGCAGCGGCGCGCAAGAAGTATGGTCTATCGGCTGATGATTTTGTGATGGTTTATTTGGCGGAATATACGGCGAATAAAAATCACGAGATGCTAATTCGTGCAGCGGCACCAATTATGCGTGAAAATTCGCACGTAAAATTGCTCTTTTTAGGTCAGGGTGATTTGATGGATGCGATGAAGAAATTGGCGGCTGAACTCGGCGTCGAAAAGCAAGTTGTGATGCCTGGATACATTCGCGATAATTACGCGGCGCTCGTGCAGAGTTGCAATTTGTGCGTCTCGGCAAGCAAGCGTGAAGGGCTTGGTCTTGGCGTTTTGGAGGGCATTTTGTGTGGTCTTCCTATCTTAATTGCGGATAATCGTGGGCACCGCGATATAGTTGATAACAAAAAGAAATACCTGTTCGACTTAAATGATCTAGATGGGTTAACAAAAAAAATGCGCGACGCAATCAGTGCACCAAAAAAGTATTATTTAGAGTTTCCGAAGCGTTACAGTTTGCGTAATTCCCTGTCGGAAATGCGTGAAATTTATAAGGAGATTTTGGGATGAAAAAGATTTTACATGTAGTGGGCGGAATGGATCGTGGTGGCGCGGAATCTTACATTATGAATTCGCTACGCAACTTAGACCGCAAAAAATTTCATTGTGATATTTTGACATTCTTGAAGCCGCGTGAGGGCGACAAGTATGTTTATGAAGACGAATTGAAGGAACTTGGCGTGAAAATTATTCGCATTCCTGACAATCGTTTCCGTCATCAAAAAAAGTTTATTGAGGACGTCCAAAAGGTTCTAACTGACGGTAAATATGATGCGATTCATAGCCACATTGATTTTATGTCGGCCTTGACGCTGACGGCGGCGCGAAAAGCGGGCGTGAAGCAGCGTATTGCGCATTCGCATAATACGAATAACGAGAAGTTTAATTCAAAGAAAATGCGTGCGGCGGCGATGGTTTTGCGTGGCAAAATCAATCGCGAAGTGACGGATCGTCTAGCTTGCGGCGTAGATGCAGGTAAGTTCCTTTATGGTGCGAAAAAAGAGTTTACGGTGATTCATAATGGTATAGATTTGCAGCAATTCCGTTACAACGGGAATGTGCGCCATACGATGCGCGTAAAATATAATATTTCTGACGACGCGATGGTCTTTTTGAATATTGGGCGCTTTGAAAAGCAGAAAAACCAGGGGCAAGTCATTAATATTTTCGCCGATTATGTCCGCAAGCACAAAGATGCAAAACTGTTTATTATCGGCGAAGGTTCGTTGGAGCAAGATATTCGCGACAAAATTGCGAGCGAGCGCCTTGGCAAATCGGTAATTTTACTTCCGGCGCAGGATAATTTGGTGCGTTTCTATTCGATGGCGGATATTTTTCTCTTGCCTTCCCTATTTGAAGGTGTGCCAACGGTTGGGATTGAGGCGCAGGCAAATGGTCTAAAATGTCTGTTTAGTGATAAAGTTCCAGCGGAGACGAAGTTGCTCGATTCGTCAGAATTCTTGTCGCTAGAAGATAACTGGACGAGCCATATTGTGCCGGCTGATAAGCGCGGCGATGCAATTAAGGTTCCGGCGGTTATGGAATATGACATTCGAAATACCGTCAAGGCGCTAGAAAGAGTTTACGACAAATAATCCCCCGATTAATCGGGGGATTTTTTGTGTCCTTGCTAATTATTTTTCGAAGAACATCGTGAAGCCGTCCTGAGTAAGGGATAGCTCCTTGCCGTCGATCTTGTATTCGATCGTTTCGCCGTCGGCGTTGATGGTCTTTTTGTCTTCGTCATAAGTGAACTCATGTTCGCCGGCGCTATTCTTCATAGTACCCTTGCCGCCGTCTTTGAACTCGATAGCGTAGTCATTCATACCGAGAGACTTGAGCAAATCCATGCTTACTTCAGTATCGCCTTCTTTAGCGCCAGTGATGGACCATTTGCCAATGAGGCTGGTACCGCTGTTGAGCACGATAACGAGGATAACAACGATAGCGGCAACGATTGCGACTGCGCCAGCGATGATACCTGCGATTAGGCCGGTGTTCTTTTTAGCTTTTACTTCGGACATTCTATTCTCCTTATGTTAATCCTTAGAGCCAGTATAACAAAAAAGTAGCCATTTTCAGGCTACTTTTAAGTATTTAGTTCTGAGCTAGTCTGTAGCGATCTTTGCCGACGCGGGTGTAGAGCTCTTTGTTCTGGAGGTTGAGGAGAACGGTAGTTTCCTTAACCTTGCGCTCTTTGAGAACCTGCTTGACGATTTCTTTGCGGCTAAGGCCTTCGTCGCCAGCTTTCTTAAGAATCTTTGTGATGATATCTGCGACGGTGCCCTTGCTGTAGCCCCATTTGTCGAGGGCGTAGATGCCGCGACCGATAAGAACGAAGCGAGAATCCTTGATAAGTTCGTTGTGGATTGCCTGGACGGTGACGTCTTTGCGCTTGAAATCGCTGGAGCTGATTGCCTTAGCGATGTCGTTGAAGTGCATTGGCTCTTTGCGCTTTTCAAGGACGACAAAGATCTTGTCGCGAATGTTCTTTGGATTAACGGTTGGCCATTTGGTGAGACCCCACTGGCCGTTCAAAGTAGAAAGAAGCTTGCTGACGCGTGCGATTGCCTCAATGTGGCTTGGGTGCTCATAGTTGAGCTTCTCATCGAGTTCCTCAACGCTCATTGGAGCTTTGTTTGCCTTGATGATATTGACGATCTCGTCGGTCTTGGTGCGGATAGCTTTTTCGCTACCATACTCAGCGATGCCGATTGCTGGATGATATTTATCATTCTCTGCGACAATGCTGAGGTTTGGTGAAATTTCACCTAGGAAGCTAAACTGTGCTTTTTGAGTAGCGTTTGGCGCTTTGCCAAGAATTTTACTTGCGAGATCGTTGACGCGGGCGACGCGGCCCATTTCGGTAAGGTTACGAATAATAAGTTTTTCAGCGGCGGCTAGGTTGTTGATTTTGCCTTCTTCGGCGGCGATTCTAAGACGGATAAGAATTGCCTTTTCGAGCTGGCGGACACGTTCACGTGTAATAGACAACATTTCGCCAATTTGTTCAAGTGTTTCCTTGTGGCCGTTAAGCCCAAAGCGACGCGAGATGATTTCTCTTTCGCGCTCTTGCTCGATGATTTCTAGACTATTTGTGATTGCTTTGGCAATCGTTTCCGCATTGTTCATAATGCTGCCGTATTTCCTTACCTTTCCGTCTGTTTGATATTATAATATGACACCAAAATTTTGATGTCCCTTATCTTATTTTTTAAAATTATAACACTATGTTTGTGTGTTGTCAACAAGCAAAGTAACTTTACTTACTATTTATTATATCAGAATTTTGACTCAAAACGAAAAAAAATCTATAAAAGTTTTAAACGTGAGCGTAATGTGATATAAAAACCAATAAAAAGCCCCCGTTGCCGGGGGTGCTGTAATTAATTAGGAATCATTACTGTTCCTGCTTTGGTCCGAGGATCAAAGATAATTACGGCTTCTCTATTGAATTGGGCGCTGCCTAGTTCGACCTTCATTTTCAGTATTTTACCGAATAGACGTTTGGAATCTTCGACGTATTCGATCGATTTGATTTTGAAGGCTTTGATTAAGTAGGCGTTTGCCTTACTCTCTCCGTTAGGAACTACTTTGAACGCTGGAGGCGCTATTTTTATATCATAGCTGTGCTCGCACGCGTCAAAGAGTGCCTTTTTGCTTGGCCCGTCAACAATAGATAGTTCCTTAGTAGTAGTACTCATTAATGCGAGTACCTCCTATGTACGAATTTCACTACCTCGGTAGTGATTTATCTATTATAGCACAAGCGAGATGAAAAGTCAATGAAGCTACTTCTTAGCGGTGGTCTTGCGGGTGCGCTTTGCTGGGCGGCGTGCAGCCTTCTTTGGCTTATTGGCGAGGTATTCCTCGGCCTGTTCTTTAGTGACAGTCTTTGGATCGACGTCTTTTGGAATGCGAGCGAAGTTGCGGCGGCCTGGGCCTTTGACGTATGGACCGTAAGCGCCATTAATAATCTGAATCTCGCCCCAGTCAGCAATGTAGGAGTCGCGCTTTGCTTCGTAGAGCGGCTCAGCCTCTTCGAGGGTGATAGTATATGGATCATAATCTTTGAGCGGGATATTGTATTTGCCGGCTTTTAGATATGGGCCGAATGGGCCGGAAGCGGCAATAATCTCTGCGCCATCTTTAGAGGTGCCGAGTGTGCGCGGCAAAGCTGGCAATGCGAGCTGCTTGAGCGCCTGCTCCAACGTGACAGTCTTAACGGATTTGCGCTTTGGCAGAGGTGCGAAACGTGGCTTCTTGCCGGTTTCTTTCTCGTTTTCACCGAGCTGAATGAATCCGCCATTCTTGCCAACCTTGGCATAGATAGCTTCGCCGGTCTCTGGGTCGTGACCGAGGAGGCGAGCGTTATTGTAGCGCTCAATTCCCTCGCTAGCGAGTACTTCGTCATTAAACGGACCGTAGAAATCGCGGAGCATCTTGACGCGATCAAGCTTCGCTTCAGCTATGAGGTCGAGATCTTTTTCGATATTCGCGGTAAATTTGTAATCGACAATATTCTTAAAATGGTCAACGAGGAAGCCAGCAATTAGCTCACCGATAGGGGTTGGGAGAAGTTTGCCCTTGTTAGCGCCAAACTTTTCTTTGACTTTTTCTTCGGTAATCTGGCCGTTTTCGAGCTTAAACTGGGTAACTTCACGCTCTTCGCCTTCGCTCTCGCCCTTTTCGACGTAGCCGCGGGCTTGAATGGCGGTCATGATAGTTGCATAAGTCGATGGGCGGCCAATGCCGAGCTCCTCGAGCTTCTTGACTAGCGAACCTTCGGTGTAGCGAGCTGGTGGTTTAGCGTAATTCTGCTTTGCAATGATGCTGGCGGCGGTCAATTTGTCGCCGACGGCGAGTTTTGGCAATTCGGTATCTTTGACGCGACCGTAAACCTTGAGGAAGCCGTCGAAAGTAATAACTTCGCCCTTTCCTTCAAAAGAATATTCGGTTGGGGTGGAAATTTTGATAGTGGTCTTTTCAAGTTTCGCGTCAGCCATCTGGGTAGCGAGAGCGCGGGCGCGAATCAAGGCATAAAGGCGCTTCTCATAATCATTCTTACCGGCGACTTCGACCTCGATATGGGTTGGGCGGATGGCCTCGTGTGCTTCCTGCGCGCTGGCATCCTTAGTCTTGAAGTTGCGGGTTTTAACATAATTCTTGCCGAAAGTATTCTCAACGTAGCTGGAAATGCTGGCGATGGCCTGTTTACTGAGGTTTAGGCTATCGGTACGATGGTAAGTGATGTGACCAGCCTGATAGAGAGCTTGCGCGGCCTGCATAGTGGTCTTGGTGCTGTAGCCGAGCTTAGAGTTGGCCTCAATCTGCATAGACGCAGTCGTAAACGGCGCGGACGGTTTGCGCTCGCCTGGCGCCTTCTCAACGGCCGAGACGGCATATTCTGCGCCGATAAGCTTGTTTAGGAATGCGCGAACTTCGTCTTCGTTATCAAAATCGTGGTCTAGAGTCGTAGCGAAACCGAAATCGCCGGATACTTTATAGGTATATTTACTAGCGAATTTATCAATCGCCTGCTCGCGCTCAACGATGAGGCGGAGGGCTGGGCTTTGGACGCGACCGGCAGAAACGGCGCCTGGGACCTTTTTGCGAACTACGCCAGAAAGGTCGAAACCGACGAGCATATCGAGGGTTTGGCGGGCCTGCTGGCTGGCGACCATGTCCATATCGACGGTGCGTGGCGCCTTAATAGCGGCTTCGAGAGCTGGTTTAGTAATCTCATGGAAAGTAATGCGCTTGGTATCTTTCGGAAGGCCGAGAACCTCGCAAAGGTGCCAAGAAATAGCCTCTCCCTCGCGGTCTTCATCCGTTGCGAGCCAGATTGTGTCGGCGGCTTTGGCGGCTTTCTTTAGATCGGCAATAATACTCTTATGGCCTGGATCGACCTCGTAAGTAACATCAAAAGTATTCTTGTCGACTTTCGTATCTTTACGAATATGCCCAACACTTGCGAGCACAGTAAAATCACTACCGAGATACTTCTCGATGGTGTGTGCTTTGGCTGGAGACTCTACTATTACTAAATTTTTGCCCATATTGTTATATATTATCACATCAAAAATTTTGCCGTCAAAAAGCCGCAGGTAAGGGTGGGCATCACCTGCGGCTATTTAACCCTTTAAACACACCTCGTTTGGTACCGGAAGACGGAAGCGCGACCCACCTCACACAAATGGGGTCCGCCGGTTTAAAGGGGTTGCTAGCCATAGAAACTTGCATTCTAAGTGGAGGTAATACTTTTCACTTCAAACCATATAGAGAAATTTGAAGGCCGAATGGGTTTCTATAGCACGCAACAATTGTTAAAACGAATGTTTTAACAAAGTTATAGATTATTTAGGTGCAGTACTTAGCCTTTCGGCTAAAACTAGTACCATTTTATCACTTATTTGCAAAATAGTCAATAGTTTTTGCACACTTTTTTGTAAAATCAATAGGAATCTGGCGTTTTTTGACCCCTGTTTATGCTTATTTAACTGGGGTGATTCCGCTTATTGTTAAATTCTAAAAAAGTGTTATAAAATGTCGCAAAAATTAGTATTTTGACATAAAATTAGCGATTTCGCTAAGAATTTTTGGCAATTGTTCGTGCTCTGCTGGCGTGAACTTGCTTAGGACGAAATCAACGTCGCCGATCTGCTTACGAAGCTCGTCGTTGCCGGTGCCAATTCTGAGCCTTGGAAAATCGTCGGTGCCGAGGTGCTGGATTGCGGATTTAAGGCCATTATTACCACCATCGCTTCCCCTCTCGCGGAAACGAAGCTGACCGAAAGGCAAGTTAAAATCGTCACAAACAACAAGAATATCCTGCGGCTTAATCTTGTAATAGTCGCAGATCATGCGGATACTGAAGCCCTGCTCGTTGTAGTAGGTTTGAGGTTTAGCGTAGATAGTATCGTCGTTTTTTGCGATCTCAGCTTTGAACTTTGGCTGTGGCTGGAATTTGAGGTCGTGTAATTTGGCATAAAAATCGAGCGCCAAAAAGCCGGAATTATGGCGCGTGAAGTTATATTTTGCGCCAGGATTGCCAAAACCGATGATTAGTTTCATGTTGCTATTATAGCAAAATTAAAATAACCGCCTCGGTTGAGGCGGCTATTTTCAGGGAAACAAAAGATTAAAACTGACGGTTCAAGAGGCGCGCGATTTCGCGGGCGGCTCTAGAACGTTCAATTTCGTCTTTGTTCAGTGTAATGACGGCGATACATTTACCGCCAGCAAACTTTGACATCGCACGGCTCAGGCCACAGCTATTCTTGCTGAGATGCTTGTTGTGGACCTGCTCCGGATCGCCAATGATGACCATCTTTGAATAATCGCCGATACGCTCTACGAGCTGCAACATCTGGCTCCATTCAAAGTCCTGTGCTTCATCATAGATAATCCATGAATTAGCGAGGCTACGGCCACCCATGTGGACCATAGATGTCAATTCGCACCATTCTTCGATGATCTTGTTTACTTCATCGTTGATCTGTGCGTTGCTCTTCTTTGCTCCATCTTTGGTCTTGTCGCCTTTGGCTTTCAGACCGGAACGGATGTTGTCGACAATCGGCATTGCGTTAGCGAGCGTCTTTTGATGCTCGTCGCCAGGCAGGAAGCCAATCTGCTCTCCCCAATGGGGATCGCGCGGGCAAATGAAAACTCTATCAAACTGCGACTTCGTATCCCTAACAGCGTTAAGGCCGGCATTGACGGAAAGATAGGTCTTGCCGGTGCCGAAAGTTGCTGCGCAGATGACGATATCGATGTCGGGCGCCAACAATGCTTCATAGAGCATCGCCTGGCCAGCATTCAGCGGCTCAATCGGTATACCCTTGTTGTCTTTGGGCTTAGAGATATGATGAAGCTGATGCAGAGTCCATTCTCCGGTCTTTTTACCGTCTTCGCCAAATTCTTCTTCAAAACGACCGATGCGGCTTGCCAGGTCTCTATAATTGCCCGTCGTCTGATAGCAGACAATGGACGACTCGTCGAAAGTGAATTCGACGAATTCGTTATAGAGCAGCGGCTTTTCGTTCGGGAAGTATTTCTGGAAATCTTCCACAGTCAAATAGCCTTTGCTAAACCACTTGTCGTAAGCGCTCTCGGGCAGCTTGAGCTTGCGGCGACCGAGATAAATCTCGGGATTGATGCGCGCTACGTCGATATTGCGCGAAAGCGCCTTAGCGAGCATAGCGGGATCGCCGGAAAGAATTGCGACTGATCCAGGATGAAACTTGTTGTAGTAAGATGCGGTAGCCAAAGCACTAGCCTTGGTACTTTTCTTGCTATCTTCTTTGTTGAAAGACTGATCATCTGAGGTGATGAATCTAATCTTCATTCCGTTTTTGCAGGTAAAATACTCGAGGCCTTTGTTGTGTATCTCTTCAAGCATATAGGTGATATGCTCCAAGAGGATATAAGCTGCTTCGCCGCGACTAGTAATACCTTCATCGAGGAATTCTGCGAGACGGTCGACATACTGATTAGGAATCAGCATCTCGCCGGCTTTTTTCTTGGTGTCTTTGTCCGGATTGATGAGCTTCGGCTCGCCGATTAACGCATCAAGCGCGGGCACGATTGCATAATGAAAACCCTTTTCCAACTGTGCTTCTGCGGCGGCTTTTTCAGCGTTCGCTTTTTTCTGTGCAGCAGCATATTCCTGTGCGGTTTTCTTCTGCGCATTTATAGCTTTCGTCGCAGTCTCTCTGGCTGCTTGGCGCGAGCCGCTGTTCGTAGGCATAGTTCTTGATCTAGGCATCTAGATTCCCCCTTTCGAAGTTTTGTTTCCCTGTTAATGAACTTGAACAAAATAAGCCTGCCCTATATAAGAGCGGCCCACCTGTTCTGTACTCCTATTGTATCATACTTGCTTTTTAAAGTAAAATGTGCTATAATATAAAGATATGTGGGGAGAAAATTAACAACATCTAGTTTTTCGGTCGTAAGGGAGGGATACGAAATGAAAAAGAAGGAACAGAAAATAGATATAAAGTCGGTAAAATCGATAAAAACACGTTTTATGGCGTATATTATTGGAATGACGGCTTTTCTAGCCGGATTTCTAGTATTTAACTGGTTCGTCGCTTTTCCGAATTCGTTAAGCGAAGGCAATGAAAGCTATCTCGCTGTTGCAAACTATATCGTTGAGCACGAAGATGCGCTTAGAGGGGCTAATCCGGCCGAAGTGCAGTTCACGAAGAGCCGCATGTATAGCGCAACATACCGTGGAGAAGATTTCATAATAACAGACGTCTCAACGCAGAATCAGATTGCGGCGTTCGAAGATTCCTACGGCGGATGCAATTATTTCGCATCTTGTATCGTGATTTATTCACTTTATTCATTTATAGTGATTGGGGCGAGCGCCTTTTCGATTTATGCAAAACATTATTCAATGAAGGTAAAAATCGAGAAGGCCGAAGCAGATTCGAAGCCGCAGGTTTGGGACGTTATAGACTTTTTAGAAGAAGAAGACTTAATGGTCTAAGAAAATAAACTAGATGTTTCTCCTCATTACTGCCCTGCTCGCTATGAGCGGGGCTTTTTGCTGGCTGTGATTAGTCGCGGTTGCGGAAGGAGAAGAAGATCGGAGTGCCGCCAAAATCGAAGGCTTCGCGGAGGCGGCGTTCAAGATAGCGTTTGTAGCTCCAGTGGAGGAGACTGAGGTTGCTGCCGTAAACCACAAACCAAGGCGGGCAGGTGTCGGTCTGAACCATATAGCGGAGTTTTGGATGAGTATTTTTGAGGCCGGCAGGTGGGTGAGAATTAATCGCGTCCATAAGGAGTTTGTTGAGGTCGGAAGTTTTGAGTTCGGCGTGGCGGGCGCGGTCAATTTGAGTCGCGAGCTCGAAAATCTTGGTGACGTTTTTGCCTGTTACGGAGCTTGTCATGACGACGGGTGCATACGGAATAAAGTTAAAATCATATTCAAGATTGTCGAGGATTTCGTCAGTGTCTTTATGGTCGAGGTCGGTTTTGGTGACAACGAGAATAATGCCCTTGCCGGCATCGACGATTTGGCCTGCGAGGCTTTGATCGAGCTTGGAATGAGGCTCTGTGCAATCGACGAGCATACAGCAAATGTCTGCTTCTTCAATGGCAGCGAGGCTGCGGAGTGCGGAGAATTTCTCGATGCCAACTTCGCGTTTGCCTGGCTTGCGGAGACCGGCAGTATCAAGTAATTCAATAGTTTGACCCTTGTAGCGAACCTCAGTGCGGTTAACGTCGCGGGTGGTGCCGGCGAGGTTAGCGACAATGGCCTGTTGCTTTTCGGCAAGTGAGTTAAAGAGGCTGGATTTACCGACGTTTGGACGGCCAATCAAAGCAATTTTAATGCGATTATCTGGCTTCTCTACTCTTTCGCGAGTGTCGAAACCGAGGTCTTTGAGTTCGGACAGAATTTTGCCGCGGAGTTCGTTTAGGCCCATACCAGTCGTGGCGGAAACGCGGATTGGATTTTTGGCGCCAAGATTCAAGAATTCTTCGTCTGGGAGAGCTTCGCCAAGGTCGGATTTGTTAAGTAAGAATAGGATCGGCTTGCCGGATTTGAAAGCCTTTTTGGCAATCATTTTGTCGTTGTGGTCTGGATATTTGTTGCTATCTAGTGCGAGCAAAATAAGGTCAGCGTTTGCGACGGCATCTTCAATTTGGTCCTGAATGTGGGTTTCGAATTCATCGTCCGGGTCTTTGAGACCGGCGGTATCGACGAGGACGTAGCGGTTCTCTACTTTCGCGACGACGTTATCGCGGGTGGTGCCGGCTTCGCGTGCAACAATAGCCGTAGACTTGCGAACAAGACGGTTAAAAAGGCTAGATTTGCCAGCGTTGGTCTGGCCAATGATTGCAACTACTGGTAGTTTCATAGTTTTATTTTAGCATTAGCGGCGGCGCGTTTGGCTTTCCAAATGCGGTAGAAGCAGAAGTAGGCAATGTATGCTAGAACGCCTGCAACGCCCGCTAGAGCGTCAATGAGGACGTCCTGTGCGTTGCCGCTGCGTCCGGCAATGGTAAGCTGATGAACTTCGTCTAATGCGCCGTAAATTGTAGTGATAATGACTGGGTAAAAAACGTGGGTATGCTTCGGGAAAGTGAGCGGATGGAGGCCCTTAATGAAGCTGGTGCTGCTATAGCCGAGCGCGCCGAAGAGTACGAAGTGTGCGATTTTGCGCATAAGGCCATTTGAAATGCCGAAAAGGCTGGCGAAAAAGCTAGATTCAGTGTCGGAAACATCGCCGTTATGGCTGGAGAAGATCCAAATAATGAAGATGAAAAAGATAGGAAAGATAATGCGCCAATAACGTTTTAGAATGCTCATGCTCCCTGCTCCCTGTTGAGTTTTGTATATTATACTATTTTTTGTTAAGAAAATCAAACTAAATATGAGGCGCGGCGGATTTTGTATAATAGAGTTATGGATGCAGATGAATATCAGAAATTGGCGCTTCGTACGCTCAATTCGGACTTAGACAAACAAAAGGTATTATTGAACGGCGCGATGGGTCTTTGCGGCGAGTCGGGTGAGTTCATTGATGCGCTTAAAAAACACATGATGCATGGCCACGATTTAGACCGCGATCACATGATAAAAGAGCTTGGCGATGTCGCCTGGTATCTTGCTGTTTCAGCACATGCGCTTGACTGTGATTTATCCGAAGTCTTTACGCGCAATATTGAGAAATTGAAGGCGCGCTATCCGGAAGGGTTTTCCGAAGAGCGCTCAAAGAATCGCGCAAAGAACGACGATTAATGATATAATGTACGCAGTAGTCGGTCAGAACTAGGACACCGACTTGTTGAGTAGAATCTACCTCAGCCTAACGGCGGGTAGATTTTTTGAGTTTCGAACTCCAAAGTCTCAACTCCACACTTACGCCTAAGATTGAAATCCGTACGCTCATGTTTTGCCTTTCTTTAGGAGCCTCTAGCTACCTAGTATCGCCGTTCACTGAAGGCCCCTGCGAAAACGGGTCCTAGTGGCCAAATTGTGGCGAAACACTCCGGGCGCTCCCCGCCCGTGAGAACAATACTAATACGGCTACTGATTGTTGCGAAGCATAAGTGTGTTATTTTATGCACTTTTCTAAAAATATGTTGTAATTATGGGGGATTTTTGCTAAGATAATCCTAGTGGTCCCGTCGTCTAGTGGTCCAGGACGTCTGGTTCTCATCCAGAAAATCAAGGGTTCGACTCCCTTCGGGATCACCACAATGAAAAACTCCGAAAGGAGTTCTTTTTTATATCTCTTTTAGGATTTCTTCGAATTTAGTGTAGCCACTTTCGGCATTTAGATGGCCGCCATCTTTGATAATGAATTGTTTGTCGGCAATCGTGTCTGCAAAAGATTTTTCGGCTTCGTAATTAACGTATGGATCATTGTCGGAATAATAGCAGACGATATTGTCGCAGTAGTTTTTTATGTCTGCAAGGTTGTCTAAAAACATCGGTTTGTTTACGCTGTCATATTCTTCGTTAATGCCGAGATAATTATTGAAGCCGCAGACAAAGATGAGTTTTTTGACTTTGATTTTGTTGGTTGTTAGATATTTGCAGACGAAGGCTGGAGCGATTGAGTGAGCGATAATCGTAGTGTCATTATCGATAAATTGTCTCTTAAATTCGCTTGCCCAGTTTTCGTAGTTTTGGTTTCCAGCGCCGACTGGCATTTGTGGAGTATCGACCTTTAATTTGCGCTTATTTAGTTCTTCTTTTAGCCATGGGAACCAGTTCCCGTCTGGTGAGCCGAAACTGCCGTGAACGATAATGTAATTGCTAAGTGGCAATTCTTCGTCATTGATTTTAATAACCGGTTGTTTATTAAGCTTTTGGGCTAGAACTTTTACAACGTTGATTACTTTACTAGAAAAAGACCTTGCGACAAATTCTGACGCAATATTTGCTATGTCGTTTGCTATGACGTTAATACCGAACGACGAATCGTCATTTATGAATTTTACGTCTAGAAAATTTTCATAAACAATGTGCCCAAATTTTTCAAAGTAATCCGGCTCTAGGCGTTTTTTAGTAAAGTCCATTTTATCCGCAAATTGAACGAGGACTGTAAACAATGGATATGCGGTAGTGCTCTTCTCGTCGTGATGTTCAATTGCGCTCATTAAATCTTCATAGTAGCTATTTTCGCGGAGCTCATTATCGAATAGTTTTTCGGCAATTTTCATTGCTTTATAGCCATGACGTTCGCGGCCATCTGCTTGCCCAACATCATGTAGCGCCGCAGAAATCAGAAGAGCATCTTTTTCTTCGCCGCTTATATTGAGCAGGTCGGTCAATTCGTCCATAATTGCGCAGACATTATTGATGTGTTGAAGTCCGTGCGCAAAAGGAAACGGATTAATTTTGTCTATCTTTGCGTATTCGGCTTTTATTGCCTCGTTATTTAGGATGTCTTTGTAGCTAATCATTAAAACAATTATAATAGAGATATGATGAAACCAGTAATCTTTTTAGTCCATGGCTATAATGGAATTCCAAAAATTTTTAATTATTTTAAGGGCGAGTTTGAGAAGGCGGACTACGAAGTTGTGTTGCCGCAATTCCCGACTCAGACCGAAATCACGCAGGAAAGATATTTTAGTGTTTTTGATGAATATAAAGATAAAATTGGCGAAAATACGATTATAATCGCGCACTCAATTGGCAATATCATGGCGATGAAATATTTGAGCGAGAATGATATCGCTATCCGCGGTTACGTGAGCCTAGCTGGTTTCGGTGAGCCATTTATTATGGAAGGACGCGATGATTTGAATGCGGTCGTTGCTCCGCTTCGTCTTGATGAAAACGAACTTGCGAAATTGCCGGGTTTGATTGGCAAGGCTTATTCGATTTATAGCGATAGTGATCATGTTGTGCCATACGAAGTTTTGGAAAAGTATCCGAAGATTCTTGGCGCAAAAGCATGCTCTATTCCTGGCGTTGGTCACATGGGCAGCAAGAGCGGTCTGGAAGAGTTCCCGGAAGTTGTCGAAATTGTGAAAGAAATTATTTAGTAGCAATAAAATACCCCCGTTTCGTAGTGAAGCGGGGGCTTTTTGTTCTGTGTTAATTAGAACAAATGGAATGCCAAGAACAGCGGAACAAGTGTGACCGCTACGGTTGACATGAGCTTGATTGCGATGTCGAGGGCGACGCCGACAACGTCCTTACGAGTGTCACCGATTGTGTCGCCGGCGACCGCAGCTTTGTGAGCTGCCGAACCTTTGCCATGGCCTTCGAGCATGCCGCTCTCGATAAACTTCTTGGCGTTATCAAAAGCGCCGCCGGAGTTACCCATGAAAATGGCTCTCGGAATCGCAACGATAGTTGCGCCGACAAGTAAACCGCCGACGAATTCTACGCCGAACAGGAAGCCACCAACGACTGGCACGATAAGTGCAACAAGTGATGGGGCAATCATTTTCTTGAGGGCGAGGTTGGCTGCCATGCTGATTACCTTCTCGTAATCAGGCTTAACAGTTCCCTCTAAAACTCCAGGAATTGAGAGCTGACGGTCACCTTCGTCTGCCATCTTGTAAGCGGCATCGATGGTGTTGTCGGAAAGCATTGCGATGAAGAACTCGATGATCGCTGCGCCAAAGATAGCGCCGGCGATAACGATATATCCCGCAATGTTGAGGTCGGGCATACCTGATGAATAGGAGCCAACATAAGAGAAAATCAAGGAAACAGTAGCGAATGCTGCTGAACCAATAGCAAATCCCTTACCGATGGCTGCTGTTGTGTTACCAACCGCGTCGAGCTTATCCGTAATAACACGGATATCTTCGCCCAGGTGGCAGCTTTCTGCGATACCGCCAGCATTGTCCGCTATAGGGCCAAACGCATCAATGGAGACGGTGGTGCCTACGAAGCTAAGCATACCAAGCGCTGCGATCGCGATTCCGTAGATTCCGCAAAGGATTCCAGAAATAACGAGCGCGAGGCAGATAGTGCCGATAGGCAGCAAGCAGGAACGAGAGCCGATAGCGTCGCCCTTAGTGACAACGAAGGCTTCACCTTCAGTTGCCATCTTGGCAAGGCGCTTGACGGGGTTGTAATCGGTACCAGTGTAATACTCGGTAATTTTACCAATGGCGACGCCAGAGATAATGCCGAGCACGGCCGCAATCCACGGTGAAGCCCATCCGCAACGGAAGACTTCGTAGAGTTCGATCTCACTAAACAATACTTTTGACGCGAAGAAACTGCCAGCGATGACAATTCCTGCGGAAATATAGGTAGTGATGTCGAGCTCCTTGGATGGATTGCTCGTAGCCTTGTGGAGAAGTGCGAAGGCGATGCTGATGACGCTGCCAAGCAAGCCTGCTCCCGCGATAATGATCGGGAACATTGCGGTTGCGTTGAACAGTTCATTGCTGCCACCGTATTCTCCGGCAATGGTACCTGCGATGAGAAGACAGGCAGAAATTGTAGCAACGAAGCTCTCGAGCAAGTCGCTGCAGTTTCCTGCGATGTCGTTGACATTGTCGCCGATAAAGTCGGCGACGGTGTTTGGCATACGGCTATCGTCCTCCGGCATATCGTGGCGAATCTTCGCAACGATGTCCGCAGAGATATCCGCAGCTTTGGTGTAGTTGCCGCCAGCGACACGGTTAAACAGAGCTACGAGCGAGCAGCCCAGCGAATAGGTTGTAAAACGCATTACGCTAGGATTGCAGACTGTAGTAGCAATGAGTCCGGTGCCAGTAGCATCGTTCTTGACTCCGCCGGTAATGATGCAAATGAGCACCAATCCAAACAGACCAAAAGCAGGAACGCTAAGACCACTGATACTGCCTCCGCGGAGTGCAGTCTGGGTCGTCTTTCCGATGTCTTTGGTCTGGGCGGCGGTGTTGGCCGTACGCACATTGGCGTAGGTTGCGCTACGCATGCCAATGATGCATGCGAGGCTACTCATGGTGGCGCCAAGAATGAAAGTGAGACCACAAGTCTTCTCAATAAAGAGAGAGATGAGGAGTCCTACAATCAGGATGGCTGGGATGATACGCTTGTACTCTGCTCGCATGAAAGTGCGGGCGCCGGCACGAATGATGCCTGCGAGTTCAACCATATCTTCATTGCCCTCTTTCATCGCGCGTAACGCGAAGAAATTAAAGCCAACAAAGGCGAGAGCAACTACGGCGATTAAAATGATCACTAAATACACCATATGTCATATTTCCTCCTTCCGACGAGATTTTAAGGTGCATTAACAACTTTGCCGATTATACCAGATTTTCCCTTAAAATACAAGAGTCGCAGCAATCTGGTTATGCTTTATTATAAAGCATAACCGCTATTGATTTTCAAAGCATTTTGTGCTATAATAGAGTGTTATAGTTCTTTTTCAGAAAGGGGGATTTAAAAATGAAGGACTCAAGAAGAAAGGCTAAGGCCTTATTTAGCATAATTGAGGTAGCTTTTTTGGCTATTTGTATGTCAGTAGTTGGATTGAGCTACATCTCATTATCCGTCGTAGCATGGAACACGGGAGAAATAGATGCTCCTTGGTTGGTGCTTGGCTTGTTCCTAGCAGTTGGGGAGTTGCTCTTTTACGAGACAATCTTTCTAGAAGATGTGAGAATAGCTAGGCGCAATATATATTGCTTGAAGCGCTAATTAGTTCTTCGTCCCAGCCAGATTTTGTGGCTGGGATTTTTTATTTGCGGCGCTTTTTGAAGATGCTGCCGGCGCCAACTTTGCGACCAAATGCGCTTGCGACATTTAGGAAGAATCGCTTGATGGCTTTTAGGAAGGTTCCCTCTTTTTTGGCGGTAGATTTCTTAGCAGTTTTGGCTGGCTCAGTCTTTGTGGCGGATGGTTTTGGCGCGTATTTAGCAAGGTTATCTTTCTGGAGTTGGTTAGGGTCGGACGCCTTGATCTCCTCGCGGATTTCAGTTGCGGCAGCGCTGTTTGGCGCGGCGGAATATTTGCCGTGGAGCGGGCTGGCGTTAATGATTGCCTCGCGTTCGGCATTGTCTATGACGCCCATGCGGCTCTGTGGCGGCAAAATCGTGGCAAATTCAACGATTTCTGGCGCGCCCTTGGCATTCTGAAAGCTAATTAGAGCTTCGCCGGTGCCGAGTTCGCGAATGGCAGTCTCGGTATCGAAGGCTGGGTTGACGCGGAAGGCGTCGGCGGCAGCTTTAACAGTCTTCTGGTCGGCCGGTGTGTAGGCGCGAAGCGTATGCTGGACGCGGTTGCCGAGCTGGGCGAGAATTTCGTCCGGGATATCCGTCGGCGCTTGCGAAATGAAGTAGAGACCGATGCCGCGGGAGCGAATCAGCTTCACGATTTGCGTGATGCGCTTTAGGCGGTAGCTTGGCATGTCGTTGAAGAGTAGATGTGCCTCGTCGAAGAAGAAGACGAACTTTGGTTTGTCTAGGTCGCCGACTTCTGGAGATTTATTGAATAGTTCGCTCAAAATCCAGAGCAAGAATGCGGCATAAAGGTCTGGGCTTTGGAAGAGTTTGACGGCATCAAGAATATTAATGACGCCGCGGCCGTCCTTATCCACTTGGAAAAAGTCGTTAATATTAAGCATTGGCTGACCGAAGAATTTGTCTGCGCCTTGGTTCTGAAGGATGAGGAGGTTGCGCTGGATGGCGCCGATGCTCTGTGTGGTGACGTTGCCGTATTTGGTGCTGTATTCGCTGCGATTATTGGCAAGATATTCCAAAATAGCGCGCAAATCGGCAATAGTATTGAGCGGTAAATTGTCGTCCTCGGCAAGCTTGAATGCGATGGCGAGACAGCCTTCCTGAGCCTCGCTGAGGCCGAGAATGATGGAAAGAATGTCTGAGCCGATAGATTGGACAGAAGCGCGCAAATGATGCCCTGCTTCGCCGTAGAGGTCCCAGAAATGCACCGGGAAGGCTTTCGGTTCGAAGCCGTCTAGTTCAAGTTTCTCGACGCGTTCGCGGATTTTGTCGTTGATTTCTCCAGGATAGGCGGTACCGGCTAAATCGCCTTTGACGTCAGCGAGGAATACTGGCACGCCGGCATCTGAGAAACTCTCAGCCATGACTTTGAGTGTGACGGTTTTACCGGAGCCGGATGCGCCCGTAATAAGGCCGTGGCGGTTGGCCATTTCTGGTAAGATAAATAGTTCTTTTTTGTCGGTAGTTTTACCAACGAGGATCTTGTTATTTATAAACATTATTCAGCCTCGGTTTCTTCTTCGGCAGCCGCTTTTGCTTCTTCTTTTTCTTCGGCAGTCATAGCGTCATATTCGGATTGCGCTTGCGTAACTCTTTCAGTCGCTTGCTCGGCCATTTCGATAGCTTGGTTAGCAATGTTAGTTGCCATCTGTGTTTCGACGCTATTGGCACCAGAAGTTGAGACGGCTGTGTTGATTTTTTCGGCTGATGCGATGGCTTCCTGTGCGCGCTGAATTACTTCATCGGCGCGAGAGCTGTCGCCGGCCTTAATGTCACTCTCGATATCCTTGCTGAGTGCGTCGGCGGAGATGGCCTGCGTAGCGGCAGCAATAGAAATATCGTGGGGCTGATTGTTGGGACCGGTTGGTATGTTTTCGTCGTTTGGATCATCGTTGATATTGCGGTCAGTTTCAGCAATATCTGCGGCGATATTTGGGTTGGTCGCGGCATTTTCTAGAGTGCCGTCGATATAGTTCTGGTCAATATGTTCGCTGACACTTTCGAGATCTGGCGTCTTTCCGGCAGCCCAGTCGGCATTGATTGTGTTTTCGATGACGTTGTCGCCAGCGAATGGCACTTCATTGCCGAGGTTGCTGAATTTTTCGGCATCCTCATTAGTAATATTTGGGTTAAAGTTTTCGTCGTTTGCGATGGCTTCGCGTTCTTTTTCGCGGGCTTCGGCGCTTTCTAAGTTTTCTCCTGGCATTGGGGTACTGTCAAACATATTTTCCTTTCTATTCCCAAGTTACTTTATTATTGCTTGGATAAAGCGTGATCCAGGTCTGCCCACGATTGAGCTGGATTTCATTACCGCTAGCGTCAACGAATTTCAATTCGGCGTCTTTGTCTGCGCGAGACCAGTGCGCCGAAATCACGTCACCATTCTGGAAAATATTTGCGTCGCCGGTGCCGGTAGTAGTGTAGTCGGCATAGGCTTCCTCGCCGGTGCGAGCGACGGCACTAACTTTCATGGCTATCACGACGTCTGGTGCGTTCTGAACTTTGCTACCGTCTTCGTTTTGACTGAAGTGTGCCCCGCCCTGGGCGTAGCTGCGGAGATATTTGTTGGTGTTGGCGTCATAATTATAGACTGGGCTAAAGATTTTGTTGCCCATGTCGATGGTGATTTTATTGGCTTTTTGCTCGGTTGGTTCGGCTTTAGTATCGGGCTTAACGCGGGCGAAGCCGTTAAATTCGCTGGTGCGATAACCTTTACTAAAATTGAGCTCATCTATCATGCTGAAGCGCGTATAGACGTTGTGCGGCGAATAACGACCGCGAATGCGCCAATAAGTTTTGTCATTGTAGAACTGATCAATATCGCGGAACTCGGAGTTGTTGCGAATGAGCCTTAAGGCATTGTCGCTACCGCCGACGTGGGCGATGGAGCAATGATATGGTTTAGCCATTTCGACGAAGGTGAGGCGGACGCTGCGGACTGGACCAATATAGTTTGGCTTTGCTTCCTGGAAGATGGCCATGAAACGAGTAATGCCGCCTTCAGCGATTGCTTCATAAATAACGCCAGCTTCGTTTAGACCGGACTGCGGGCGAGCCTCCTGGCTATTTTCAATCATGATACAAGTAGCAGCTTGGGTTGGGACGTCTTTATTGGTGACTTCATTGCCGGTAAGGCGTGAATAGTAGATTTCGTCAGCCTGGGTTTCATCGCGATTAATATCGCCGAGAACGCTTTGGCTACCGCCGGAGTGGAACCACCACCAAACGCCGGCGCCGATTGCGGCAAGCAGGATAATAACAATGATAGTTTTGCGAATTTTGCGGCCAGTTTTGGCATGCTTCTCTGCCTTTTCGCGCTTTTTCTTTACGCCTGGCTTTTCTTTAGTTTCTGATTCGTTGACGTCTTTGGAATTGTTGAGAAAATCCTCAACATCGTCATTGGTTTCGCTATTGCGATAAAGATTCGCAAGCTCCCCATCTTGTTTAGTTTTTTGCTGCTTGCTGTCCATATCTTTATTATAGCATAAGCGTATCTAGTCGCGGGAGTAGGCAGTGATGACCGCGTTGAGGCGAGCAAGGCTGCGCTCGCGACCGAGGACCGACAAGGTGTCGTGAAGGGCTGGGCTAAATGGCGCAAAGCTGACAGAGAGGCGGATGAGACCGAAGAGCTCGGCTGGTTTGCGACTAGTCTCGGCTAGGAGTTCGTTTAAAGCATCCTGGAGCGCCGGCGCGGTCCAGTCGGAAACGCCCTGAAGTTTTGCAATTGCAGCGCGAAGAATTTCTTGAATTTCGGATTCAGAAAGCTTTTTGAGTGCTTTGTTAGACTCGATCATGCTCATATCGACGGTTGGGTCAGCAAAGAAGTAGCTGGTCATAGTTTTGAGATCGCCAAGCGTCTTGAGGCGGTCGTAAATGATGCTGAAAATGCGGAATTTATAGTCGTCATCAGTGGCGTTTTCTGGCCAGAAGCCTTCAGTGCGTGCAAATAATGCCTTTGGATCTTCGGCGAAGAGTTTGCGAATCCACTGGCCGTTTAGCCAGATGAGCTTCTGCTCGTCGTAGCGAGCGCCAGCATGCTGAATGCGATCAATGCTGAATTTCTTGATAAGGTCGTCACGGCTATAGATTTCATCTTCGGTGCCGTCATTCCAGCCAAGGCAGGCGAGGAAGTTAAGCATTGCTTCTGGCAAAATGCCGTCCGCGCGATATTCTACTGCGGATTTAGCGCCGTCGCGCTTCCCTAGCTTCTTGTTGCCGCTAGGCGCGAGAATGTGTGGCAAATGGACGAATTTTGGCGTTTCTAGGCCGAGCGCTTCGTAGATTGCGAGATAGTTGCCCATGCTTGGTAGGTATTCTTGGCCACGGAAAATATGCGTAACGCCCATCGTAGCGTCATCGACGATGTGGGCAAAGTTATAGGTTGGCAAGCCGTCTGCCTTGATCAAGATAATGTCGTCCTGAGTCTCCGGAAGCATGACTTTGTCGCCAAAAACTTCATCATGATAAGTGCGTTCTTTTGGATCGGCCTTGAAGCGGAGCGGCATGCCTGGCTGCCATTCTGGCGTGTTGTCTGGGCGGTAGTTGCGATAGAGGAAGGCCTGCTTGTTTTTGCTGGCTTCTTCGCGGTATTTTGCGATTGTTTCGCTCGGAGTTGGGTCGGCGTAAGCACGGCCGCTTGCGATGAGCTTCTTTGCCCATTCGGTATAGAGCTCTTTGCGCTGGGTCTGGAAATATGGGCCATGGTCGCCACCTTTTTCTGGGCCCTCGTCCCAATCGAGGCCAATCCACTTTAAAGTGTCCTCAATAAGCTCGGTTGCGCCCTCTACGTAGCGTGCGCGGTCGGTATCTTCGATGCGCAAAATGAATGTGCCCTGCTCTTGCTTCGCAACAAGATATGGGTAAATAGCAGAACGTAAGTTGCCGATATGAATATAGCCGGTCGGCGACGGCGCAAAACGAGTAACGGTTTTCATATCTGTTAGTATAGCATACTAAGAGTGATGAGGGTTGAGTTTTGCATAGACGTTTGTATCGTAATACTGCCCATCAAGCAATTGGTTTTCACGTAAGGTCCCTTCAAGCTCAAAGCTAAGGCGCTCGGCGACGGCGCAGGAAGCGACATTTTTGGTGGCCGCTTGAATGATGACGCGGTGCATGTCGACTGCGTCAAAAGCGTAGTTTGTGATTGTCTCGGTGGCGCGCGTTATGATGCCCTTGCCGGTATGCTCCTTATCTAGCCAATAGCCGATTTCGCAGTTGCGATTCTCTGCGGAGAGATTGTGAAGGTCGATAGAGCCGGCAAATTCGCCCTCATAGAAGACATCGTAGCCAAGGACTGAGCCTTCATCGAAAGCTTTGATCATCTGTTCGGTAAAATCGGTCATTTCTTTTGGGTCGTGATATAAGTTTGCCCATGGTAGCCAAGGAAGGAGATGTTCGCGACTCGTAATAATCGCGTTATATTTGACTGTGTCGGCGTCGTGCGAAAAACGCTTCAAGGTAATTTCGTCATCGACTTTAATTTCTGCTGATGCTTGAAATGCCATATTTTTTCTCCTTTCTCCTATAATTGTAGCATTAAAAAGCCACCCCGGAGGGTGGCTTAATGAGGAGAACTTGAAGTTAGGCTTGTTGGATTATCCCCACCAGAAATCCGCACAACCATTCCAGGGACTTTCGCTAGTAAAATCGTCATAGTTGTAGGTTATCTGGTTCCCCCAAACTAGAAGATTAACGAATGAACTGAAGACTTGCACGGAACCATTTCTTATTTCGGCTTTAATAACCCCATCGATCCATGTCGGTGGGACTGGCGCCTCCATGCGATAATATATTCCATATTGCGTGGGAGTATCCCTGATTACCCGTGTTTCTACAATAGTCCAGTTATGCCTTGCTGCCTCGGCGCGAAGTTCCGCGAGTGCGCTTTCTGCTGCGCTCTGAAGGCTAGCATTTTCTGCTCCGCCGCCACCTGAGCCTCCCCCCGAAGCTCCTCTGACGGTTGTAGGAACGTTGATGTGCGGGCCAGCGGTAATACCGTAGCTAGCGCACTTATTTGCGAACTCTATGGAGTCGGCAAATCCGGTGAACAATATCGAGATATCGTTCGTAGTGTTAGCGATTTTACCCGCCCAATATGCTTTACCGTTCGGATCAGAGGTTCTGTTCAGGAATACTCTGTAATACGCTTCGATAAAAGCATCGTCCGACATATTATTCGCCTTCGCCTGGAATTCCGGGCTAAAGAAGAATCCATATGCACACTGCTTGCCCGTGATCTGACCGGATGCGAGCTTAGCGCACCAATCGTTCAGACCAGTGGGGTCTGGATTTCTGCCGAGACAGTCGGCGTAAAGTGATGTTACGAAAGTAACGATTCCCTGGTTGTAGCCATCAGCGTTGACCTGGTTTGTGCAAATGCCCAGATAGGCTGCGCAAAGCACTGCCATGGCAACGACTGCTGCTGCACTCTTTTTGAGTGCACGCAAAATTGTACTCTTCATTGTTTCTTCCTCCTTAAAGAACTATTTTTGTGTCGCAAAAATCGCTACACACTGAATATGTGCATATTATAACCTAATCTGGCGAAAAAGAAAATTGCTAGCGCTTACTTCTTTTGCAGGGCAAGTTTAATATCTTCGATTTGGTCGCGAAGCTCGGCGGCACGCTCGAATTCGAGATTGGCGGCAGCGAGTTGCATTTGCGTGCTAAGTTCCTTAACGATTTGCGGCAGTTCTTCGCGCGGGATTTTGCGGAGATCGAGTTTATTGCTCTTTTCTTTCTCTGGGATGATCGCGCGGAGGCCGGCGCTAATTTCTTTTGCGATGCCCTTTGGCGTAATGTTGTGGTCTTTGTTGTATTTCTGCTGAATTTCGCGGCGGCGGTAGGTTTCCTCAATTGCGCGCTGCATGCTGCCGGTCATATTGTCAGCGTACATGATAACTTTACCCTCGACGTGGCGCGCGGCGCGGCCGATGGTCTGGATAAGGGCGGATTCGCTGCGGAGGAAGCCTTCTTTGTCGGCGTCGAGAATGGCGACGAGTGAGACTTCTGGCAAATCTAGGCCTTCGCGGAGGAGGTTGATACCGACGAGTACGTCGTAGGTACCGTTGCGGAGGTCGCGAAGAATATCGCTACGTTCGAGCGTATCGACGTCGCTATGGATATAGGCGGTTTTGACGTTGAGCTCTTTGAGGTGCTCAGACAAATCTTCGGCCATGCGTTTGGTTAGAGTGGTCACGAGAACACGCTGACCTTTGGCGATGCGCTGGTCAATTTCCTCAATTAGGTCATTGATTTGGTTTTCGCTGCCACGTACTTCAATTTCTGGGTCTAATAGACCGGTTGGGCGGATAACCTGCTCTGCAGGTTTTGGACTGTGACTTAATTCATATTCGCCTGGTGTTGCGGAAACGTAAATAATTTTGTTGATATGACGATCAAATTCGGCGAAAGTGAGCGGGCGGTTGTCTAATGCGCTAGGCAAACGGAAACCGTACTCAACCAGGGTTTCTTTGCGTGCGCGGTCGCCGTTATACATGCCGCGAATCTGCGGAATAGTCATATGGGATTCGTCGACGAGACAGAGGAAATCTTCTGGGAAATAGTCTAGAAGCGTAGCTGGTGGCTGACCTTGGGCACGACCGTCGATGTGGCGTGAGTAGTTCTCGATGCCCTTCACGAAACCAGTACTTTCAAGCATTTCGAGATCGTATTTAATGCGCTGGCTAAGGCGCTGCGCTTCAAGATATTTATGTTCGTTGTTGAAGAATTTTAGACGGTCTTCATATTCGGCGCGAATCTTTTTGATTGCGAGGTCTAGCGATTCTTTCGGCGTAGCGTAGTGGCTATTTGGGAAGATACCGATTTCGTTTGGCTCAGCAAAAACCTCGGCTGTTAGTGGATCGATTACCTTAATGTTTTCAACTTGATCGAAGCCGAATTCGATGCGATATGCTCTATCGCCGGAAGCTGGGAAAACATCGACCGTGTCACCGCGGACGCGGAAATTACCGCGCTCAAAAGCGATGTCATTTCTGGAATACTGAATTTCGGTTAGTGCGCGAATAAACTGCGACATGTCGCGTATTTCGCCCTTCGCAACGCGCATTGCCATGGCTTTATAGTTTTCTGGCGAACCGATACCGTAAATACAGGAGACGGATGCGACGATAAGAGTATCTTTGCGTGTAAGTAATGCCTCGGTTGCGCCGTGTCTTAGGCGATCGATCTCTTCGTTAATTGCGCTATCTTTTTCGATGTAGGTATCAGTGCTGGCGATGTAGGCTTCTGGCTGGTAGTAATCGAAATAGGAGACGAAATAATGCACTTCGTTTTCTGGGAAGAATTCCCTAAATTCTGCGTATAGCTGCGCTGCTAGGGTTTTATTGTGGGCTAAAACCAAGGTCGGGCGATTATATTTTGCGATAAGATTTGCCATAGTAAAAGTCTTGCCGGAACCAGTGACGCCGAGCAAGGTTTGCTCACGCTCGCCGCGTGTTAAGCCGCGATAAAGCTGCTCGATTGCTTGAGGCTGGTCGCCGGTTGGCTGATATTTACTATGTAACTTGAAGTCCATATGGTTATTATACCGCATCTAGATTTCTTGCTTTTTGCGAACTTGCCGAACTTCCGAAGGATTTTCACGGCCCTTTTCGTCATTTTGCAACTTCCGAAGACGTAACAAACATATGAATGTGGCGCCTAGCTGTAGACGGTGGCGGAAGATGGGTTTACGCTCTGTTCGCTGACATAGGAACCTGGTTGCAAAAATGGAAATAAATATCTCTGGAACGATAACGTTCCAGAGAAAACTAGTTTCCAATTCGGAAACTAGTTTTCTATGTTGCTATACGCCGCGGGTGCGATAATGGCCGGTAATCATGTTTGTGATGTCTTCGGAAGTTGCAAAGTAGTCATATTGGCGTAAGAAATCCTTCGGAAGTTCAATAGGTTCATGAAAAGTTCGGGGGTGACGGGCAGCGAATGCGACAAAAAGCCCCGGGGCTTGAACCTCAGGGCTGAAATCACGAAATGATTTTAATTATTTACCGTCGACCCATTCATCTTTCTTGGAAGATTTGCTGCCTTTTGCGGAAGCTGCTGCTGGACGAGTGCCGTTAAGGAAGCTGAAGCTGTCGTAGTTGATCTTGCTTGGGTTCCAAGTGCTCTTGTCGAAGGCAAGGATGAGATCAAAGATGAAGCTCAAGAGAACCAAGCCAACGATGAAGCCATCGGACTTGCCGAAGCCCCTACCAATGCGGATATTGATAGCAATGGTAAGAATGAGGCTAAAGATACCGCCAACAAATGGAATCAAGGAAGCGAGAATCCAAAGTGGGTTAAAGCCAACAATCTGCATCAAGACGATGATGTTGTAGATAGGAATGATGGACTTCCAGCCTGCAACACCACATTTGGTGAAAATCTTCCAGGTGGCAATAATCTGAAGAATGCCAAAAATGATGATTGGGAGCATGAGCGCGCCGATGAAAGCTAGGAATGCAGCAGCAAAGTCGCTGTCGCTGACGGTGGTGGACTTACCATTGACGGTGATAGTCGCACCTAATGTTGATAATAGATTTAAGAACATTTCTATTCTCCTTATAGTTAATTATTTTTATTGTAGCATGTTCACGAGTTTTTTATAATCTTCTCCGCGTTCCTCGAAGTTTTTATAAAAACCATAGCTGGCGGCGGCTGGCGACAAGAGGCAGCTTTTGCTTGGAGCTGTGAGCTCGTAGGCTTTCTCTACGGCCTCATGCATGTTGGCGACCGGGAAAAGACTTTGTAGATATTTGTCCTCGGCAAAGATTGCGCGGAAACGTTCTGCGGTTGCTGGCAAAAGGATAACGTTGCGAATATTCGTGCCGCGGATAAAATTGACGAGCGGATGGTAATCAAGGCCGCGATCCATACCGCCGAGGATGATTGTGTCGACATCGCCGAGAGCCTTGATGGCGTTGATAACGGCTTCTTGGGCGGTAGCGATGGAGTCATTATAAAATTTGATACCGCGGAAAGTGCCGACATATTCGAGACGATGAGGCAGTGGTTGGAAGCTTGCGACGGCCTGTTTGAAGACTTCGCCATTAATTTTGAAAGCGTAAGCGATGGCGGCGGCAACTTGAATGTTGAGCTGATTATGCTCGCCGATGAGTCGTGTGCGGATTTGGTCACGCGGTATGATTTCGGTTTTCGTGATGTCGATTTTCATGGACGGGATAGCGGCGATTTCGGCTTCAGTGGCGTGCTGGAAAATGTCGCCATAAATTAGCAAATCGTTCGCGCTCTGGTAGCGATAAATATTTTTCTTGGCATTGTAGTAGGCCTCGGCGGAAACGTAGTGATCAAGGTGCTCTTCGTAGAGGTTCAATAGGACCGCGATATATGGGCTAGCCTGGATGAACTCTAGCTGATGGGCGGATAGCTCGAAAACGATGACGGTTTTATCGGAAATTTGGTCGATGACATCGAAGCATGGTTTGCCGATATTGCCAACAAGTTGCGTATCGAAGCCGGCGGTTTTCAGGACATGATGAATTAGCGAGCTGGTAGTACTCTTACCCTTCGTGCCAGTAACGCCAATGACTTGGCGATGGTAAACGCGCATAAATAAATCAGTCTGGCTGGTGATTTTTGCCTTCGTTGCGTCGTCGAGCGCGTCTTTAATAATGACGCCAGGCGCTTTCAGAATAATGTCGTAGTTTTTGCAGGCATCAAGATAATTTTCGCCACTAATTACTGTTGTATTTTTTACAACATCATCCGTGATTTCTGCTTGGTCGGCAATTGCGACGGTCGCTTCTGGCAAATTTTGGCGGATAAATTCAAGCGAACTGCGCCCTTCTCTGCCGAAGCCGAGAATGAGGATGGATTTGCCGCGCAAAAATTCTATAATTTGGTCTTTCATAGTGCTAGTAGTGCCTTTAAATATTCTTCCGGAATATTATGTTCCGAGTTGAAGTAATCTACAACGTTATACTGCGTTGTCGGATTGTAATTGTAACTTGTGCGATACCATTCCAGAAGTTTCGGCAGCGGTTTTGGCGCGTTTTCGTCTTCGATGGCGAGCTTGATTGCGTAGTTAATTTCTTCGCGCGTACCAACACATTCAAATGGTTTGGTCGTGTCTGGATTAATGAGTCCAACGAAAATTTGCCCCATTGTCTCATCGTCTAGCAGATCGCGGCCGAAAATCTCGACGAGGCGATCTTTGCCGACGAATGGATAAAGCATAATGTAGACGTAAAGACATTTCGCGCAGTGGCCGCACCAACTATTGGTTTTTGTGCCAACATTGCAGCTGCGGAAAATCTTGAGATAACTTGGGAATTTAACGAATTTCTGAACAATTTGAAACTCATTCATGCAGCGGAGGAGACTGAAATATTGCATCTTCTCGCAGAGATAAGTCTGCAAGTAGCCATTGAAATCTTTTTCAAATTCATAGCTCTTTGAATACTGATGATTAATGGTTGTGCCGGCAATATTACCCTCATTTGCAGAGGCTTCGTTACTAACGACGATGTATTTGAGATTGTTGAGATAGCAAATAATTGCGCAGGCGAAAGCAAGCATACCGGAAAATGGCACGTGGCCATTCAGGAAGCGGCCAGTTTGGTTTAGTTCCAGGACCTTTTTATCGATACTGAGATTGAAATTACAAACTTGTTCTAAACCATAGCCGGCGAGATGAATTCCGTCCAAAGCGGCATGATTTTCAGGATATAAATCGCGGTTAAATTGCATGCAGAGATTTTGGTCGCGCATGCCTTTTAGGGCTTCTAGCGTAACGATAGAATCTTTGCCACCGCCAACCGTAATGAGGTTGCCACGGAAATTATCATCAAAGTAAAACTTCTTTGGTTCGGCAGGTTCTGGCGCGTCGATAGTCATGAAATCTGAATACTGCATCAATGCATTATTGCGATACATTAATTCGCCAAGGCCGTTATAGAAGAGCTTTTTGAAGAATTCTTTTTGCGCTGCGTCTAGCTCACCGCATTTGATTGTGAATTTTGGCGCGAGGCTAAGTTTGTAGTAATTAATCGCGTTTACGACACCAAAATTGAAGAAAAGATTGTTTAAAATGTCATCGTTTATATATTCATTACGGATACTGGCGAGCGGAATATCTACGGTGGGCTGGAAGGTATATTCGCCGAGTTTGTAGACGAAGCTAGCGTGGATACCATTCACGCCGCGTTCGACCTGATATGATTCAAAAATAAATTTTGGATATTGCTTACGAATTTCCATGAGTCTATTTTAGCATAAAAGGGCCTATATTATTGACTTTTTAAGATAAAAATGCTAAAATGTCCGGGATGAAAAGTACGGATTTTGATGGTGATAAAATCAGCATTCGCGGTGCGCGCGCGAATAATTTGAAGAATATTGATATTGATATTCCGCGCGACAAACTTGTAGTAATAACCGGTCTTTCTGGCTCGGGTAAATCTTCTTTGGCATTTGACACGATTTATGCTGAGGGTCAGCGTCGCTATGTCGAGTCGCTTTCAAGTTATGCGCGCATGTTCCTTGGCGTCATGGACAAGCCGGATGTTGATATGATTACCGGTCTCTCCCCTGCTATCTCCATTGACCAGAAATCTACTTCACGCAACCCGCGTTCTACGGTTGCGACCGTTACTGAAATTTATGATTATTTGCGCCTTTTGTTTGCGCGTATTGGTGTGCCGCACTGCCCGATTTGCCATAAAGAGGTCGCCCGTCGTACTACTCAGGATATCGTCGACCAGGTAATGCAATGGCCAACGGCAAGTAAATTGATGGTCTTAGCACCGATTGTTTCACAGAAAAAAGGTTCTTTTTCGCATATTGGCGAGCAATATTTGGCAAAAGGCTTTGCACGGGCGCGCGTTGACGGTATTATTTATGCCCTTGATGAGTGGCCGGAGCTAGACAAGAATTTGCGTCATGATATCGAGATTATCGTAGATCGTTTTGTGATGGCGCCAGATATGGAAAGTCGTGTTGCGGGCTCGGTCGAGCAGGCTTTGGAGCTTGGCGATGGCATAATGAAGGTGCTCTGCATCAAAGATCAGTCTGTCGCAATTGGTCAGAATAATATCAATACGAGCAACGCGGAAGTTGTTACCTATTCACAGCGCTATGCATGCCCAGATCATCCAGATGAATTAATCCCAGAGCTCGAGCCGCGTCTATTCTCGTTTAACGCGCCGCAGGGTGCTTGTCCGACCTGTACTGGTCTTGGTACGAGAATGGAAATTGACCCAAGTTTGGTTTTGAACCCGAATTTAACAATCGCCGAGGGCGGTATTCGCCCATACAACCGCATTAACCAAGAATCTTGGTGGTTGAAGCGTCTAACCGCAGTTGGTGAGCGTCATGGTTTCTCGGTGCGCACGCCAATTAAAGAATTGACTGACGAGCAGATCCAGATGATTCTCTACGGTACGGGTGATGAAAAATATCACGTAAAGCTAAATAACGGCTACGATTATGATGCCGTTTATGAAGGTGTAATTCCGAACTTGGAGCGCCGCTATAAAGAAACTGAATCTGACTTTATTCGCAAAGATATCGAACGCTTCATGCGCGAGCGTGTTTGTCAGACTTGCCACGGCGCGCGTTTGAAGCCAGTGGTACTCGCAATTACCGTGCACGATTTGAATATTATGGATATGTGCGCGATGGATGTCGAACGGACGCTGGAAGTACTAAATTCTGACCTTGGTTTAACGGAAAATGAAGAGAAGATTGCTGGGCCGATTTTGAAGGAAATCAAGGCGCGCGTTGGTTTTATGAAGGATGTTGGCTTAAATTATCTCGAGCTTGGTCGTTCGGCGGCAACACTTTCTGGCGGTGAGGCACAGCGTATTCGTTTGGCAACCCAGATCGGTTCTGGTTTGCAGGGCGTGCTTTATGTCTTGGATGAGCCTTCAATTGGTCTTCATCAGCGCGATAATGACCGTTTAATTGCAACTCTCAAACATCTACGTGACCTTAAGAATACGGTTATTGTGGTTGAGCACGATCACGACACGATTATGCAGGCGGATTATCTTGTAGATATTGGTCCTGGAGCGGGCGTAAATGGCGGTAAGGTCATTGCGGCAGGCACGCCGGCTGAGGTTGCAAAGAATCCTGATTCGATTACTGGTAGATATATTTCTGGCAAAGAAAAAATCGAAACGCCAAAGAAGCGCCGTAAAGTATCGAACCGTTGCCTCGAAGTGATTGGTGCGCGTGAGAATAATCTTAAAAATATTGATGTAAAATTCCCACTTGGCGTGTTGACGGTGGTTTCTGGTGTTTCTGGTTCTGGCAAGTCTACGCTCGTAAATGAGATTGTCGCAAATGAGCTATTGGCGCGCCTAAATCATGCACAAACCGTTCCTGGCGCGCATGAACGTATTGATGGTATTGAGCAGCTAAATAAGGTGATTGTGATTGATCAGTCGCCAATTGGTCGAACGCCGCGCTCGAATGCTGCAACTTACACTGGTATCTTTAACAATATTCGTGATTTGTTTGCGGAACAGCCAGAAGCGCAGGTGCGCGGCTATAAGGCTGGTCGCTTCTCTTTCAACGTTAAGGGTGGTCGCTGTGAGAAATGTCAGGGTGATGGCGTTCTCAAGATTGAAATGCACTTCTTGCCTGATGTGTTTGTGACCTGCGATGAATGCCATGGTCGTCGTTATAACCGCGAGGCGTTGGAAGTTAAATTCAAGGGTAAGACGATTTCTGATGTGCTTGATATGACGGTAGATGAAGCGGTTGAATTCTTTGATGCTCTGCCGCTAATTGCGGGCAAATTGAAGACTTTGCAGGAAGTCGGTCTTGGCTACATTAAACTTGGCCAGCCAGCTACGACCTTCTCTGGTGGTGAGGCGCAGCGTATCAAGCTTGCAACTGAGCTTAGCCGCCGTTCTACCGGCAGAACTCTTTATATTCTCGATGAGCCAACTACTGGTCTACATACTGATGATGTAAAGAGGTTGTTGTCGATTTTACAACGTTTGGTTGATGGCGGTAACTCAATGATCGTGATTGAGCATAACCTGGATGTCATTAAGAATGCAGACTGGATTATCGATATGGGCCCAGAAGGCGGCCAGGGTGGCGGTAGGGTTATTGCAACTGGTACCCCTGAAGATGTGGCTCGCAATGAGAAATCTGCGACCGGTAAATACCTAAAGCAGATTCTCTAGTGCTTATGCTTGATTTTCTCTTGAGCTTATCTTAAAATATAGAATAGATTTTAAAAATAGGAATAAATTTAATGAGCGATACAAAATTAGCACTCGTAAAACGCGAAGTGTCTGGCAAAAAAGTAAAGAACTTGCGTGAGCAAGGTATTATCCCATCTGTCGTTTTCGGCAATGGCGAACCTGTTCTTACGCAGTCTGTTTATAATGAAACTGAGAAAGCTATCCGCGAGGCTGGCTACCACTCCCCTATCGACCTTACCATCGATGGTAAGTCTCAGATGGTTCTCGTAAAGAACGTTGATATTGATCCAGTTAAGCGCCTTATCCGCAACATCGAGTTCCAGGCGATTAGCGCAAACGAAGTTGTTGAAGCTACTACTCCAATCAAGGTTGTTAACTTTGAGACTTCCGATGCTTCCAAGGCTCACCTCGTTCTCTCCCTCGTTCTTGAGGAAATTGACGTTAAGGCAAAGCCTGCTGATCTTCCAGAAGCAATCGAGGTTGATGCAAGTAAGCTCGCTACTGTCGAAGATGGTTTGACTGTTGCAGATATCGTCCTTCCAAAGGGTGTTGAGTTTGCAGATAAGGAACTCGACAAAGAGCTTCCAATTGCTAACGTTTACGATCCAGCTGAAGAGGCTGCTGAGCGTGAAGCAAAGGCAGAGGCTGATAAGGCTGCTGACGAAGCAAAGGCTGCTGAGAATGCGGCTGCTGCAGAGGCAACTGAAGCTCCAGCTGAAGGACCTGCTGAATAGTAATTGTTACTTCAAAAAGCGCCTGCTCTAGTAGCGGGCGCTTTTTAGTAGGATGATAATTCCTTCGATAATTCCCCAAAGGATGGCCGCGACAGACAAAATCATACCAGTAATTAGTATTACATTTAACGTGTCATCATAGCCGGAAATATCAGTGCAGCCGTTGCCGTGTTTGCATTGGTATACCACGATAAAACCGATGAATAATGGCACTAGGAACATTGCAAAAGCAAGGCCGGATGACAGAAGATGCGCGAGTGCGCGTTTTCTATTGTTCAGCATAGCATTATGAATGCCAGTAAAACCGAAAAGGATACCGAAAATCCCTGCTTTGATGGCGCGTTTTCGCGTAATTGGCTTTTTAGCTTTCATTATGAACCTTTAGGGCGTTAGTATTTGCGACTAGGCGTTCATGGAAAGCGCGACGAGCGGCGTCGGCATTAGCATTGTCGCCCTGCCAGGCCTGCAAAGCCGGATCCTGAAGTGCGCGTGCAAATGAGAATGTGACTGGCCATGGGAATGGGTCATTGTTGGTAACTGCCTGCAGGTTTTCTGTGGCCTGCGTGACGCTTTGGCCGCCAGAAAGGAAGACGACACCGGCAAGTTCGCGTGGAACGTGATTGCGCAATACTTCGGCAGTGGCACGACCGACTTCGGCTGGCGTGGATTGAGCGGCGTAGCGTTTGCCGGCCAAAACCATGTTTACTTTTAGGATACAGCCGGAAAGATTAATGTTCTTTTCTGCGAGCTTATTAAAGAGACAATCTAGGATCTTGCCGGTGTAATTAGCGCTAACATCGATTGAATAATCGCCGTCATAAACGAGCTCTGGCTCGACAATCGGAACGATGTTTGCGGCCTGGCAGGCAGCGGCATAGTCTGCAAGGACTTCGCAGTTAGCGATTACAGCCTTGGCGCTAGGAGTTTTTTCTGAAACTTCAAATGCGGCACGCCATTTGGCGAAGCGTGCGCCCATTGCGTAATATTCTTTTAAGCGCTCTGGTAGTCCATCTAGGCCTTGGGTAATTTTTTCACCAGATTCTTCAAAATCGACGAGGCCTTGATCTACTTTAATACCTGGAATAATGCCGCGATTTTTAAGGTATTCGACAAAAGTCTTGCCATCGTCAGCATGCTGGCGTGCGGTTTCATCAAAAAGGATAACGCCACTGACATATTTCTCTAGTTCTGGTGTGGTAAAGAAAATATTGCGATAGTCGCGGCGATGCTGCTCGTCGTCAGGGATATTCATCGCCTCAAACTTTTTATGAATGCTGCCGCCGGATTCGTCAGCAGCAAGGATGCCCTTGCCTGGCGTCATAAGTTGATTTGCGGTAGATTCAATTTCAAGTTTTTCAACTCTATAATAATCGTCCATAATTTTCTTTTCCAATGTTTCAAGATTTGAAGTGCTGCTGAGTTTGGAATTCTGCGCGTTGGCGCGAGCAAGCAAAAGAGCTTCTTCTGGCGTTTTGCCGATAATGAGTGCGCCAAGTATAGATGCTGCAATGGTGAGATGAGAGGTGAAGCGCGTCATGAGGTCTTTTTTATTGTTTAGCGACCAAGGCACGCGGCGACCGTAATACTCAATGTGATTATCAGTGATAAGGACATGTTGTTTGCGCTTCTGAATAAGCGGAGTGTTACTAATAATGAAGTCGGCACGGTCAGTTAGCTCGCGGATGTGGCTGGCGCTTTGATTTGTCTTTTTGCTGATAAAGACGGCGAGCCTAGTACTGCGGCTAAGATTAAGATAATCGCAGATGCTCGTGACGAGTTTTGGCGAGATAACGGCTGAGCTATCGACATAAATCCAATCAGGACTATTTTCGGGTGCTTCCCAAACTGTATTAACGGCTTCGCTCGGATTCAAACGGCAAGTTTCGTTGTCTTTGCAGAGAATATAGCGGTAAGTTGTATGAACGTCTTTTGCAATAAACTGACCATCGAGAAAAGTAGCAGGTGTGCCAACGATGCTGGCGTTAAGGCCGAAGCGACTGAATACTTCTAGGCTAATGCTGGCGCCGCCATAGATGCTAATGCGGGAATAATAATTGTGGTTGCCGCCGTCGAAGCGCAAATCTAGCCAATCAATGCCGTCTTGATCGGATTCAAACCGATTACTGCGGTCATCTAGGCGCAGATAGACATCTTTTGTGACATTACCAACAATAAGAATGCTTTGCATACTAGTTAAATTATAGCACAAGCACTATAATTCGCCCCAGTTGTGCCCGATTTTTACATCAACGGCGAGCTTGACTGGGAGCTCTGGAGCGACTTGCTCCATTTTTTCTTTGAGAATCTTTGCGATTTTATCGGCGTCTTTTTCTGGGCACTCGATGATAAGCGAGTCGTGGATTTGCAAAATGAGCTTTGCGTTGTCTGGGAGTGCCTCATCGACGGCAAGCATTGCTTTCTTCATAAGGTCAGCTTCAGTGCCTTGGATTGGCATATTTGCGGCGGCGCGCTCGGCGGCGGCACGAACGATGAAGTTTGGCGCATTAACGTCTGGGGTTGGGCGACGGCGACCGAATAGGGTTTCAACGTAGCCTTGTTCTCTTGCCTGTTTTAGCTGTGCGTCGAGATATTTGCGCATTGGCGCGCGTAGTTCAAAGTAGCGATCGATGAATTGTTTCGCTTCATAGAAAGTCATGCCGGCAGCATCGGAAAGACCTTTCGGGCTCATGCCATAAAGCACGCCAAAGTTAATAACCTTGGCGGCGCGGCGCTGTTGTTTTGTAACCTTATCCATCGGTACATGGAAAGCGTCGCTAGCGGTCTTGGTATGAATATCTAGGCCGGCGTTGAAATCATCAATTAATGCCTGATCGTTGCTGAGCGCAGCGGCGAGGCGAAGCTCAAACTGAGCATAATCGGCGGTAACGAAAATGTTGCCTTCGTCTGGTACGAAGCATTTGCGAATGCGTTTGCCATCTTCGCTGCGGACTGGAATATTCTGGAGGTTAGGGTTAAGGCTAGAGAGGCGTCCGGTTGCGGTGACGTCCTGTGTGAAGGTAGTATGAATACGTTGGCTTTCATCGGCGAGTGCTGGGAGCGGCGTAATATAAGTACTGAGTAGTTTGCTAACTTCGCGGTAGCGTTCAAGCTTTGGAATAATCGGGTGTAAATCGCGGAGCTTATCTAGTTCTTTAGCGCCAGTAGAATAGCCGCGCGTAGTCTTTTTAATTTCCTTGGTTGGGAGGGCGAGCTTATCAAAGAGGATTTCGGAAAGCTGGATTGGCGAGTTAATATTAAAGCTCGTGCCAGCAAGGTCGCAAATTTCTTTTTCGAGCGTGCTTAATTCTTCTGAAAATTCTTTAGCTAGTTCATCGAAACAACTTTTATCAATTTTAATGCCAGCTTTTTCCATTTTATATAGAACCGGAATGAGCGGGAGGTCAAAATCGGTTGCGATTTTCTCGAGTTTTGGCAAGGCGGCGAGTTTTTGGCGCTGCTCAATATAGTCAGCAGTGTTGTCAGTGGCTGGCGCGAGTTCCAGCTGCTCTGCTTTGCGCGCAAGTGGGTCTAGTAAGAAGCCAACCTGGCCGAGGTCCCAATATTCGCGACCGCCGAGAATCTCAGAAGCGAGTTCTTCGTTATCATGCATGTCGGATTTTACATCCTTGGAGATGTAAATGTTTTCCGGTACTTCGATTTTCGTTGTATTTTTTACAACAACTTCCTCTGTTTTTGGTGCTGGAGCGGCTGTGGTCTCGGCATTTGGGAAAATTTTCTTAAATTTGCTAACTAGCGAATTGAACTGGTATTTTTTGAGCACTGCGAGAACTTCATTTGGGTTAAAGTCTGCAAGTTTTGTGCCGTTTGGATCAAACTCAACTGGCGCATCAAATTTGATTTGCGCTAGCTGTTTACTGATGTAGGCCAGTTCTTTGCCGTCTTTGAGCTTTTGGCCGGTGCTGCCCGGAATATCGTCGATGTGGGCGTAGATATTATCGAGCGTGTCGTATTCCTGAAGTAATTTTACGGCGCCTTTTTCGCCAATGCCCGGAACGCCAGGAATATTATCTGACGAATCGCCCTTCAGCGACTTTAGGTCTAGGAATTGAGACTTTTTCAGACCATATTTCGCTTCTACGGCGGCGATATCGAACTTCTGGACGTCACTAAAGCCGCGCTTTAGCTGATACATATGGATGTCATTATCGACAATTTGGAGCATATCCAAGTCGCCAGAAATAATCTCCACGCGGACATTCTTGGCGTCAGCCTTGCGTGCGAGCGTGCCGATGATATCGTCGGCTTCGTAATCGTCGAATTCGTAGAGTGGAATGTGGAAGGCTTCGAGGAGCTCCATGAGAAATGGAATCTGGGCGTAGAAATCGTCCGGAGCAGGTTTGCGGTTGGCCTTATAGTCGGCATAAATTGCGCGGCGACTGCGAATATTAGTCTTCGGCTTATCCCAGGCGACGGCGATATATTCTGGCTCGAGCTTTTCAATAATCTCAATTAGCATCGAGGCGAAGCCGTAGACGCCGCCGGTTGGCGTACCGTCTGGAAGGGCCAGATGCCCCATGGCGTAGTAGCCACGATAAAAGACGCTTTTGCCATCGATAATAGTGAGGTTATCTTTCATACCTCTATTATACCCTAATATCTAGATGGAAGCTCGCGAGAATAGGTTGTAATTGCCTGGCTGTAGCGAGACATCTCGGCGAAGCTCCAGAGGTAGGTTGCGGCATTGAGCTCGAAGATTTCGGCGCGGCGAATTTGATCGCCGCCACTATTGGCGCCACCTGCACCGTAGGTGCGGTTGAGAATTAACTTGCCCTTTACGACGACTGGCGCAGTGAAGCGGAGTTCGTTGTTGCAGATGTTGCTGCTCATCTCATTAGCCTTGTTGCTGGCGAGGTTATTCTTCTTTGTCGGGAAGCTCGGGAGAACGTTGCTTAGGAAGTCATTGTAGCTATTCCATTTACAGGTATTGAGCTCTTCCTTTGCGATAATGATTGCGTCGACGCGAGTCGGATTACCAGTGAACCAGACTTTGTTTGCGATAATAATCGGCATACGGAAGTCGCCAGAGCCGGTTTTCTCGTCATTGTTGGCAATGAGACTAGAGTTGATAACGACCGTGTCGGCCTTGTAAACCATGACGGATTTTGCAGTGAGATTTGTGTCGGCGCCCTCAATGTTGCCATTGTTCTTAACTGCTAGCGAGTCATAATCGACTGCGTGACCATCTTTGTAGCCAAGGAAGGCTTTGCCTTTGATGTTCTTGAACATTGCGGCACCTTCGTCGCCATCGAGCTGCTCTGCTACGGCACTGGTTTCTGTGAGGTTAGTATAGCCGTTAATGACTTCTGCGCCATCGGTCTTAGTGTATGGCATCTTTGCGTCGCCATAGCGATCAAGGATGTTGGTCGTAAAGACATTTACGGCGTCTGCGCCAACCTTAGTGGATCCAATCTTGCCATCATCGCAGTCGACATTCGCGAAGGTTTGCGTGGAGTGTGTACAAACCTTAGTTGCCTTGCTGGCGACGCCTCTGCTGTCGGCAGCGTTGACGATTGGGCTATTGGCGAAGGTATAGGAGCTTGGCGCAATTGTCTGATTGGTCTTAGAAGCTAGCCTGTAATAGCGTGAGCCATCTTCTTTTGTCTCGTATTCGTATACGATGCGGGTTTGGCTAGAGTTGCGCGTAATGCGGCTGTAATTGTATTCGTAAGTGCCATTCTTTGGACCGCCATTGTAGGTAACGACAGTGAGTGGCTGGGCATTGTAGCCTGTGATGCTAGTTTTATGTGAGCCGAGATAGCTGGACTGGCTATAGCCGAGCGATGCGCCGGAAGCGGTGCCGAGTGTGCTAATATTGACACCATTATCGGTACCGGTAGCGACTTTGCCGAAGATGCCGTATTCACTCCAGGAACCGAAGAGGTAATATTTTGTGCCATTATTAGCATGACGAATTCCGCCAGAGGTGTAATTGTTGCGCGAAACGACGCTTGTTGTGATATTTGATGCGCTGTAGAGGTTGGAATCCTCGATACTGATAGTCGGACGTTTGACGGCAGTGGAACAGGAGATAGCGGTTGCGGTGCTAGTACCATCTTCGCGGAGGGCCCAATAGAATCTTGCGGGTTTCGTTGGGTCAGTTTCTTCGGTTCCAGTACCTTGTGGGCTGGCGCCGAATACCATTGAATTGCCTGGGTAATTATGGCTATCTGCTGGCGTAATTGTCATTCTTACGCAGATTTTATCGCCAGGGTTTACGTCATTAGGGACGTCGACCACATAGTCGCTATCTAGTTTTGTGCCGCCACCCATGAGGCTGGCTGTAGAATAGTCTCCGCCGGCGGTTGAGCCTTTTCTATTACTTTTTGTATTAGCGCGAACGACGTATGAATCGGTTTGGAATATTCTAGAGTCATTATTGACGTAGGCTTCTAGCTTGACCGTAGTTGGCTTCGTAACAGTGGCATAGGTTGCGTTCGGATTATTGCTAGCCTCGCAAGTGTTTTTATTCGCAATCGTAACACCATCAGTAATGAATGCGCAGTTCTTACGTGGGAATACTGCAATACCTGGCGTCGTAGTTAGTTTTCCGCCAATCTGGACTGTGCCCTTCGGGCTATTATTGGTAGTAAGATATGGTTTTGCGGTATAGTTGTATGGCACGCGAATATAGGCATTGGAGAGATAGTCGCCATTTACTTTTGCGCGATAAATACTATAAGTTTCGCCGTCAAATGACATATCTGTCCAAATTAATTTTTCACTTAGGGTGCGGCCGACGTCTAGTGATTGAGTGCGATTACTGGAGCATTCGTCGATGACCGAGTAGTCGCCGTTCTTATTTGTGACCTTGCCGGCAATTTGGTAATGCTGATCGGTGCCGGATGTATTTCCGCCTCCAATCGGACAACTATAGGTTCTACTTATATTTTCATCAAGTTCAGGGGAATACTTAGTAGCTATATTATTATCATCATGGATACTTTTTTCTTCGTCGATGCGTCCGTTACTATCTCTTTTAATAAAGTTAAAGATGGTTGGTGTGGTTTTTGTTCCGTTATATAAACCGAGAGTGTCGCCGAATAGATAGTTGCTTCGTTTGTCTGCGCTAATGCGATCCGTTGTGTCGGCGAAGTTTGTTTTTCCGGAGCTATTGCCCTCTACGTGCATTGTGGTATCTACGCCACCGTCATTAATGCCATTAGCTTCATGAACGGCGTGTGCATAGTTGGCGCCCATACAATAATCTATTTTATATCTCATCGTATCACCTGGGCGTGCGAATATTTCAGTATTCGTCAATGCTGGTCCAGTCGTATGCGCTTGATATGGCGTCCAGTTCGTATAATAGTAATCATTGGAGATTGAGCTATTCTGAACGCCAATCCTTGCGACGTTATAGCCGTACATATGGGAGAAGTCATAGCCTGCGCTATTTGCGCCAACGATAGATCCGCAGCCTCGTTTGTTACGTATAACTTTGATACATCCTACTTCTCTTCCTCTTCGTTCTTTCCAGCTTTCAATTTCTGCGCCATCATCGAGCTCTCTTATGCTGTCGCCGAATTTAAGGTTGCCACAGACTATGACCTGCTGCCCATAATAGAGAGTTCCTTTGACTGTTTGATACTTTCTGCCTGAAGTTTGTCCTGGGCTATTCGTGGTGAAATCAGGATAAGAATGCGTGTTGTTATAATCGCCGTTTATTCGGTATGTTCTCCCGCTTCCGTCATCGGCGGTAATACTTTCGTATGAACTCCACGAGTTTTGAACCGGATAATGTTCTGCGCCCGGATCTACCGCGTTTTTTGTGTCACCTCTGACTATCTCGTAGCCGAAAGTAATAGTGAATTCGCCGTTACTATTAGTAGTATCTAAGGTATCCATATTATTGCGTGGCGTTGAGGCTTCTTCGTGTAGTCCGGTATTGGCTTTTAGCTCTGCTGCATTATTATCGAATGGGAAGTGGCGGCGGATGCGTATGATAGTTGAGGTAACCGTGCTCCAGCTGCGTCCAGTGCTACTGTCTACGCCGGCGCCCGTATTTGTCCATGGATAGGTGCTATTTGCCACCATCGATGAAGTTCTCGAGAGAGGGACTTCGTCGTCATTATCGGTGTCATTGATTAGTAGAAGGCTTGGATCGTTCTCTTGCCCCCACTCTCCTTTAGCGCCTTTGCTTTCTAGGTTCGTCCCATTGAAGGTATACCATGGTTTCTTCCCATCTCCACAGATTTCGCCAAAATACCAACCAGGGTTATCACTATGTCCTGAATCATTCCGGCAAGGTTTATTGCCGTTCGCACTTTGACAGCTATTTGGGTCGTTCCATGGCCCATTATTATTCTCCCCCCACCATACGCTCCAATAAGTTCGGCTTTTTACCATTTTATTATCCGCTCCACCATCGAAGGCTAGGTCTGTTCCTGATTCTGACAAGGTATTCCCTTCTGTCCATCCGTTACCGGCATTAAACCACCATTCAGTGTATGAAGTACGGGAGCGGACGCAGGTGTCGTTAATGCCATATGTTTGTGCAGGGTGGCTATATCTTTTGTCGCCTGCATAGCCATAACCATTTATATCTGTATCTCCGATTGATGCTGTCGAGTCTTTTGTATTTGCAGGCACGCCGTCAGGGTAGCTCCTTCCGTCGCTCGAATAGACTTGTCCTACATGTTTTATGCTCCAGTTTCGACTGTTTGTATAGAGTTTTTGATTGCACCCATCTAGGCCATGTCCGCCAGCATCTAGACGGCAGGTTTGATCGGTTTGAAAGACGCCATTCTGATTATTTTTTCCTCTTGTTAGATAGACGCAGATTTGTGCCTGCGCGGAGCCTGTGCCGTTCCCGTCATTTGAAAAGTCATCGTTATATGTTAAGGTTGAGCAGTATCGCTTGGTTTCTCCTTGACCAAGGCGCTTTTGCTCGGAAGCTTTTTTAACACTAATGAGTTGCCCCTCCTGGCTTTTTTGGAAAGTTGCTGTCCCGCTAAAAGGTCCATTGTCGCCATTGATTTGCCAGTTATTATTGGATTGACCGTTGAAGTCGGTATTATTTCTTTTTATTAAGTGATCAAATGTTACGTCGGAATATTCGCTTTGTACTGTTATGGTTTCTCCGTTTTGCGCAATTTTTCCATTTACGGATACGGTTACAGTACCATCATATCTACCACCTGAAGCCATTTTATTGTTCCAGCAGAATGCGCTAACATCTGTCGGCATTTTTGATATTTTTCTGCCGCCAGAATCTTTTAATAAATCGTTATATGCGGTAAGCACATCTCGTGTTCCGTCCGGATTACTTCCATTTAACGATGTAGCAAATGAATCGGCCTCGTATATTTTTACGCCATTTTTCCAGAGGGAATGACTGAGCGGATCCATATTCCCGCCATAGAATGTTACTCTGTTTAAGTTTTCATCGCTAGTACGCCATTTGCTGTAATATGTTTTGTCGAGATAGCTATAGGTGTGTTGCGAAAAGTGACCCCAGCCGTCCGGTGTCGTGGTGTATGTGTATTGCGAACCTGAATTGTTGACTTCAAGGCTGCGCCATCCGGAGAATCCGAATCCGTTCTTTTGTATGCTCCCTCGAACGCCTCTGGCATTCCGTCCGTAATGCCAGAAACCGGCAATTTTACCATTGCTATCATCGGCGCAAAAAGCGGGGATTGTAGGTAGCTCACTATCTGTTTTTTGCGGAAAGTCGATTGGGAATTTCATTTCGGTGACTGGAGCTCCGGGGACGTGCTTATAAAAAATCCATGAAGAGCCAGTACAGTCTATACGCCCGCCTTGGACAGCCACAAGATTACAACCGGTGCTGCTGGGGTGGTCGCCTGGTCCAGAAGGTGTACTTGGGCTGTCATCACCCCCATCCGTGTATCGGTCGACATACGTATCGGCCGATGTGGGAAAGCCGAACATGATGGCGCCCATCATGCATAGGAATCCAGTTATAATATATTTGGTGATTCTTCTATTCATTCGTCGCTCCTTCGTTTTCGGAAGTGCTAGCACTGGTATTTTCTAAAAGATTAGAATAGTATTCTATTGCGTTTGTGTCGCCTTTTTTGTCATATAGATAAATCATATAGGCATAGAATTTTTCTCGTTGGGCATTTGTTTCGAGAATACCTGCGACTCTCGACATGATACTGATTGCTTTATCGACGTCGCCCGTTTTGCGATATGTAAGATTGGCATATTGGGCGGTCAGGGTTACTTTTATCGGATTCGAGCTTGTTTCAATGGCTGCTTCTATTTTTTTAACACATTCCTCATAAGGGACGCCCATGTATAGTTGGTTTTCGATATCGGTCATGAAAGATGCCGCATCAATAGAAGCGTCGATATCCGCTTGTTTGATTGCTTCTTGTCTGGCGCGTTCTTCGGCGGCGAGGCGTTGCTGCTCTAGGTATGGGGCGACGACGACAATGTAGACGACGATGCCGGCAACAAGAAGGACGCCTGCGGCGATAGTGAAGATTTTGTGCTTACCGACCCAGAGGAAAGCAATGAATTTCGCAAAGCGAACTTTTAGGGCGAGACGGCGCTGCTTGCGGCGCTCTGCGCGAGCGAGTTTACGATGTTTGCGTTCTTCGGCGGAAGCTTTTTTAAGAGCTTCTTTCTCTTCGGAGCTATTGTAATTTTGCTGCTTAGCGCGTTCTTTTGCGGCGGCTTTTTCGGCGCGCTTTGCTTCGCGTTCGGCGCGACGAACCTCGCTAAGTTTGCGCTTGGACTCGGCGTCGTGTTTACGCTCGGCTTCGCGTTGGTGCTTTTCGGCGTCTTTGATATTAACAAAATAATTAGTCTTTTCGCGTTTCTGGATATCCTCTGACGAGAAGTTCATTTCTGGCGTTTCTGGAGAAGGAGTTGTGTGGGCTGCTGGAGAATCTGCGTAGACATCATAATTAACCCCGTCGTCACCGATAGGTTCCTCTGGCGGCATATTGCCCCCTGTTACAGGAGCGGAGCTCGCATTCTCCACTTTTCCCACATCCATACGTCTATTTTAGCAAAAGCGTCTTGAAAAACGCAAGCATTTTTACTAAATGGAATGGTCTAAATAACGGGTGGAGCCAAAAGGAATTTTGCATTTGACTTGCTCGGTGCCGAGCGTGTCGGCGCAGTGGATTTTGCGCGCGCCGAAGCGCAGGTTGATTTTGTCTGTGGTAGCGCAGATTTTGGCGATATGATCTTTTTTGTCTTGCTCTAGGCAGAGTTGCGCGTCGGCGGTTGGTTGGAGTTTATATAATGTGATGCCGATTATGCGGACTGGGCACGGAAGTTTTTTGAACAATTGCCGCGCGAGGCGCGCGATTTCATAGTCGCTATTGAAAGCTTCTTTGGCGATAAATTGGACGTGTTTGTAACCTTCGGTAAAATCGTAAGACCAGACGTAGATGCCGCGCGCATAAAGCAGCTTGCTGCGCAGGCGATAGCCTACGTCCTCCGCCAGGTGGACGATGCGCGCCTCTGTTTCGTTACGAGAAAGGTTGCGTCCGTCCAGGACAAATTGTCGTCCGACGGTTTTTATGTCACTGGTGGCGCTGTCGACTTCAATGCCGCGAAGACGGCGATACCATTTGCTACCGTCAATACTTTTACAGACTAGTTTTACGAGCGTCGCTTCGTCGGCGTCCAGAAATTGAAGCGGCGTCATAATCCCAACCGCATTGAGCCGGGCTTCCATGCGAACATTAATGCCGGGCAAATCGGTGAGTTTTAGTGTGGCGAAAATCTCGCGTTGGTTTTTCGCGGTGATTTCGTCTAGACCGTCAGGCTTGTGGAGTTCGCCGGCAAGTTTTGCCAAAAAGCGATTGCTTGCGATGCCAACATTGCAGCGCATATAGCAGCCGATCTCGGTTTTTAATCGTTGTTTTATTTCGCGACCCAGCTCAAAGCGGTCGCGTTTGTAGATATGTTCTGGCGCTTGAGTTAGGTCTATGACGCCTTCGTCAATGGATTTCATGACAACAGCGGGTGAATAATCTAACATGATGCGTTTTAGTTTTTCGTGGACGAAAATGAATTTACTTGGCTCGGTTTCGGCGTAGATAAGCTCCGGACAAATGGCGCTAGCTTCGCGACTGCGCATGCCGACTTTGATGCCTTTTGCTTTCGCTTCGTAACTGGCAGCAATAATACAAGAATTTGGCACGAGGCGGTTCGTGATTGCGACCGGGCGACCGCGTAGCATTGGCCGGCATTGTTGCTCGATGGTAGCGAAGCAGGAGTTGAGATCAATGTAGAGGATATCGTTTTTGCGTTCGTCAGGCATATTGATCTCCTTCGAATTCGAGCCACCAGCTCAGCGTCTCGCTATCAAGCGTGATGCGGTAATCGCTACTGCCGTCAGTAATATCAAAGGCAAAAGTTGTCTTTAGGCCGTCATAGCGCGGGTGCACTAGGCCAATTTCAGCAATTATGACTTCCCTGCCGGATTTAGTTCTAAAAGCGACTGGACGACAATGGCCAAGATATTCGCGCGAAAAAGTCGCGTCGACGTCGATTGGTTCATGAAGTGGTGTTTGATAAGAAGTTTGATTCATAAAAATCCTTATAATTAGAGCTTATATCTGTAGATTTGACGCAATATTGGCGTCGGAAATTTATGAATCAAAGCCAGGGGCCGAAGCATGGCTTGATAAGATTATTATAGCACTTCTTTTATTGAACTTTTCATGAACTTGTCAACTATTCGAAGATTTTTTTGGTCTCTTTTCCTGTTCGACTTGTTGGGAACTAGTTCGTCAAGTTGGGCTGTCCAAACTTCCAGAAAGCGATATTGCCGCGGGTGCTCGCACGGCATTAATATGTTTTGTGACATAGGAAACTAGTTTACATTCCGGAAACTAGTTTTCCCTGGAACATTATTGTTCCAGATGTATTTATTTCCATTTTGGCAACCAGATTCCTATGTTGGCGCGTAGGACGGAGAAACTTTTTAGCGAGACGAAGACGCCCTTCGGAAGTTTATTACGCCCTTCGGAAGTTTGTTGCGTCTTCGGAAGTTGCGAAGTGGCGAAAAAGAAGCGTAAAATCTTTCGGAAGTTCGCGATAAAAAACCGCCACAGAAAATCCGTGACGGTTAAATGATCTGGCATGGCGGTTGGCGCCGAATTGTTACCAAAGGTATTTGCTGGAGTTGCAAGAAGCGCAGACGCCATCACTATTGATGTCGCTTCTGGGTTTGCCGCAATTTCTGCATATGCCGTAAGCCGGCGCAGGGTTGTAGACGCCTGGGTAATTAGCGCAGCCAGAGCAGAGGTTGTTATGATTGAGATACCCCCGCGAACCGCATCTTGAACAAATTCCATCCATTCATATTCACCTCACTTTCTAAAGAACAAAAATATAGGGGTGATTATACTGTTTTTATCTGTTGGAGTCAAGCATGAGCGCTAAGCGTTGGCGCCGTCGGAAAGGAGCGCAGTGGCGAAATCGAGAATCTTGTCGAATTCGGAAACATCTGGGAAGTCTAGCGCCTTAATGTGTGCGTAAACGACTTTGATGAGCTGTTTGATGCGAGCGGATTCTTCGTCGTCAAACTCGAGTTCTAGTGGGCTAATATCGCCTTTGTCGCCAGGCGCGATAAAATCAATGCGGCCCTTAGTAACTTTATAATTCTGGTAATCGCGGCTGTCCTCGATGAGGAATTTGTAGAAGTAAAGCTGCAATTTATATTTGAGAACGGAGTTGTTTTTGTCGTCCCATTTATATTTCGGCTTGGCAGTCTTGAAGTCGGCGACGGTGATAGTTTTAGCATCTTCGTCAATCTCAATACGGTCGATTTTACCGCCGAGCGGGATATCGTCGAGCATGATGTTTTCGCTAAAGAAGCTACGCTCGGAATCGGCCTTGGTATTGCGGAGTTGATCGCCACGCGCTTCAAGGAACTTCATGATTTCAGCTTCGCCGCGGTCGCGAAGATCGCGTTTTTCGTCGTCGGTCATATCGGCCTCATCGACGAGTTTTATGAAGTAATTGTAGGCCTCTTCGTTACTGATGTTTTCCTTGTTAATTTTATCCATGATTTCGTGGACAAAATTACCGTAATCCATAAAGAAATTGCTCTCGCTCGGAACGCCGATAATATACGACTGAAGGAAGGCGAGCGGGCCAGCATATTCAACGTCGAGGAAAGTGTTGAGCTGGGTTGGATAGAGGCGAAGATGCTCGACTTTCGGTTTGTAGAGATTCTTACGAACTTCGTCGTCCGGAATGTAGTTATCGAACCAGAGTGAAGGCGAAATGTCTTTCGGCTCGATTTCGGCGCTGGTGCTCGGAATGATTTCGAGGCCGCTGAGGAATTTGAGGCTATCGACGGTGCGGTCGCTGAAGTCAGACGAGCTGTAGCTCATGAGCAATTGCGACTTGGCACGGGTGATTGCGACAAAGAATACGCGAAGCTTTTCGTCGGCAGAGTCGCCGGTGTGGCGGACGTATTCAAGGTTGCGTGGGAGGGTGAGGCGGTCAGTATTGCCCTTTGCATCAGCCCAGTTGTAATTATCGACAGCGATAAGAAAGACATAATCGTACTCAAGGCCCTTGCTGGAATGGACGGTCTGGACCACGACGGCATCGTCAGACTCGTGGTATGGCGAGCGGTCAAGGATTTGGATTTCGGCATTTTCGTAAGCCTGAAGTTTGGCGACAAAATCTGGAAGTTTGAGCTTGTCCTTTGCGAAAATGCTATCGCGCAAAGTGTTGAGATTGCTATAGAAATCGTAATCATCGGTGTCATTAAAGACCTTGGCGACAATCTGTGTGATGATATATTCTGCAGAATAAGTGCTGACTTTTGCGGCAAGTTCAGTGCACCAATTAATGGCGGATTTAATATGCTCTGGGCGATCTTCCTTAATCATTTCTTCTATGACAGTATTACGGTTTTTGTGCGCATCGCCAACGAGCGTAATCATTTCCGGCGCAGAAATACCCCAGTTTTCTAGTGAGAAAAGATGGAAGGTGTATTGATCGGCGCGCTCGAGTTTTTGCTCAGAAAGAGCCTGGAGGAATTTGCAGAATTCAACAAGTGTGGCAATTTTTGGGTTGTCCAAAATGTTTTCGCGACGCTCGTAAGAAATGCGAATATCTAGCGCATGAAGATATGGCAGGATAGAAATTAGGTGTTTGTGTTTTGGCGCGATGACGGAGATTTTACTGCCGGCGACGCCACTATCTAGCAATGCCCTGATTTGCTTGGCGACATGAGAATATTCAGCCTGGTAACTCTTGAATTCGCGGTATTCAATTTTTGTTTCGGCTGGCGGATTTTCGGCAGTGATGTTTTTATCAATGCCGACGTTTGGTGCGGCGCAGAAACGATCTTCGCCCTGCTCAATTACATTGTGGGCGAGCGCGAGGATTTCGGCGCTGGAACGGTAGTTTTTGCTGAGTAAAATATGCTTTGGATGGTACTTCGCGTCAAACTCAAAGAAGTTGGAGCTGTTGGCACCCTGGAAACCGTAAATTGCCTGGTCGTCATCGCCGACCGCCATAATATTCGGGCGACCTTCGTTGCTTGGATTATCGGTAAGCTGCGCGACGAGCTGACTCTGCGCGTCATTGGTATCCTGGTATTCGTCGAGAAGGATGTACTGGAAACGCTCCTGCGCGTTGAAACGTTTTTCCGAATCATTCTTTAGTAGCTCGATTGCAGTTAGAATCATATCGTCATAGTCATAGAGACCTTTTTCGGTGAGAATTTTGGTATATTCGCGCATGATAAAGGCGAGGTCGGCGAGCTTTTCGTTGGCGATGGAATCGGAGAAAATATAGCGGTCGCTGGCGTCTTTTTTGAAGTATTTGTCGCGCCAAGCGCGGAGCTCGGTGGCGATGCTGGTTTCGCCGTCATATTTGAGGAGAATGTCGGCGAGACTGCGGTAATAGATGTGCGCGAGCGGCTCAACACGGTCGGTAATGTATTCTGGCGCGTTATTAATGAAGTCTTTGAGTGCTTCGAGAATGCCTTGATAATGTTGGACGTTCGCTGGATATTTCTTGCCGATTTGCTGGAGGTCGTCGTCAATAGCGCTGAGAATCAAGCCGTTGTCGACGGTGTTGCGCTGAATAATTTTGTCGATGTCGTCGGCGCTAATCGCGGCAGCTTTGAGGTTGCCGATGGCGCTGATGATGTTTTTGGTCCAGAAATCGCCGCGGAGTGGCGCAGTGATTTTGAGCTGCGCCTGAATGTCGCGGATAATCTGGAAACGCTCTAGCTCATCGATGCTGTTTTTAAGGTCTGGACGATGTTCTTGGAGGATGTATGAGCCAAACGAATGATAAGTATGAATCTGGACTTTATAGGCATCTGGGCCGATGAAATCTACGAGGCGGTGGCGCATGTTGTTTGCGGCGGCTTCGGTAAAAGTAAGACAAAGGATATTATCTGGCGTTGCGTCGGTCTGTTTGAGGATGTTTGCAACTCTAACGGAGAGAAGCTGGGTTTTGCCGGTGCCTGGACCCGCGATAACTAAAAGCGGTCCGTCGATATGATCGACTGCCTGGCGTTGTTGCTCGTTAAGATTTTCATAAGCTTTGCTGAATTCGTCCATAGTTCTATTATACTAGCTAGCCACGGTTTACTGCGAACTACTCGAACATAACGAACTTCCGAAGAATTTTCATTGCCTATTCTTCATTTTGGAACATACGAAAACATAACGAACGTACGAAAGTATTGCGTTTGGCTCTTTCCGTAAGTTCGTTACGTCTTCGTGCGTTGCGAAGTGGCTATATGAGCATGAAAAATTCTTCGGAAGTTCGGCAAGTTGGCGCCAACGCGATTAGTCGCGGAAGCGGTTGATGACGATTGTAGCGGTAGCGCTACTAAGCACGGCGAGAGTTGCTGCGATGACGATAATAAAGGTATTAGAATTGTCTTCAGTGTTCTCTTCTTTCTTTTTGGTCTCGGTGCTTTGCTCTTTGACTGGCTCTTGCTTGGCTGGAGTATCATTAGTAGTGGTTGCCGGTGTGCTTACGGGAGCGGTAGTCTGAGTCTGAGTCTGGGTTTGAGTATTCGTAGTCGTAGCTGGCTTGCTGGCGACTGTTGCAGGAGCGGCGGTTGCTGTAGCAGTGTTACTCTTGGCCTCGGAAGTCTTGACTGTAATAGTAATTTTTTCGCTAGAAGAATTTGTGGAAGTGTTGGCAGCTGGTTTTGTGGTTGGTTTGGCACAGAGATCCTCTACCTTGGCGGCAGAGTTATAGCTGTATTTTTGACCGCAAACCTGAAGTTTGCCAGTAGTATAGATGTTCTCTTCGTAGCCGCCAGCGCTTTTGAGGGTGCCGCCGGTGATTTTGACGGTGCCGGCAGTAACCCAAATCGATTGATGAAGTGCCGAATTGACGGTACCGCCATACATGTTGATATAGCCGCCGCGGTTGCGGATGGCGTAGCCATAGTCGGCGTAAATGCTACCACCAGAAACGGTTAGCGTGCCGTAGTTCTCGATGGCTGCGTAAGCGTCGCGAGTGTACTTATTGATATTGGCGCCAGAGGTAATTTTTAGGACGCCATGGTTTTCGATGCGGCAGTTCGTCGCATAGTTAATCGTTTTTGTTTCGCCGCTGTTTACTGAGATTGCACAGCTATCGGTAGCATTGACATTTAGCGGAATCGATGCCATTGCTACTGCGCCGAATAGTGCAAAAAATAACTTCTTCACTTCCCTTACTCCCACGAAGTTGATATATAACTATATTATATCAAAAATCGCATAAAAAGTCAAGGGGTCAAGCGTGTTCGGCGATGATGTTTTGAATCTGGGTTAAGAGTGGGTAGCCTTCCCAATCGACAATCTGGGCGGCGCTGTAGCCTTCAACGGTTTTTAGGTCGTTTAAAATGTCTGGAATTTTGTCGCCAGCACGGAGGCGTTTGCCGAAGGTGAAGTTACGTGAAGTATCGTTAGTGCAGGTGAGGATGAGGTCGCCAAGACCGCAAGCGAGGTCGGAAGTATGCGGATCTGCACCGTGTTTATGGAGATAATTCGCGATTTCGTTATGAGCGCGCTCAATATAGGTTGCAATGTCATTCATGGAATCACTATGGTAGCCAGCGCCGATGGCATAGATGTTTTTGAGCGTACCGCAAAGGACGATGCCGTATGGATCGTCAAATAGCTCAATGGAAATCTGTTCGTTCTTGAAAAGTCCGAGCGCATATGGGGTGGAAGCGGTGAAAGTGGCAGGTTTTCCCTCCATAATTTCGACCGCGAAGGCTGGGCCGGAAATAACGGAAAACTGCGAAAAATCTGAGAACATCTCGATGTTCAGTAGGCCTTTGCTGGCAAGGATAGTCGGAATGGATTTGAGCTCAGCCGGATAATTATCAATGAAATCCGGGAGGAAAATTGACGGAATTGCGATAACGATAGTGTGTGCGCCGCTCGTAGCGGTCATAAGATCGACGTCTGGATAGACGGCTGGATCGTAGTAAGAAATTTCGTGGTTGTTGTCGGTCAGAATTTTGCCGAGAGCCTTACCGAAGGCGCCGGCGCCGAGAATTGCGATTTTCATAAGTATTATTTTAGCATAAGGATTGCTAGTGATTCGATGTGTGGGGTGCGTGGGAAGAAGTTGTATGGCGTAAGTTCGGCGATTTTGTAGTTGTCGCCAAGTGCGGCAATGTCGCGCGCCTGGGTGATTGGATTACAGGAAAGATAGACGATGGTTTTTGGTTTAACTTCGTTGAGTTTTTCGATGAGTTTCATATCGCAGCCGGCGCGAGGCGGATCGAGAATGACAGTCTGGTCTGGCGCAATATATTCCGTGACGTCTTCGGATTTGGCGAGCACGCAGTTGGTTTTGGTTCCGGCGGCGTTCTTTTGCATTTCTTCAAATGCGGCGCCGTTTACTTCGACTAAAGTAAGCTCTTTGTCGTGGGCGACGGAAAGGCCGATACTGCCGACACCGGAATAAAGATCAAGAACCTTGTTCGTGGTGATGTGCTTTTCGATTTCTTTTAAGACCATTTCATAAACTGGCAAATTAATCTGGAAAAAGCCGTTTGGCGAGTAACTATATTCACGGCCGTTGAGCGAATCGGTAAGGTTCGGCATTTGCGGATGGGGCTGGCCGTTAATAAATAGGTCGCCGCTAGTATTGCCGGACTGGTCGCAGCGTATTAAAAGCGATTGATAAGTGCGCGCTTCGGCGTGTTCGGCGTTTAGTTTGTCGATAATTTCGCTGGCTTTAGCCCAGATTTCGGGGCGCTCAATGCTGCTATGTTTGATTGGAACTTTGCGGTGCGTGCCGCGCTCGTGAAAGGCAGGATAAATACGATTATCGTCATTATCCCAGTAGAGCGAGTATTCCATTTTGTTGCGATAATAAAAATCTTTGCCGTCAGTTATGGTCGGAGCAGGCGTAACGTCGATGTGATTTTGCGCGAAGCACTCGCGGACGAGTTCGGCTTTTTGCCGAAGTTCAAAATCGTAGTCCATGATTTGCCACGGGCTAGTGGCAAGATAGCAGGCGTCTTTTGGTTCGATGCGATGCGTGCTCGATTCTAGGATTTTAGTCGCGACACCTTCGCAGTAGCTGCGCTTGTTTTTCGTGACGTCGAACTCAACGGTTTCACCCGGCAAAGCATTCCAAATAAAGGCCTTTTTGCCGTCGTCGAGCGTGGCAATTCCTTGCCCGCCTGGAACTAGTTTTTCTATTTTTGCTAACATTAGTTTCATTATAACATGATGACGCTGGATTTTTGTGAGAATGATGTTATAATATAAGTAGTTAGCGCCGTCAAGGACGGTGAGTTTTTTACTAATTCCCTGACACTAGGAGGTGGAGTATTATGGGAAATGACAGAAAAGAAGTTACTGTAATCGAAAAACGTGATCGGGATTTGGTTTTAGATAAAGCCTCGAGCTATGTTCTGGAAGTAATTAAGTCGACTTTGCTTGATGAGATACGTCGTATTTCAGACGCTGGTCGTGATGATTATCGCCAGAATAGTTTTTATTACGCAGACGCTAGAGCTGGAATTGCTTTCCCGGACGGAAAGACGGTTTCAATTGTAGTTGGGGCTGAAATTGGCGACTCGATGTGTCCTGATTATCATCTTCCGCCCGAGGACGATCATGATCAACTTAGCGAAGTCACGGACGATGATTCTGAAGGTACCTGGGATGGTACTGATGGCTATGTTGCTTGGGTTTCATCGGACGAATTCGAGAATGGTGAAGGCGTAAATATTATGATTGATAGCATATTTGATGGCGAGAATCACGATATGAGACGCGCTGCAGAAATACTGGAATTAGTACTGCATAAATTGAGGCTTAACGGCTACAAAGCTCCTTGATCCGACCCCGCCGCAATGGCGGGGTTTTTGTTTTTTATGTTATTATAGCGTTATTCCTTGATGCTAGGAGGTGAGGCTGTATGGGAAAGCAAGTTATTGTAATCGAGTTGCGCGAAGGTGTCTCAGACTTGGATCGGTTCGCTAGTCATGTACTAGAGCTAGTAAAAACTGTTCTGATAAAGAACCTGCAAAAATTGATTGAGCGCGGTGATTGTCTGAGCTACTGGGGTCTAGATAGTCCGATTTATTCTGAAGCTTCGGTTGGTTTAGTTTTCGACGGAAAGACTGTATCGCTGACGGTAGGCGCGAATCTTGGCCGAGAAATCCGTGAAAGATGGAGAACTTCTTATTCCTCGAAAGAGGAGGATTGCAAAGTTATAGAGAGTGACGGCATAAAACATCGCAAAACAATGAAAGGCGATTGTTTTTATGTTGCTGTGCACAATCGAAGTGGCGAGCGGCTTGAGCTATTTGTTGATCAAATATTTGATGGCGAGCGTCACAATTTGCGACTAACGGAAAGTTTTATGGATGAGCTACTTGGAGTTCTAAGCGGTTACGATTACGGAATCAATTAAGCCCCGCCGCAAGGCGGGCTTTTTGCTATAATTAAAAGAGATGAAAAATGTGATTGAAGTAAAGCACCTAACGAAGTGCTATAAGCAAAATAAAGCAGTTGATGATTTGAGCTTGGAGGTTAAAGAGGGCGAGATTCTTGGTCTCCTTGGTCCGAATGGTTCGGGCAAAACGACGACGATGAATTCCATTCTTGCTCTACTCAAATTCGACGAAGGTAAAATTAAAATTTTCGGCAAGGAAATGGCGCCGGACGCTTATGATATTAAGGCGAAAATCGGCGTAGTATTCCAGGACGTTGCAGTCTTTGACGAATTAACCGTTTACGGCAATATCGACTATTTCTGCGGTCTTTATATTGAAGATAAAGCAACCCGTGCGCAGTATGTCGATGAGGCATTGAAGCTGGTTGGTCTTGAAGAAAATAAGAATCAATATCCAAAGCAGCTTTCTGGCGGTTTGCTTCGCCGCCTAAACATTGCTTGCGGCATCGCACATAAGCCAACTCTCATTTTCCTTGATGAGCCGACGGTGGCAGTCGATCCGCAGAGTCGCAATAACATTTTGGAAGGCATTAAGAAACTTCGCGATAATGGCGCAACGGTCGTTTATACGACGCACTATATGGAAGAGGTTGAGATTCTTTGCGATCGCGTAATTATTCTCGACCACGGCAAAATTATCGCCAGCGGCACAAATGATGAGCTAAAGGCGCTCGCAAAAATTGAAGAAAAAGTGACGATTGAAGTGCCAGAATTATCGCCAAAACAATTGAGTGGTTTTGAAGAAATCAAGAATGTTGATTCCGTCTCTTACGAAGATGGTGTTTTGAAAGTTGTCTTCGGCAAAGGCAAAAACAACTTGATTGATATGATGGAATACTTGAAGGCACATCATATTCAATACAACAAGATTTTCTCTGAGCGCCCAACGCTTAACGACGTATTCCTAGAACTTACAGGCAAGGAGCTACGCGACTAATGTTTTGGCATAACTTTAAGTATGCTTTCATCACGATGCTTCGTAATCGCGAGACCTTGTTTTGGACGATGGGCTTCCCTTTCATGTTGGCCATTTTGTTCAACGTTGCGTTTGCGAATTTGCATAATTACGACACCTTCAAAGCTTTTGACGTAGCCGTAGTTGATGATGAAAGTTACAAAAATTCGCAGTTTTTGTCCGAGGGAATAAAGGCGGTTAGCGAAGGCGATGATAAGGTTTTTGAAACTCGCTACGTTAATAAAGACGAAGCTGAGCAACTGCTTGATGACGAGAAAATCGAGGGCTATATTTACGTCGAAAATAACGAGCCGCACGTAAAGATTAAGAAAAATGGCGTTAATCAGACCGTGTTGGCGACGGTCGTGGAGCAGATTTCGCAGACCGCTACGATTACGACGGACATGGTTGGAATTGAGATGGCGCGCGCGGAAGGTCCGGTTGATATTGCGCAGGTCGCAAAGGAAGCGGCCGCTAAAGCAATTGCGACGGAGCCGAATGTGAAGGATGAATCACATACGATGAATGTGGTTTCGATTGAGTTCTTTACGTTGATTGCGATGGCTTGTATGCAGGGCGCGATGGTGAGTGTAGAATTGATGAATCGCAGTTTGCCAAACATCACGAATCGCGGCAAACGCGTGGCAGTTGCGCCAACAAAAAAGAGCGTAATTGTGTTTAGTAATCTTCTAGCCGGCTACATTATGGTGCTTGCGACAGTGATTCTGCTGATTCTATTTACGCGCTTCATTCTCGGCGTGGAATACGGTGGCAGCTTAGCGCTTATTGGTCTACTATCTGCGGTCGGTAGTCTTGCTGCGACGATGTTCGGCATGTTCTTGTCGGTCGCATTAAAGACGCGTGAGAGCGCAAAAAATATCATCGTCGTGATTGTGACGATGGTCGGCAGCTTGTTTGCGGGTATGTTTGGCGGCATGAAGATTTTCTTTGATGAACTGTTGCCGTTTGTAAATAAAATTAGTCCGGTCGGTTTAATCACTGACGGTTTTTATTCCTTGCTTTATTACGACGATATGGGTCGTTATGTAATAAATATTTTGAGTCTATTGGCGGTGGCGGCAGTGTTCTTTGTCTTGTCTGTCCGTAGTCTCAGGAGGCAGCGTTATGACAGTATCTAGAGCATTTTGGAAGATTGTCCTAAAAAATATTGGGACGGTAATTACCTATACAATCGTCTTGTTGTTGTTCGGCACGATGAATGTCAGCTCCGGTTCTACGACGACGCAGTATGAAGCCGAGAAACCGAATATTGTGGTGTTTAATCACGACGAAGAGCGTGGCGTCACGAAGCATTTTATTGATTATCTCGGAAAGAATGCGGATATCGTTACGGGCTATGAGGACAATGATCGCTTGAAGGATGCGCTGTTCTACAGCCAGGTGAACTTGGTCATAGATATTCCAGAAAATTTCCATCAGGATATTGCGCTTGGCTATAATCCAGAGATAAAGCTTCGCTCCTCTACGGACTATGCGTCTGAACTTGCGAAGGTCCAGGTGCGCCGCTATTTGTCTGTCGCGGAGACTTATGCCGCGATGCATTTGAGCGAAGATGAACTCGTAAATAAGATTGACGGCGCGATGAAGACCGAGACGAAGATTGAAGTTAAGTCTACTGTTGATACGGCAAAATTCTCCAAGGCTTATCGCTACTACAGCTTTGCAAACTATAGTATTCTCTGCTGCGTGATTATGATCGTCTGTTTGATTATGGCGTCATTTAACCGCATCGAGGTGCGCCGTCGCAATTTGGTCAGCAGCATCGAGCTCGGTAAAATGAATAGAATTTTGCTGCGCAATAGCTGCATTTATTCTGCGCTTGTCTGGCTGTTCTATGTTGCGATAAGTGTTGTTGTGCTTGGCACTGACGTGATGTTTACTGGGCAGGGTCTATTGTTCGCCCTGAACGCATTTGTCTTCTCTGCTTGCGCCACGACGATTGCGATTTTGGTCAGCCGCTTCATTTCGAAGACTACGGTTGTGAACGGCGTGATGTTGGTTATCTCGATTGGCTCAAGCTTCCTTTGTGGCGCCTTCGTGCCGGCGGAATATATGCCTGATGCGGTGCTTGCCTTTGCGCACGCTTTGCCTAGCTATTACTACATTTATGGAAACGAGCAGATTCGCGATATTGAGAACTTTGAGTTTAACTCGCTAGCACCGATTTTGCTAAACATGGCAATCGTTCTTGCCTTCAGCGTTGCATTTGTAATTGTGGCGAATATTGTTTCGAAGAGGCGCCAGAAGATAGCGTAAGCGTCATTGACTTTTTCTCTAATCTGTGATATAATAAGGTTATATTATATCTGTCGAAGAAAGAGGTGATGAATATGACAGAGTTCTTTACAATATCCGGTTTTCTAAATTCTTTACTTACGCTCGTAATATTCGTCGTAAATCTTCTGATTTACGAATTTATTGCGTTCGGAATCGGCGGAATCTGCATGATTCCGGCATTACGAAGCAAGAAGATGTCCGATGCGACTTCTACGGCTTGGCTTGATGCCTGCGTAGGACTTGCGTTAGGGATCTTTATAATGTGCATAATAATGTACGCTACTGATATTTTCCGGCCAATTCCATTGCCGGTCTAAAATATCAAAAAGGCCCCCTGGTAATCAGAGGGCCTTTTACTATGCTTTTATTCGTAGCGCAATGCGTCGATTGGGTTTTTCTTTGATGCGCGGCGAGCTGGAAGCGTGCCGGCGAGGAAAGCGATGAACATAATCGTGAGTGCGATAGAAACCATCGTCCATGGCTCAAAGATTGTGAGTTGGAAGGTTGGGAAGTCCTTAAGGAAGGTCTCAACGGCGAGCTTGTTTGCGGCAGCGCCGACAATCATGGAAAGGACGATACCGAGAACTGAGCCCCAGAAGCCAAGCATAATAGCTTCTGCGGAGAAGCTCAAGAAGACCTTGCCGTTGCTCATGCCGAGGGCCTTGTCGAGACCAATTTCACGGGTGCGTTCCTGAACGGACATGAATAAAGTGTTGATAATGCCAATAGATGCAGCGATGAGCGCGATGGCGCCGAAGATATTAAAGACGACTAGGATTGCGTCAAAGAAGCTCTGGAACATGCCGGCTTCGTCTTTGACGGAAACAGCCTTAAGTCCGATCTTTTCGAGTTCTGCTTTTACACTATCAATCTTATCTGGTTCTACGTCAGCGGTTGCCTGGTAACTGCGATTAGTTTCGGCCGGCATGCCTTCGTAGTTGATAGCGTTGATACGATTCCAGAGTGAAAGGTTTGCGCGGCTACCGCCCA
>Ga0310694_10000269_pt1 | contig 75181 bp, 115 predicted proteins | sample 174DNAGHGhighgp2_FD_203884 | JGI IMG/M metagenome (GOLD analysis project Ga0310694, IMG submission 203884) | Sheep rumen microbial communities from Palmerston North, Manawatu-Wanganui, New Zealand - 1742 DNA GHGhigh gp2 (v2) (version 2) | ecosystem: Host-associated > Mammals > Digestive system...
TAAACTTCAGTCGCTGGACTCTGATAATCCATATCTATTAAAATTTTATTTTTAAAGTAATCCAATTTTTTTATATTATTGTAATGATCAATAACTGGGTAACTTCTAAATGGTTTGTATGATATATGCTCTTGCCTAAAAGCAGTTATGTCTTTATAAAATCCATTAGCTATAAAAACAGGAGCGTAATCAGACCAACAATCTCCAGGAGTTGCACTAAGTAAAATCCAATCATTATTTTTTGCTATTTTAATAAACGCCTTGGACCATGCACCATAGCCGACCACTCTTTGTTCATCAAAAATAAAAAAGGCATCTTTAACTCCTACATATTTTTTAATATTATTCCAAGAGTCTACATAATAATTACAAATATAATTGCGATACTTATCATCTTCTTTATTCAAAAGAAAAGGAATCGTTTCTTTTTCCCATTCCAAAGTATCTCGTTTTCTAGCAGTAGTTATTATGTATAAATCCTTAGATGTATAAAAATCCATTGGACTGTAAGGGTCTACACTGCCTCCTTGCCGAATATAATAGTATGCTAATGCAGTACGCGATTTGCCGGAACCGACCCCACCACAAAGGATGGAGCCAGTTCTCAGCCTATTTATCGCATCTATTTGATAATCGTCAAGATTAATCATGAGTCTCCATATAATAGTCATTCGCGTCTGGTGCAAAGATAGACGGAACGATTGTCACCTGCATTTCCTTAAGATATGCAACCGGGTTTCCTGTTCCAAAACCATATGTCCAAGCAATGTCCGCAGTGCTGATCGAAACACTGTCCAAACCGTCAACCGTTACTTCATCGAGAAATGTTACGTTATCAGAATTTCCTGTCTTCTGAGCAATCTTCGGAGAGTTTCCAGGAAGCATCTTAACATTAATCCTGATTGTATATTCTACTTCATTAGTACGAGGATTAATGCGCTCGTTGACACGGAATCCCTTAGATTCCATAAACGCTTTATCTTCAGCATCAATAAGAACATTCACCGATCTAGATCCAGGATATTTTCCCTGCTTGCCGCTAAAGTTCTTATACTTAAGCTGCGCATTCTGAACCACATAAACATCTCTACCACCGTTTGCCGGTCTTAAAACTCTAACCTTTGACATATTTTTTTCCTCCTAAATATAATTTATACTGTAAAAGGTAAATCTATTTCTGGTGAATCCTCATTCAATTTATTATTAGAATACACCACATTATTTACTATATAATCGTCATCTGAAACAAATAAATCGAAATCGCAGAAATCTTTAATATGATTCTTTGCTTCTTCCGCCATATTATTATAGTAAGACATATCGATCTGAGATTTATAATTTTCTTTTAAAGCCTCAGCCTCTTTCCATCTATATCCTTTTGTTCCAGTAACAGCCGACATTTTTGCTTCTTCATTTAATTCTGTTTCAACTTCAATCATGTCGTCGGCATTTACTTTTCTAAGTAATAGGCCTCCTCCACAACCTTCTTTTACAGGAATAAATGAACCAACTTTTCCCACAAAATGATATAAATGAGTGTTTTCTTTATTCTCATTAAAATCCAAATAAATTTCAGTTTGAACTTGCTTTGTTTCGCACAAATCCTTAAACTCTATTTGTTGTTTTGAGAATAGAGATTTAAATACGTAAGGACGTTTAAATTCGGCACCTGTTGCTGTCCAATAAAGTCCTTCATCATCCGGTTCCTTTAATTTGCCTACATAAACAGCATCATTAACGAGTAAAAGACGCTCAAATTCTTCCTCGACTTCAAATGTATAACCATATGATAATCCAAAATCTTTTACAAAAGATATAATTTTATCATCTGGTTCTGCTATCTTAATTGAGTCTGTTTTGATATGAACAACCTTATAACCCATTTTCTGGACTTCATGTTTCAATGTACACATAAATAAAGCACCACGTTTCGCAACAATATTATCAATATTTCTTGGATCCCTAAATCTATTACTAAATGAAGCACATGTCAAACCATATACACTATTGATGATAATCTTTAGTGCATATGCTAATTTTTTACATGATTCTTCGTCTTTCATATAAGGAACCAATATTCCATTTAATAATTTCTTTGCTGCTACTTTATCTTTATGCTTAACAGCGATTCTAGCATCAATAAGTTCATTAAATTTAGTTGTATATTTTCCAAAAAGATTTAATCGCTTGATACTATTTGGATGCATGGAAGCTACATCTAGACAAATAACATTACCATACGCACCCGGTTCTGCATATACATATCCGCCTTCTCCTACTAATTCGCCCATGTACATGCTTTTTCCATTATTAAATGTATATCCTGTAAACTGCTCAGCAAGATTTGTATAAACAAAACTCTGTTGCGGCTTTAGATCATCACCGAACATGAATTGTTCTGCACATACTCTTGTTGTGTCATTAGGACTCATTCCAGAGAGTTCAGCAATAATGCATCTAGCATTAAAATCTTCTTCTCTGTCGTGGAATGTTGCTTCTGTTGCGTCAACGTCATTTCCACAATACTCTTTTACTAAATCAATTTTATCATCGGGCACCGGTTGATTCCAGTCAAGAGGCAACTCCTGATGGTGCATACCCAAATCAATTTCAAATTTCTTTAGTGACTGCTTTATTGTGGAGAAGTCATAAATGTCAGCATATGACAATCCATAAGCGGCTCTTATGAAACCTTTCTGTTCTTTAATTATGGATTTACTTAGAGAATATAATTCATGAACTGTAAAACCACAGGCTGCAGCATACAAAATATGATTATCATATCTTCGGCAGTTAAAACCGACTAACTTTAATCTTGTTAATCGTTTAATATCTTCTGCTGAAGGATTGACCAAATAATTCTTTTTATCTGATCCATCAAATTTCCATACTACAAGAAACAAATTAGGAAATACTTCTATATCAAAGAATGCAATCCTATCATCTTCATATTTCCCTTTGGATTTGGGCTCATCTCGTTGTTCATATTCTTTGCAAATCCATTTCATTCCAACAACTTTTTTAACACAATAATCTGCATTATGTGAACTATTCTGAGCAAAATACATTACATCCGCATACCATTTACTCATATCATATTCCATTCCGCTCTTATATGCTTTTTCAAGAGCATCTGAAATATAATCAATCATTGGCTTAGTTGCATGAGGAGAATACTCTTTATGCAAACACTTACGAATATAAGTATCTAATGCCTGCTCATTAGCTAATACTGTAAAATCTACCATTTTGTCTACCGCCTTTTTTAATAAAGGCAATCCGGAAGATATAGTTGCGACTGGGATGTTATTACATTTTGTTAATTTTCTTCTAAGAGACGATCTTCCTTTAAATACTTTTACTTCAATATTTGTATCATAGATCGATGCCAGTTGTTCTGGGTCGCCTTGATAAATATAATGAAGATGTATTCCAGTTCCGCTTTTAGAAAGTTCCGCATAAGTTTTTGGCCATTTACTTGCTGCTTCCAAATTTAACATAAAATCTTTTTCGCCTTTGTCATTCTTCAAATCGAAATCGATAACAATATGGTTTAACGGCGGCTTTACATAATGTAACTCTTTTGTATCTATATCTTTTAATTTATAGGTATTTTTACTCCAGGTTACAACTGGTGTGCCATCATCTTTTGCATACTGTGCAGGGCATTCTGCCAGCATGTTATCCAATAATGATTCTGTGCAATCAAGAACCAATGACAAGGGTTTTTCTGAATCTTTATTTTTATCAGATTTCTTAACATCCTTATAAACTTTATCTTTCTTAAAACCTTTATAAATGGACCGAACCCATTTTCCATTTTTATCTTTTGCATAGTCTTCAAATGTTTTAAAATATTCAATCAATTCTTCTCTAAACTTATACTGAGGCATGTCATACTTAATACTTGTCATTTGACAATAATCACGATAATCGTTCCATGCTTTCTGCAATGAAACTTCATCTTCTTCTGCATACTCAGTATAATATTCACGAATATAATTGAAGAACACATCTGTCTTTTTCATCATTCTTATTGGTCTATAATCCTTATAATAATTCTTACCAAGTTCTCTATAAACCTTAAGACAATGATTTGCTATGCCACCTAATTCAAAATCTATTTGACTATACAAAGCATCATATTGCTTTACAGGTATTTTTACGCCGATCGGACTAACATCAATTAATCGTCTAATAATACCAGACTGTGCATCTGTTATCTTAACCGGTTTATTAGTACCCATTATACACATAGATGTTATAGTATCCGTGTACATAGATTTATGCTTTAAGTTAATTGTTATAGGCTCGTGTGACGTTATACTATTCAATCTTGTGTTATCTTCAATGTGTGATAGATCACCATCATGCTGAATAGCAATTAATGGATTTAAACGAAATGGCTCTAATGCAAATTCTGCATTGGCACTGCCTAAAGACTTTGCTACGAACGTACTATAATATCCATCAAATATTTTTTGAATGATATTTATAATTGTACTTTTACCCGTACCAGTACTTCCATAGAATACAAGAAACTTTTGAATCTTTCTTGAATCGCCGGCTATAATTGATCCTATGATCCATTCAAATTTCTCACGCTCTTCAGGCAAATATAATGAAGAGACAAGTTCATCATAAGCTGGTGTTTCTTTGTCTTCTAACATATACGGCAACTTTCTTGAAATATAATCTGACTTTTTTGTATCGGTGTCATTAAACGTTATTGTTCTATCCAACAATTTATAATTGTCAGACAAACCGGATACATATTTCAAGAATGTGGACCACATGTTAGAACTATATGATGCCAAATATTTAATCTTTACTTTTTCGGTAAATGAACTCTTATTTTTGGCAACATAGTCGTCTAACTCTTTGTCGACCAATCTTTGTACATCATATAAGTTAGTTGACCATAATCCAGCCTCTTCATCCCAAATAGCATAGAATTTAGAGCCTTTTACCATCAAATCTTTGGATGCGCAGACCTTAAAATCGGGATAAACGACCAAATTTCCGCGTCCATTTGCAACTTTAATGGTGAAAAAATCCATGTGTTGAGCCTCCTTTCTTAAACGTGTAAATTCATTTCTCATATCTCACAAATTTTTTTACTTTTTTTCTATATTTATTTTATTAACGTATTTTAAAATAAAGTGAAAACAGATATGAGATTGAGAAATTAAAAAAAAACCTGGAAACGCCTGCGGCTGTAGGGTTTCCGGGTTTCGAAAATTTTAAAATTTCTCAAATCCATTTTGGGAATTTTTAAATGTCAAATATTTTTTAGGTTTTTTCGATTCAGATTTGAGAAATAAAATGCCATTTTTTGCCCTATTTTTCAGCAATTTTCGTTCAAAAATGCGTTCATTTGATACCAAATCGGTACATTTTTCTGATCATCGATCGGATTCTGTAATGGGAACAATCCTCCGGATCCATTATAGTCATAATTTCTTGATAAAATACGTCCGACGCATTCGTTTACATAGAAATCATCCCACAATTTCCCATATGTAGCATCATCACAACGGTCTAAACACATGTTCGATATCATTTGCCAAAAATAGTCGCTTGTTTTGTCCATGCCAGGTTCGTACATAATATCGTTCGCCCTAGATGCCAATGCTATGAGAAATTCCAAAAATGTGCATCCATCAGGAAATGGAAATACTAAATTTTTATATTCTACATGATGCGACTGAACATACACATCTCGTAGCATATTTCCATCAACCGCTCTATTTTTATCGTCAGGAAGTTGCCACACAAATGGATTTTCCCATAAGCATTGAATCAATTTAGAATAATTACTGCCAACATATACCGTGACTTTACTTGCAAGCCAATTTATATATTGATCGCGTTCTATCTCAGCACGAGACAAATATCTTGTTCCGCCCAAGATTACTCCTCCTTTCATTCATCGGAAGAGTCATCGTAGCCAAGAACGTTCGAAACATAAGATCCAGGGTTGTAACGTACGCAATAAAACGTTTCCGTATTTTTGTTATGCAAATATAATAGATCCGCCTTATCGGGACCAAAATATGTAAACATATCTTCAGGTATAGCAAACGGTTCATTGCTGTTATACGTCTTCTCCTCGTCCTGATTGTACCATACTTTGTCCTTAGCAAAATATACTACATCCTCAAACGTATGTTCCAACGCTACAGACTCGCTTACAACTTCGATATGCCCAATATCATCAATATCCCCATTTGGCTTAAGCTTTTGTGCTACTCCGTCATCGGGCCCATCATCGAGCTGCTTAATGACTTCAGCACGTCCAGCTTTCTTTGCTTCATCGATCTTTTTCTGATACTCTTCTTTTAACGATGCAATGTCGGCTTCATATGCCTTAATTTCTTTTTGTCTTCCGTAATAAATACCAGCTGCTAAACCGGTAAGTAAACCACTTAAACCGATCAATACTTTTAAGTATTTCATTCTTGTACCCCTCCAAGCTTTCTTAACGTACTATTTGCGAGAATACATCCTTCACAATTCAGGTCAATCCAGAATGCATCAGCGCTACGTACGTAACTTCCGTCAAATGGATCTTTCACATATGCTACATTATTGGGATCTCCGCCAATATGGTCGATAATTCTAATCTCGATACCGCCTTCTTCGGTCTTACCGCCATATTTCTTTAATCTCCAACCATCTACTTCACAATCCGGATCTTCATTTGATACATCAAATCCCAATCCATCATATACTTCTTTTCGGGTTATCTTTCCATCAACCTTTAGCTTTCTATTCGCCCACTCTTCGATCCTCTTTACTCGAGCCATGTTGTAATCATTAGAACTATTACACCAATCTGCATCTCGACCAAGAGTATCTCTAGACATTAGTCGTGCATATTTGGAAAGCGGAGTTCCCTGAACAATATATGTCTTTTTACCTTGTTTTTCGACGGTTTGGCCATCATACAGCATCTGTTCCTTCTCTTCTCCAATTACTTCAGCATTTTTGGCTCTATATTTCTCGAGCTGATCATTTGCTGTCTGAAGTGCTGCTGCAAGTGCTATATTTGTTTTAGCCATAATATGATGTGCATGCAGAACGAGGAATGTACCACCCGCAAATGTTAAAACAGATGGGGCTACTGCTTTAGCGATTTTTCCTGTGGTACGTATCTTAAGCTTTCTTTTTGCTTTCTTGTAATCATTCTCGGTGAAAGGAACGATTTCCTGCTGATTATCCTTATATAGAGTAATCATACCTTCCGCCTTATGAACTTCACACTCTGAGGCAAGCTTATTATACTCGCTGATTTCTGCCTGGACTTTAATTCCGGCCTTTACACCAGCTGCAACCGATACAGCGAAGCATGCGATGCCTCCTCCAATCTCAAAGGCCGCCTGATGGTCACTAATAAACAATCTCACAGGGGCTGTCTTAATTAATAATGTTTCTAAAAATGCCATAAATGTTACCTCCTTTAAATATCAACTGGCACTGGTTTTGGTAATGTAACGCGCCATGCTCCATTAGCTACTCTACGTTTGATAATTGTGTTGGGATTGAGAATATCCGGAGTCCAACCCCACTTTGTATCCTGGAACGTAGATGGCCAATCGAGTTTGGCGTATACATTTGCTACACTAATTGACTGATACTGATTTACTGTAAATAGCAGGTCGTCTATAAACGTCTCAGCTTCGCCACGATTTTCAAGAATAATGTTATTATAACGATTGGGAATAGTAGGACTGCTAGGAGCAGGGACAACTTGATTATTAGGGTACATAGAGCTCCTATTATAGCCAGGACCAACATTATAATAAGAATTATTATTAAAAACAGAAGAATAAGGAACATGATTATTATTACCTCCCATTCTCGAATATCGGCTAATTGGCATCCTATATGGGTCATCCTTAAATATAATTCTGTCTATCGATTCTTTAATAATATCGAAGAATGAACCGACAATATTTGATGTCAACTCTCTAATTGCTGGATTTACTACAGTTTCCATGATAGTAGATCCGATAGATTCACCATCTTGATAGAATATACTATCTCTGGCGGCCGTTAACGCATTACTTTTACCCTCTATTGCTTTACCTTGAATCACTTTTTTGGTTAACGCATCTTGTGATTTCATACTATCCGATAACTGGAAATCGCTGTTATCTGGAAAATTACCATTAATCGATGACTTTGGCAATGACATAATTTTACCTCACTTTCTACGAGAAAAAATATAAAGGATAGATGTTTCCATCTAATCCTCTATATTTAGTTTCCAAATCGATATTACTCGATCGGAGTCTCCTCATCATTTCCGCCTTCTTCAATAGCCGGAACATCATCGTTTGATCCATTGATAGCGTTATTTGCCACACCGGCTCCTATAACTAGGATTCCACCGACTACAACGGCTTCACCAATACCGATCAAGAGTCTCTTTACGGAACGGCAATCCACTTCCTCGTAAGTGCCATCGGGCTTCTTAACGACGACCTTGCCTTTCCAGTTCAAAGCCTCCTTGGTAATGATAACGTTTCCGTTTTCATCTCTGGTTTTCTTTCCGATGAGACTGTTTTTCACCACCAGTCCAATCTCCTTGATGTTTCTGAATCTTACCTTTTTTTCATTCTGTTCCATTTGAGTTTCCTCCTTTAAAAATAATAAAATTAAGCATTTTCTGCTTTCTATAATATAGTTAACTTTTGACGCGAATTTTCGAGGTTTTTAAGCCATTTTTTGCTCATTTTTCGTCATTTTCATGATCAAATTGGTTAATTGTCATGCCGTAACGCTTATTAAGAGCACCTCTCACATCGACCGCTAATGGCGTCTCTCCTGATTTAACGTCGAATATAATGGCCCTTACTACGGACTCCGGAAGGCGGAATAAATCTGTTATCATGCAGATTCTCCATCCTTTGGCATAAAGATAGCACATTGCGATGTAGTCCTCAAGATCAATCGGATCCTCAGTATTCATCTTTCTGCGTATCACACCGAATTCAAAACCCCGCTGCATCATACTACGTAAAGTATTACATGATGGGCAATATTTCAAAATATTAGCGCCAATCCCTTCAGGTTTAACAACATACTCTTTTCCGCATCTGTCACATTTACACTTCCACTCAAGTATTGCCATTACTAGTTCCTCCATCAATCTGCTGTTTATACATCTTATTCATAGTGCTATTCTTAAGTGCATTAAACGCTCTTATCAATGCTACATTCTGTTTCATCAAACCAATCTCACGTTTTCCATATTTAGCATTTAAATTAGTTTCAGATGAGGCGAAGTGGGCAACCGATTTCTCTAAATCTCCGAAACCGGCTTCCTCAAGAACTTTAACACAATCTTCATTTGACATATTTAAAATGTCAGCTAGCGTTTCGTTCGTACCAGGTTTTTTACCATCAGACATCATTTATCACCTCCTTTCGGATTAACCATTCTGCATCCGCATTTATCGCAGTAATCATAGCCGAGCTTATGATTGGGGTCAATATTATGGGTATTGCCGCAATTTGTGCAGATCCAATCTTTCCAACCGTTATCGGCATCAACAATATTCCACTTGGCCTCTAGTCTGTCTCTTGAATCCGCATTTAGATTCATATCGTTAAGACTAATTTCTTCGATCCACCATTTGATATCGTAAATACCCTCGGATGCAAAGTATGATTTTTGTTTTTCATCTTCAGCAGCACGTTCTTTTCTGAATTCTTCTGCCGCCGGCTTAGATGCGAATGCGATGATCGGTTCCTGTGTTCTATGTCCTGCATCCCGGTTAAGACATCCTGTGAATACTATGAATATTCGTTCCATTTGTTATCACCTCCTTAAATATAATTTTATTTTTTACGCGTCAATGAAACGACCAATACGGAAAGCAATATATCTGGGATCGTAGACATATACCATCTCGGAGCACGGCAATTCTACGAGATCCTGAGTCTGAATGCATACACACCAAACACCTGACTTCTCATTTGCTTTTAAGCGACTCTTAACCGGATAAATATTTACGACCATGTAAATGAGCCGCTCCTCGTCCGTGGCAATTCTGATAAAATCGCCGGTCTCAGCGTCTTCAAGTCTAAACAACTTACGATCAGTTTCGTCGTAGTTTCTCTCAATTGCAAATGTGTGATTCTGGTTCTTTGTTTCGTTTACGTTTTTCATTTTACGTTCCTCCAATTTATTTTTTAATTTTTCATAAGCATACATTGCGGCATCAGCCATGTCGTCTTTGTTACTACCCCATAGATCGTATAAAAATGGAGCGTATAGACGCAGGTCTTCTTCACGTATCTTAAATTGCTCTTGCTTTGCATCTCCATAAGACTTACCTTTGATGTAAACTGGTAACTTATCATGTAACTCATTTAATGCAATAGAATACGGTTCCAACTTGAGTCTCCGTGATTCATTACACAGATATTCATGACAAAGGCCACTGTAACATTGAGGACATACTTTTACGTATGCGGATCTAGATAATATATCTAGAAAAGATTGTTTCTTAGATTTTGGCCATCTAAGAAAATAATCATCTGGATTCGTTAGTATATCACTAGCAATATAATGCTCGGGTTGTATATCAACGAACTCATGCTTAGGCAATTCCTTATGGCATATTTGACAATTACACATAGGAATATTGAGTTGCTTAGCAAGAAAATCCTGATGCTCTGTGTTAAAGTACTGTCCGAATCTTTCATTCATAAATGCCACGCAATCTGAACATACCATAGGGCCATCGGGTGAATAAATGCTATTTAAAAACTGTTGTGTTTGTTTTTTATCCCGAGTATATATAGTAGATCTCATGACAAAACTATGTACAACATGATCTGGCACTTTATAGAAATCACCTTTTGGCTTATGCTCGTTACAAAACGGGCACAAACGCATAGGAATGTTGAGTTGCTTGGCAAGAAAATCAGGACGCTCTGATGCATGGCCAACAGTCAGTTTATCAACCTGCTCATTTGCATCGATAAGATTAACAACATCAGCATAGCACGAAGGACATACATCCACTTTAATTGCTTCGCCAACAGCCCAATCACTCAGTTTCCATTTAAAACCAAACTGTGACTCTTTGTCTTTAATAGCATTTAATTGATCACAGTTTAATCTAGTCAAACGTAACCCGTCAAACTGATGTCCGCATCTTGAACAACTTTTAAGTCTATGTCCGCGAAATTCTGAACAATCATCTATTAACATCCATCATTTATCCTCCTCTGTTTTAAAATTACTAATCAAGATCTCAGGTTCGTCATAAATGTATACCTGTGAACATCTTGGTACGTCATAAATATAACCATTATCCAGCCTAACAATACTACACGTAGCATCGTCAAAGGTTGCCGTAGTAAAGAATATATTGTAAGGTTTGTCTAGAATTGATTTAACTGACCAATCATCTAAAGTATTTCTATTGTACTCATTATCTATAAGTGTAATGAGCTGACCGGATTCAACGTCATCCAATCTAAATACCTTAGGCTGCTTTCCACTAGTATTTCTGACTTTCATAAGTTCCTCCATTCTATTCTTCTGTAGTGCATACGTAAGTAGCTTTTCCATAAACCTGTATTGCCATAAAGCATCCTTAATTTTAACATGTGTCATTCATTATTTATCCTCCTTTAACATCCATCGTCTATATCAATTTCATCAGGTGTGTCTGAATCTACGTGTTTACGGTATACTACGTCGCTCATCTTTTTACCACAGTTAGGGCAATACTTTGAGTTATCCCCTAATGAGGTTTCACGACAAGCAGTGCATAGGTAATTATAGCCACCATCAGAGAATATCTGTTTAATCCAGTGAGGCTCTTCTTCAGCAGTACCTTCCTTAGGATCATCAATAGGATCATTTTCGCACTGTAGTCGTCCGGTACTGGCATCTACTCGATTGCACTTCCGTTCTTTACTGTTGTAAAACGGGCAATAATCCTTTATACAGTCGCCGAATGTTATTACCTTTTTAACACCATATCCACAAACTTTATTCATCGTGTCTCGGTATTTGTACGTATCTTCTACTGTTTGCCATGGGCATTTCATTTAATCACTCCTTCCAAAAATTAGGGCATCTATAACAGTCATGATCGGAACAATCCGAGCACGGGTCACAGGCACGTTCCTTAAGCGCTTCAATCGCTAATTTAACTGCTTCTTCTGCTCTTTTTGACAACTTTGGGTCGTACGTTTCAGGATCCAGCAATGATTCTAACATCTCAATAGCTTCTTCATTACTCATATTAATTACCTCCAAATTTCATTCCTAACTTGTAATCTGTCGGATATGGTGTTCCGCAATACTCGCAATATTCTAATCTAACAGGTGCTCCACAATTTCTGCAATTGCATTTAATTGGATGTGTAAGATCAAATATAATCTCATTGTTATCTACGTGAAAGCTGCCTGTTAATTCGATAGAATAATTCCCAGTGATCGTCACAATATCATCAACCGGATCAAGGCCAATCTCACTCCTAGCTTCGTTTATGGTTTTTATACCATCACATTTTATTACTGTACCATATACACCATTACCATTATCCTCCATAAAATATAATTCATTGTTCGTAACAGTTTCTGGTCCCATGTTAAATCCCCCTTAAAGTACAAAAATTGGAATCGGATAATGACTATCCAATTCAGCTACCATCTTTTCAATCTCTTCCATCAAATCTTCTTTATCCAAATGAATTAACCTAGTTAACTCAAATTCATCTCGTCTCAACGTAACTAGCACATCATTAGACCAACGCGGTTCTATATCAGCTGATACCAGATGTCTTCTAAAATATAATGAAAGATCGGAAAATGTATAATTCAACTTAAGGCTCATTTTGCACCTCCTTCATTATCTCTCAATTTCTTCGTATGCATTATCACCAACCTTCTCGAAATTCCGGGCCATGTTTACATAAGACGTATGATGACAATAATCATTACCTTTGTCTTTGCAAATATAAGTGACTTTAGGTCTTTTCAAAGCCTTTATAGCAAGCTCAAGTGCATCCGGTAAGTCTGGCAGATATACCAAAGACCAATCATCAATTACCATGAACTCTTCTATCAGTTTTATAGCTTCTTCATTTGTCATTTTTTTTTCACCTTCTTTTCTTTGAACATGTCAATATCGCCAACAATACAAGCTCCATCGTCACTAAATATCCATTCTTTCGTTGCGTGTTTGCAAATAGAGCACCGTACTTTATTACAGATAACTTCGCACCTATCACAGATTTCTGATTTAGGCTTTGCACTCATCACCATTCCTCCCATCCATTTTTCACACAACATCTGTGACAATTTTTAAGTTTTCCGCAACACCCATATTTCTTACCAACAATTTTAGCGAGTATAGGATAAATCCAATCATTCCAAAAGTTGAATTTATGTTTCATTCTGCTTCTCCTTCGTCATAATCATCGCATTCAATAGTAAACTTTTCACTTTCACCGTCTAAGAAATGTCCTTCTTTGCATTCATAGTTACCAATGTCAAAATGCTTACAAGAATGACATAAATCTTCAACTCGTACCGGCATCTTCTTTACCTTCTTTCCAATGTATATACTCTTCACAGTAGTGGCCAACAAGACATCGACCGGTTATATCATCAATGCAAGTACACGTCATACACGGACCTGACTTTTCTGGTTTGCTCTCTTTGGTTCTCATAGCTGCACCGCAATTCGAGCAGAAGTTATTGTTCTTGCAACAAACTTCTTCGCCACATTTGGAACACTTCATAATCGAGCCATCACCGTTTACATCTATCCACTCTGCGAAATCGTTCGTTGTATCAAGTTTCGCAATAGGAATAGTGACTGTCGGTGCTTCATGTATCTTATCAAACATAAACGCTACACCCGCAATAAAGTCATCGCTTTTACCTTGCAAAGAAATTACACCAAATTGATCAGCGTCTATCAATCTCATTTCTCTTCACCTTCTTTCCAATGCTCGTCGCAATCACTATGAAAAGAACAGAAATTACAATTAGTTGGACTTCTAAATTTACACGTTCGGCTTTTAAACTCTTTTTCTGCTTGCTCACATCTGGAGATAGCATCTTCTAGTTCCTTTATTTTTGCTTGATATACGATTTTACTATACTGTATTTCTTCAGATAATTTTTTATTAAGAGCAATTAAATCCTGTACTTGTTCCGTTGTATATCCTTCTACTCTATAAGCACAATAAGTCTTTGCTGGATCATATATGCCTTCCATACCGCAAACATCGGCTTTTATACACTTGCCACAGTACGTATCTGCTTCTTCATTTGTCATTTTCTTCACCTCCTCAACCGAGCCATCGAGTATCTATATTTACCATTTTTTCTAGGCATCATAAGATGGTAACTCGTATAACCACAACAATCATAAATCTTAAAACGCTTCGGGATTGGATATGGAAGATTTGCTGCAATTGCAATCCTAGTCATGTACATTTCTTTTAATGCGTAGAGCACTCTTCGTCACCATCTTTCATGTTTTCCCAATTAATACCATCAATGAAAAGAATATGATTGATATTAACTATTACACCATCTGACAAACGTGTAAACTTGCTTGTATCAGAAGGGAATAGAGCACTTAAATTTATAACCTTACATATCTTTTTTGCATCTTCATCTGAAATCTGGAGTTCACTTTCTCCTACAAATATAATTCTAGCCATATAGCCTCCTTACTCATCTAAAAACATAACAAAAGTTACTACACCCATCGTTGCCATACGTATTGGTTTGTTAATAACTTCATTAGAATATAATGACTTTTTCAAGAATGGAGGAAGTTCGCTAAAAGGGGCTAACTCTAATATGATGTTTTCAAATTCAGCCCCGCTGGAGTCGCAAATGTATAGCCAGTGATCCAGTTTTTCACATCGTTCCAATGCGTTTTTAAAATATATTGTATTACCTGTTATCATTTCACGTACGTTACCGCATTTAACAAATTTTACTACATCGCACATACCATACCTCCATCACAAACTAAGAATAGCAAGAACTACAAAAAGAATAAATAGCAGAATGCCGCCAATGATGTATTTAAGTTTTTGACTTTCCATAAACTCATCTCCTTTAAAATATAATTTGTGGGTAAGGATTTTCACCTTACATGATACCCTTTCAAGGACAGTATGTATCTTTAACTGCCATAAGCGTCTACCTATTCCGCCACCACAAATATAACTCACTTAACATCGTACAAATTGATGCAACGTATGTACCAGTTAGATGCAAAGATACCATTTCGCTCTAACCGTTCTTTATCTTTTCTTTCTTCCTCGTTCTTTGAATTACAGTATCCAACCGCAGCCGAATGCGACTTGAATGCTATTGCTGAGTTTACTTCCCTACGCCCTAACGAGTTATTGTAATACTCATTTACAGCTAAGAAAATCTCACCTATCTTTTCCATATTCATTTCCCTCCGGAATATAATATTTCTTAAGATCTAGATTGCATAGTCTTAAACTACTTACTAGTTCTTCGTATTTTTCATTCCTTTCTTTATTTGCATCGTATAACCAATTTACAAAGCGCAGCCAATGGCAATTATGAGCACGATAAAATGATAAAGCCTCATCATTTAACTTCTCAGACGGTTCAGTCCCCGTATAATTAATAAAGTTTTCGTACCAATCGCTATAAAAATCGAATAAAACGTAATGCAAATTGTTACTCCACGTTCCCATAAATTCGTACCTCCTATTAAAAATATAATTTATTTTAGAAACCTTAACGAGATGGCCGGTCGAAATCTTTATAAGTGTAAGTATCGTTCAGGCACCACAGATACTTACTGGAGAACAACAAACCATGTTTAGCAATCAATTAGAAAGGAGATGATCAATTATGGTGAAACCGGCCACCTCACTAAGGCTTCTAAAATACAAAAAGGTCAAGAGACTAGAATATAATTCCAATCTCATAGTTTTTCACCTTTGTCTACATATCTGAATTTTCCAAAATATACTTGTTGGGCTAATACAGGATCAAACATTTCTTCAAAGTCGACACAATCATTCTCTAATAGAAACTCGGCTAATTGCCTACACATTCTTAATTTAACATTCTTTTTCGCCTCTTCAGGATATAATTCGAGTGCCCATCTATCGATAGCAATCCTTGAAGCAGCAACCTTAATTTTTGGATTCTCGACACGTACAATTATTTGCCCCATGTCATCGACTTCCGTGCCACAATAATCGCAATGCCATCTGTAACCGTTTAATATCATAGCAGCACCGCAATTAGGGCAAGTGTTATGTTTCATCTTTTTCACCATCTCCCCCCTGTCTTTTTACTTGATCTGTACATTTCTATGTGCTCTCTTAGAGTATCTTCTCCATAATCATGACTGTCAAACCATTCTACCGAATGAATTACATCTTTTAATTGTTTTCTAAGTATGTCTACTTCGGTACGTGCAGATTTAATATATCCTACAAGCCTAAATACGTCTTTTGATACATCCTCATATCCTTCTTTCTTTAATATAACAGCCATGTCGGTAAGACTATTTATACTGTCTAACCCAAAAAACTCTTCTGTGTCCTTACAATACAAATAATCAAATGAACCACCACTCATTCTCCTTCACCTTCTTCCCAAAATAGATTGTTCTTAATATTTTCAACCATATTTTTATCTGTAATCGCATATACTTTATCTGATTCTACCCAGTCAACATATATAATAGGGATCTTTTTTATACCTGCAGAAAATAATGCCTGTTCAACAGCTCCTTTATGTTCTGGATTCATAACAAGTACCATATCGGATATAATTCCTTTGTCTCGAAGCTCTTTGTACTTAAGTTCCTCTTCCGCTTTAACTAAACTGTCTATCATTTTTTGCATCATTGATTCATTATCAGATTCCAAAGCTTTCTTTGCCTCCTCCTCCTCTGACAGCATTTTATCTCTCATTTTCTTCGCCTTCTTTCTTAATGTTATTGAACATGCAAAGCAAAATATAAATCCAAGCACAATTACTATCTATCTTAATCTCAGGAGGATCCGTTGATTGAGAAGATGGTCCAAAATACATCATTGGTAAATCATCATCAGTTCGATCCCTAAATATGAAACTCATTTCTCGTCACCTACTCTCATATTCCATTGGTTAATTGCTTCCAAAGCCCCGTTTGCTTCAATGGTAACCTCACCTGTACTATCTTGATAAATTTTGCTTGTATATGCTCTTGTTGACGATTTACATTTACCGCATTGAATAGCATAACTATTCTCAATCGTTCCATTATGGTTAATGCCAGTTGATAGCTGAATAATATTAGCAGTACCACCGCAAAATGGACATTTTTTAATATTATTTTTCATTCTTTTTTCCTCCTATCAACTTTAAATATAACATAATCTTTACTCATGATTTGATCTAGTGTCGTATTTAGCTCTACGAATAAATATGGTTCTTCATCATCGTCTGCTCGCTTTAGAGTTCCAGATATGTTTTTGTATGCCCTTGCCTTAAGAACGTAAATACTAATGTTAAAACCAACTGAAACACCAGCTATAAAATATAACCAAATCATTTTTCTTCACCTTCTTTCTTCATATTCAAATGGCATTCTGGACATTCATCAAATAGTTCAACGGAAAGAGCCTTACAATTCGAACACTCATACAAATCCATAAAAGGCGCAAATGCAGTTCCGTTTCCATACAGTCCTTTGTGTATCCAAGCTGCCTCACTCACTTTTCTTCACCCTCTTTCATTTTTCGCATAGCACTGCACTTTGTGCATCTTTGAAACAAAATACCATCTCTTTCAATAACTTTAAAAGAATGATCGCATGAGTACACTTTTGCAAACGCCTTATTTATATCGTCAGCTATCCTTTGATGCTTCGGTGTAAGTTTCATTCTGATCACCTTCTCTCTTACGAATTATTTCAAAGGCTTCTTCTGTTATAGGTACTCCGCAATTTGGACAGAAGTTAAACTCATAATGCGTTGATGGCTTCGAATATCCACATTTATTGCAGTTAAGTGTTTCAAAGTGTCCATCAAATCCTTCTATCCATTTACCGCGTGGTATTTCTATTGTCTTTTCGCTTTTTATAACTCCGATACACCCATTTATTTCTGAAACCCGTTCAGTATTTCCAAAATAATTCGCCGTTTTTATGACTTCTAATAAGTGGTCAATTAGTACATCCGCGTCAATCAACCTCATTTCTCATCACCTTCTTTTCTTATTCAAACGTTCTACTGCTTTTTCTGCCCTGTCTTTATGGATATAGATTGACTTGTCACCATACATTGACACTTTATACTTAACCTCTTCGATATATGCCTCGCAATGCTTCTCTCCATTACATCTAGAAGTTCCATATCCTCCACAATAAGGACAATATGTAGATGTTTCTTCACAGGGTGGAATAACCTCATATACAATAGTACCTACAGGAACAGGAAGTACAATTAACCTATTTTCTTTTTCAAGCCTTTCATAGTTTCTCATTTTTCGTCACCTTTTTTCTTTACTGCTTCCATAAAACCGATTTTTGCAAGTATTCCACATTTCTTACATCTCATATTTGTGTGTCCATACTGTTCCCAGTCGTGTTTGCAGTTCCGTTGTTCTCTTTTAGCCAAAGAAGCCAACAAATCAGGGTTTACAATCATCCTTTTTCACCTTCTCTCTCTTTACGCAAAGCTTCCCAAGCTGCATCCGCATCTGGATCGTTGAAATACTTAACGATCATAGACAATGGAAGACGATCGTTCGTATACGGCTTCCACATTAAATGTTCCCACCAACAAGGCTCTCCGTCTTTAGACGTCCAACTAGGACTTTCATACATCTGTCGATAAGGATTGTTCCAACCGTACGTATCAATAGTAATACTATCGCCACAACAGTCATGAATACGTACCAACACAGAATCCACTTCAAGTCTCTTAGCGAGCCGGCATAGCCAGTTCATGAATTCTCTATGAGTTTCATAGAACGTACAGTCACGAAGAGAACCTTTAACAGTAAGTACATATAATGACTGCTTTCTGAGCCACCCAGTTGCCCGATCTTTTTCTCCGTACCAATCAGTAAGGTTATTGGTTCGGTCACCATACTCATCCGCATTTGATGAAACATTGTGACCTTTTCGCCTATTCACATACACTTCCATATCACCTTCAGAGCCAATTACTCTAGGCAAATGATTAAGAACTGTTGTTAGAATATAATCTATTTCAGCCTGAGTTCTACCAGGAACATTAACCTCAATAGTACCAGAAATATAAGTCCAAAAACTCATAGTATCACTCTCCTTTACCAAGCTTTTGTATCTTTGTCTATCACGTCCGTATCTACTATTTTAGCAAGAATACCATCATCAGGTAACACAGTAAACTGCATGTTAAACTCGTGCGTAGCAGGACTGCTCATCATATATACAGGCTCATTATCACAATATGCTACACTAGTATCCGGACTACCAACTGTGTATTGAGCACTTTGCAAACGCACTTTCATTCGTCTTATGATATTACCATCTTTGACTTTTATCCAAAACGGCTCTTTTAAATCTATGCATGCGAAGTCGTAGAATAAAGTGCCACAATAAGGACACTTTTCTTCCGTTATCGCAGCACCACATTGCGGACATGTTTCACGTTCCATTATTTCTTTACCTCCATCATACTAACCGAATAATCAAAATATAATTTCTTGTTACGTTCACAGTACTCAGGATCATTTACACATTTATTACCATGCTTTGAAATGAGGTACTCTTTATCGTCTTTTATCATCTTAACAGACAGAGCTTCTTTTTCATTTCCATGATATTCGCATACTCCTATAACGGTTGTATAATCGTCATAAATCTTACTTGTTATATGAATCTCAGTATTACTAGCAAGTTTCTGCGATGAAATATAATCCACAGGACGATGTTCCGTTCGACATACAACAAGAACCTTTTGTTTTGGAATTGTGGGCGGATCATTTGGCTTTTCGGTTTCTTGTACCGCAGGTTTTACCGTTAGCATAAAGTCGCTATTTGACCATCCACCATGTCCATGTATCTTAGTTATTGTTGCTGATAGCCAATCCGGATCTCCAACTTGTGATTTAATTTCACCGTGCGAGTATTCGACCGTGTATTTCTTATCCGGTGTTAGTTTATCTACATCTCTTACATCTATAGTACCCCATTCACCGGATGCTTCTTTTAGAATAAAATCAATAAACTCTTGCACTGTAATGTCTTGTCTATTCAAACGAATATTATACACTCGTGTGCAGTCTCCAGCTTCTGGTCCGTACGTAACAAGAATATCATCCTTTTTCATTTATCTTATCTCACTTTCTGCGTCTATTTTATGTAACGTGGCTGAATTGTAAATACTACTCCTAAGAATGGTTTATTGTTATCAAGATCTCCTCTAAATGTAACATTTGGAGTGCCATCAAGTTCATAATCCCAACCCCAATTATCTAATGCTTTATTATCGGTTTCAACACCTTGGAAGCTATACCATTCAGCGACGCTTGCTTGTGCGTTAGTTATAACCGAATTCTTTACTTTTCGTATGAAGAAATTATTAAAATCTAATGTTGAAGTCATTATTTTGGTTGCATTTGATACGAAAACCGGTCCGCTTTTGTCCTCGTTAAATCCTGGAGACACAACTTTACATAAAAAATCGCCATCTCCAAGGACTACAGACGGAGGAATTTCCTTAGGAAAGTTCTGTTGGATTAATTTTTGATACAAATCTTCCTCCTTTTTCTGTCCAATTTCTCTTCGTATGACGTCTCTGTAGGCGTTTGCAGTCATTGTTACACCCAACATACCGTCCGTAGCAAATTTAATCGCTTCCTGAGACCCCGTATAACATTCTGTAATTCCGAATATTGTGCCTGTTAATATAATCAAAGGTGGCACATAATACGGTATTCCTATCTTAAATTTTTCCCAAGCAGTTAAATCTGTGAAGCTTGGATCCTGCTGTTGCCGTACTTGACGAACTTCATTAATCTTATCGCTAGCTAGTTTGGTACTAACTCCTACCGCTATGGTAGAAAGTATAGCACCAAAACCAACTATAACGTGCATAGTTGACAGTTTCATTCTTTATGTTCCTCAGCTTTCATACAGTGTTGATTAAAATACGTATCTTCGTAAAAGTAAGGACAATTTTTCCCATTGCATTCACCAAAATCCGTTTTTATTTCTTTTTCTCCATCATCCGATTCTGTTGATCGAATTACCTTCTTGAATGGGCATACTGTGATCATAGTACATTAATCCTCGCTTTATCGTCTTTTGTTTTATCCTTTTCTTTTTCCTTGCCTAAAAACAGAACTATCTTAAGGATAACATACCATCGTATAATGCATGTTAGCAAGTATACTGATGAAAATATAATTGATGCTAATACAACATCAGGCATAAATCATCACCTCCTTAATCATCGATGTAACCATATTCCTTAGCCAGATCATACATCCAATCACCTTCTTTTGCTTCACGCAGACGATTGACGAATATATTAAGGGTCGAGTGAGGGATGCTAAGAACTGTGGCTATCGCGTTCCAACTCATCCCATCTTTTCTGGCCTCAAACATCTCGCGGACAAGTTCTGGAGTGAACCGGTCTTCACTTTTAACAAGCTTACGAGAAACAAGACCAAATTCACGTTTAATAAGCCAAATAGTACTTCTGCTAACATTGAATTCTTTGCTAATTTCATCTTCTGTTTTTCCTGCTTTAATCGCGGTTATGATTTCTCCTTTCGTGTCGCTATCAAGCCTATTAAACCCGGTAAATGGTCTTCTCTTTTTATACGGTTTTGCGTCTGAGAAGATATCACCATACATCTTGTTCCAACGAATATATTTCGTATTATCGCCAAGTACTTCTTTCGGACGTCGAACTTTATACAAGAAACTGGCATACTGCTTTCCTGTCAGTTTAAGTTCAGTACAAATCTGCCTTTTGTTATAACCTTTCTTGATGAGATCGACAATCTTCTCGACAATATAATCGTCCCATACAATGCGTTCACGTTTCTTATCATTATAAGGATCCCATTTGCGAATGATTGGCTCATTCTTAGGCTCCTCAGAATCAAGATCATCGTCTTCCTCAGATTCGTTGAAATCGATCTCTTCGAATTCCATCTCATCCGGATCAGGTCCTTTTACATGCCAGGATCCTGTTGGGATTGTATCTTCATCCTCCGGCAGTTTCTTATACAGATTCAAATCTGGTTTCTCATCTTCCGGCGGTCTCTCGTTCTTCTCCATCATTTTAGGCAGAATATAATCCTCGCCTTCAATGATAGATTTAACAAGATCCATGCACTTGTCACAGAGATAGAAAGAATCCCAAATAGCATTATGGTCAAGGCTAAGAACACGATATCTTTCATTAAGCGGAGCTGCTGTGAGTTTAACATTCGCTGCTCCAACATACGTAACATCATCCACTATTGTTTCACATCCGCATCTGTTGCAGACCAACACCTTTTTACAAATAACTGACATATTATCACACTCCTAACAAAAATATAATTATTTACTTTGTTCATCCATCGGCTTGTAGTTAATTGGGGTATGAGACTCTTCCCCATCTCTAGCTGGAGTATACAAGCACTCGTTGCAAGGATCTTCATCTTGCGGTACATTTCTATGCTGACAAGTCTTGCACATTCTAAAGTCAACCAGTTTGCTCAGTCCTTTTGTCATATCCATACACCTCCTTTATTTTTTCATCATGATAGATCGTTTTGTAAACGTAATCATATGCAAGAGATCCGCATACAATTCCCGTTCCGATAGCTCCGAACAATGCCATGCTTTTAATCGGATATGGATTGCACATGATAATGCCTTCAGATGCAATAACGATAGCAACCATTATAGCACTTGCAAAAAGAGTTGCTTTTCCTCGTCTCTTAACATCATTCCAGCATTCAGAGCCCATATAGTGCTTAAGAGACTCTAAACTAAACTTAACAGTTATATTATAGGCTCTGTTATCGTCTCCTACTCTTGTGACTGTATAGCCGTCAATAAGAACCTTTTTAAGGAACTTAATTGCGAACTTGATAGCACTTTCCTCGTCTGCAGCATAGTCACTAAATTCTGTTAAAGCGTCTGCTACAACCTCGTTTAAAATGTCTTCGTTAAATACCTGTTTCATGATCATTCTCCTTTACTTTATTTGATCTTTCTCGTACTGTTCTTCTTTATTTGTTCCATCGACTTCATCATCAATGTACATCTTAGCTTCTGCCTCGCTATCCCTTCTGGCAACTACAATTGACCTAATACTATTAAGCCCTCTGGAATTTGCCGGAAGATACTTTCGAACCTGATAACAGTTCTCGTAAGCACTCCACTGAATATAATAACCACGATATGACTTGCTCATGATAATCACTTCCTTTCATCATTATCTTTAAGCCACTCATTATACAAATAATACTTGCATACTTCACTTCCTTCCAAGATTAAGAAATTCCAAATATACTTCTCATTACTGACTACTTCACGATATTGAGCAACAATCTCACGTTCCATCAATGGAGTATACTTAGTCAAATATACTCGTTCGTCAACAGCTCCATCACTAGCTACCAAATACTGATCACACAAATTACGAAGCGTTGTATCATCGTGCATCTTTTCATTCTCGAAATGTTCTTTTAGCAGCTTACGCATGACTTTCATTTGCTTTTCGTCCTTTTTCTTCCTCTTTTCAGATTCGGCTTTTAATTGCTCATCAACGTTCGTAGCAAATTTGTCATCAAGCTTACCAAGACGACCCATGTACCAGAATCCTGATTTCATTCCAATTTTAACCATCTCTCCTGGATGTTTCTTAATATAATCTTTAAGTATCATTTTTTCGTCTGCTCCTTATACTTTTTTACCAGTTCACAATCAGGGTCTATTAAATTCTGATAAACAATATAATCGTCTATATCACCCTCTTTAAACGAACAAAAGTAAGAATCGTCAAATTCATGATGAAGAAATGAACAACTTGCACAACATGATGGGACTATTATGTCTACTTTAACTACGTCACACATATTCTTTCTCCCTCATAATACATCCTCCACTTTGATTTCTGTTTTATTAAGATCCATATTAACATTGTTAATTATGATGTCGATTACTCTATCCCATAGGACGGGATTGTATACAGGATCATCACGAAGCAATAGAGGTTTTAAAACCATAGAAAAACGCATTTTATCGTACTTGCAATTTTTCCATATCTGTGCCAGAATGACTCGCATTTCATGGTTCTTTTTGTCGCACCAAATTGCGTTTATTTCAACGATTGCTTTTTCTGTTGCCATCTCAATAACAGCATTGTATATTTCATCTGACTCTCTCATATCAAAACTCCTTTATATTGATATAGAAAAAGATCAAGAGACCAGATATTTCTATCTAGTCTCTCTTTCTTAGATTTTTTCCTGTCAGCCCTTATTTTTTTCTCTATGGGCTCTTTCAGAAATCTTGTCTGGGAGATCTGTCGCGCTCACAACGCAACCGCCGACCAGCCAAAGCAGCCAAGATCCGACTCTCATTACAATCTCACCTCTTGTTCGATCCTTTTGCAGCTGTTTTTCATATTCAGCACGCAAACGGGCTTGCTCAAGAGTGTTAAGATTCTTAACCTCCTCAGTTTGTCTATCTTGTTCTCCTTTTGCTTCGATCTCAGCGATTCTAAACTCGTGTTCGATCTCCTTAATAGATCGGATTTCATCAAAATTTAATCCGTTATACTCTGACATAGGTTTTCACCTCCTTTCATTAAGTTACCGGATTCTCGTGCGAATCATCCATTTGTGTTTTGTTCCAGAATATAATAGCATCTCTTTCGCTGGTTTTGGTTTGAATGCTAACAGGATCTGGACAGCCATCTGTAGCACACCATATCTGGTAATGTATGGTACCACATTCTCCGTCTTTAAATCTAAACAAATGAGGCGGTTTTCCGCAAGCCTTACATGGTAGTGCTTTTATGATATCATCGTTATCCATGAAATATAATCCTCCTACATTACCTTATTCCATTCTTTTACGGCAGATTCGTATCCAACAAAGGATATAATAGCCGGTTGATTGCAATTTTTATTTGGACAATAAATCTTCGTCATATTATCGTCCTCGTACTTTTTTCTGAATCTGAGCTCTCGCTTAACGTTTGGTGTGGCTCCACATTTACATTTTTTAATTTCCATGATTAAAATCCTCCCTTAAATATAATTTATCCCCAATCAACAAACTTGGGATAATCATCGTCGTACATTTCCGCAAGCCCTTTATATTCAGTCAGCGGATTATAGGTTGTTTCATAGCAGTATGGCTCTGGCATAATCGTGTTATTAATATCGATCACGTATAAGTCAAACCACTCTCGAAACTCGTCAGCTAAAAATATAATTGTTTTTTCAAACATGAACTCTGAGCTTGGGTCTTCTTCATTAAAGATTTTATGATGATCTAACAGATATCGAATTGATAAAAGATCTTTATATTGATCCTTATTCAAATATCCGTAAAACTTACCGAGTTCTATACCTCTATCGTCTCCCATGTATCTAATCGTAGGTCGGTATCCCATATTAGTCCTCCTTTTTACAATATTCTTTAACATTACGAATTTCTACCTCCTCAACCTGTCTCCACTCAGGAAGAGAAAATATAATTGGAGATGTAAGTCCATACACTATTGCATAGGATTTCTTTAGAAATTCTTTGTAAAGATCCTCATTATTAAGCGTTTTCCATGCGTGAATGCATATGTCTCTGAAATCGTTCTTATCTTCACTGTTCCATCGATCGTTAACCATAGAAATGATATTTTCTATGGATTTTTTAATTGTTTCTTCTGTATATGACATATTATATCACACTCCTAACTTAAATATAATTAGTCTTCAACCCAAACAGTCATTGTCATATGCGGGTAGATCTTGTAATCGTGCCTACAAGGTTTACCGTCTTTATCAAGAATTGTTGTAGCGCCTTCTGTTTCTCGTCTAAATACTCGTTTGTCTCTTACTCGATTCAGTTTAAATTCATCTCCCGGATTTAAATTGTAATACTTAACTGCTCTCATTGTTATCCTCCTTCATCTGATCCAATCGTTTTACGAACTGTTCTTTAAGACTGAGAGCAGCAGATGCAGTTGCCAAGGCTTCGATTTCTTTAATATCATTAGTCTTCGACATCATGTTAATAATGATAATCTGCGCTTCTCTATCAGTCATGTATTACACCTCCTCATGCATGATGGATTTTACCGTCGACTACGTACGTAACAGTTTCGATACCATCGTATTCATTAATCTCCCAATCTGTAGTCTCATCCGAGATTTCTTCAATGACAAGAGCTGCGTATCTTCCACTGCATTTCTCAGATCCGTATGTTTCAATAAGATCAATAAGCTTCTCATCGTTTCTCAAAAATGGGACATCGTAATCATATGGACGACAACCAAGCTTTTCGCATGCAAAATCACTAAGAGCGAAACCACCATATTCCTTATTAAGTACAATTTTCATGTATTATACCTCCTTCAACTTAATAATTTCTAGACCAGTCATACTTAATATCGTAATTAAATTCAATACGATCACACTTTTTATTAAAATCATGGTTAAGATGTATTTCTATTCGTGGGCATTCCTTCTTAAAATTAAAATACTGATCTAAGTGAAACCATCCGACATTTTTTGGATCTTCGGGTCCAAATTCAGATATTATGGATTCTTTTTTAATTTTTGCCCATTCAAATCCAACTGAATAAAGAGAATCATAAACGTCCAAAATTGTAATATCCCGTTCTTGCAACTCTTTATTTAATTTATCTTCTACGCGTCGCAATAAACAATAATCGTAATTGCTAAGTGCCGGTCTAATACGAATTGCAAATTTTGATTCCAATGTCGGTTCAAACCCTTCACAATCATCGCTACCGCATTCATAATTTGTAAGAGCCGCAGCAAAATATTCGCAGCTAGCCGTGCTGTCATTATTGCTATCTTCGTAAAGTTCATCGTCTTCGTAGTGTACACAAAAATGTCTACAATCTTCGCAACAAATCATACGTTAAACCTCCTCAACAACATCCATCTTAACAATCCTAAGGATTACCTTCTCATGAGCTGTAAGGTTAACATACTCGTCAGTATCCTTAAGAATCTTAACTTTTTCTTTAGCTGAATCCAAAGTAGCATGAAAGCTAATAATATCACATTCATTATACTCCGGATTGTTAAAATTGAAATACTCACTAATTACGGCATACATAGTTTTATTCCTCCTTCATTTTAGGCTCGCCTAAATACTCGTTTAAAGCATCGCGTGCTTTTTTTAAATATTCACATACATCTTTGTCCTTTGATATGCTCATTTCTGTGAGAACAAAATATCTAAAAGATGCTTTACCCTCTCGGTTTATATGTGTTTTTAATGAAATTTTTATTGTTTTTCCACACGGTCGATCCACAAATTCTCTTTTAAGAATTCTGCCACGCCCATAATACTTGCTGCTGTTCTTCAGTTCTTGAATTCGGTTCTCGATTTCCTTTTTCTGAAGTATCAATTTTTCTAATTCAGTCATATTTTTATTCCTCCTTCATTTTAGGCTCACCATAAGCCTTAATTACACGTTCTATAACATCATCCGCGGTTAGCCACCCTTTAACCAAATCGCCATCTTCCTCTTCATTCACGATCTCATCGCCCATTATCTCGAGAAGACCTTGCTCAAAACCATATGAAAAAGAGTGCCAAACTGCATCCCACAATAGTTCATCATCCTTGTCATATATAATTACTTGATACCAAGGAGAAAAAGAATAATGCGGATGGTGATCAAACTTTTCAATATCCCATCCATAAAAATCCTTGTGCTCCATCAGCCAATCGTATAACTTATTAATTTCATCCATAATATCACACTCCTTACTTAAAATCTGCCTTTCTTAAAATTTGTAAATGCGTAATTTAGTGCCATAACAAGCCAAAGAACTGTAGAAACCAGATATATTATACTAAATATAATTCTCACCGGTTCTATCCATAGTATTGCGTTAATTGGCAAAATAAACTGAGAAGCTGCACAAATAACGGTATGTGTTGTATTAACGCCTTTATAATCTATCTCAAAATTTTCATAGATTTTGTTAACTATCTCAGTATTTGACTCAAGATCTGTTTCCGGATGCTCCTTTTTACGCCTGACACTAGCAAGTATTGTGTATGCAAATGTGAAACAAAAAAGAGCTGCGAATATCATACTTAATAAACGCAGTCCAATAAGTTCACTAACCGCTAATGCAAAAAAGAATGATCCTGTCAAAAGATTCTCGAATTGATCCCTGTTTTCTTCACTCATCGTATTGTCCTCCTTAGTTTACGATTTCTTTAAGAACTTCAATTGGTATTTCAAAATTGATAAGTGCCCATCCATGCCTATTAAAATAACGGGAATTCAGATAGGCTTCAATTGCATCGCTTGTTCCGTATCGTATAGCGTTTTTAATTAACGATTTTGGAACACGAGTCTTTTGAATTCTCTTTTTCCATGGAACCGTAAATTTAAGAACGATATAAAACGGGTTCTTTGTTATCACTTTTCCTTCAAATTCTGTTCTTACCATAGTTTCACTCTCCTAACAAAAATATAATTTTATTTGATGGTGGAACATCAGGGATTCGAACCCTGGACCGCCTGTTTATGAGACAGGTGCTGCTAACCTGCTGAGCTAATGTTCCATAAATGCTGGTGGAGTATATCGGATTTGAACCGATACTCTATAGATTTTAAGTCTACTGCCTCTGCCAATTGGGCTAATACTCCAAATATAATATTCTAAAGACCTTAATGAGATGATCGACGTACGTAGCAAGTGCGAAAGCTCAGAAAAAACACATGCTACTGATGATGATAAAACAATGAATAAACACCTAAAAAGGGAGGATTTGTCGATCACCTCATTAAAGCCTTTAAAATATAACACAAAAAGATCAAGAGACCAGATTTTATTTCTAGTCTCTTTTTTATTAAATTTTCTTAGATCTCATGTTCACTTCATCCTTTTGAACATATTGACTATTTTTGTGATAACCCAAGCGCAGCAAGCCACGCCAATAAGGTCAAAAAACAAATCGAAAAATATTGCAGTAAACATAAAGTTACCTCCTTAAAATTTATTCTATATAATGATTAACTTTTCACGCGAAAAAAGATCAAGAGACCAGATATCTCTATCTAGTCTCTTTTTCATAGATTTTTAGTTTTTTACTTGATTTCTTCGGGGATGTAATTTCCCTTAGTTTCGTCTCTAATAATCACCGTTTCATTGAAAACAACTGGAATGTGAATCCAGGTTTCCAGGTCTCTTGTACAGTCTTCACACAGTCTATAACTCCGGGTATTGTTCCCGATAGTTATACCATTGATTCTGAACATGGAGACCATCTCTCCACATTTCTCACATCTCATTTTCCCGAAATTTTTAATTACGTTAGGCATCATCTCTAAAATCCTCCTGAAATATAATAATTTTAAAGCATCTCTGCTTCATATAATGACGTGTTTTTCACGCGAAAAAAATCAAGAGATCAGATTTTCATCTGAATCTCCGATTTTTGTTACCAATAAGTAATGTTCAAAGTCTCTTCTACAAGAGTTTCTTCCGGAACGACGTCTTCCCAATAGACGACGTTTTTGTTCTTCTTCGTTTCCTTTTTAGATGGCTTTGTTTCTTCTCCATCAAAGCATGATGTAAGAAGTGCTATACAAAGCACCATTCTAATCAATACGAAACGTTTTCCAATTACTACTTTAATCATAAAAACCTCCTATTTGTTTAATCGTTCTCATATAGAGAATAGGAGTTAACGCGAAAAAAAATAAAGAGGCCGGACTTTCGTCCGTAACCTCTTACCGGTGGAATTTACCGTTTAACCACCATACGTCCACAATTTTTGTTCTCTCGTCACAACTAAGTCGAGAATACAAAAAATCGTCTCTTAAAATCGAATCTGCCGTTTCTTTCACTGAGAGAAGGGCACCTGATATTCCTGATAAACCTATTTTATAGGTCTTTGTCAGAATCCATTTCAGATTCTTCCTTTCCACAGTCTTCCACAAAACCACGGCAAATACCTTAATTTTCATTCTTTCGATTTTCTGTTTCATTTCTAAAATCCTCCTATATTTATTAGTTCTCATATAGAGAATAGGAGTTAACGCGAAAAAAAAATAAAGAGGCCGGACTTTCATCCGTAACCTCTTACCTTTTCCATTGCCCATAACTAGGGTAGACCTGGATCAAAAATATGCATTTTGTTTCTTTACTAGGGTTATCAATATTAATCCTCTGTATCATACACTTATACCCTTCCTTTTTCGGAAGAGCCTCATTTGCATCATATAAAGGTCCATATGCACAATATTGACAATCAAAACAATTTGCCATTTTATCACCTCCTTTCATATTGTCAACAGAATATAATGCGAAAAAATAAAGAGGCCGGACTTTCGTCCGTAACCTCCATATTTTGGTTGAGTTTATTATTACTCATCACCAAATTTGAGTTTCTCATCCAAATCATCCAGATCTGCTCGTTCCTTATTCATAGCTTCGCTGATCATTGTTATGCTTTCAGCACACGCTTTCATGCACACGTTACAATTGTCTAGCAACTCCAGGTATTTGTCCATGTACTGCTTAGCCTCTTCTGAGCCTGTTACCTCAGAAAGAGTGTCAAATGCAGCTGACATAGACAGCTCCCGTTGACTTCTAGCAACTGTGTACTTAACGATGCATACACATGCCGTTGCAACGATCATAAATACTACTACCGCTACCATAAAATAAATAAATGTAATCATTTCAAATCCTCCTAAAAATTTGATATTTGAGCTTTTATCTCATATAGAGATACGTTTTTCACGCGAAAAAATATAAGGAGCAGATTACTCTGCTACCTTACGTTCGTCTATCGCATCATAGATTTTCTCTACAAGGTTATCAAGATCCTCTTCAAATCCTTCTACATCATAACCGATACCATTCTTCTCAGACATGGCTACATTCGAAGCCAAATCCGATAGCATGATCATTAAGTTATACATTTTATTATTTGAGCTTTTCATATCTAAATTCCTCCTTTATTCTTCTTATAATATGCCATGTTTTTCACGCGAAAAAATATAAGGAGCAGATTACTCTGCGTCCTTATTTGCTCGTTTATAATGATGATTGTGACAGCAAAAGCAATCTCGTTGCCATTCCTCCATTTCGAAACCGTCATCATCACATCTGTAAATAACGAGTAGTCCAGATTTATCCTCTGATACTCGTCTACAGAATCTGCAGTTTCTACAACTTCTATCTTCTTTTGCCATAAAAATCACCTCCATTTTTCTTCTTATAATGTGCCATGTTTTCCACGCGAAAAAAATAAAGACACCAGATTTTCATCCGATGCCTTTATTCCTTTGTCATTAAAATATAAGGTTTATCGTTGAAATAGTTACTATCTGGGAATAACGTTCCATCAAGTAACTGTAAACCTTCTACTACGACTGATTCGCCATTGTTAAAAGCATACTTGCCATAATCCTGAATAACGTTTTCAAACTTTTCAAGATTCTTTCCAAAGTTCTTATCCTTATTTAATAAGTCTTTGTAATTAGGAAAGTGCTGTTTGAGATATTTGTTGAAGTCTTTAGATTGATACTTCTCATAGCCTGGCTCAAAATAGAAATCTAAATGTATAACATTATTAGACATAGATAAAGCTTTAGAAGATTTTCCACTTCCTGCTTTACCAGAAATATATAATATGTTATTGTCTTTAGATTTGCCCCAAGAATTGACATTCTTTTGCTCTGAGTTATACCCGTCCGTACCAAGTTCGATAACATCTACCGACTTTCCGGATCCCTCTAATCTCTCAATATTTTTACGAGTCGCTTTAGCACCGTTTTCAATAGGAATCGCTAATCCAACATGCGCATCCTTAGCCATGGCTTTATCCTTATATACCTGTGAAGGGTTGTATCCGTCTACAATCTCCGATTCAGGAGCCTCGACTTTCTTAACTCCCCAACCTAAATCGTTCGTAGCTTGGAATCTAGGTTCGTTCTCAATCGTATAAATGGTAACATTTTTATGATTTTTCTTCGCCAGATATTTTTGGACTTCAGTATCGATACCCGGTGCATCTCCGATTAATATGTGATAGTTATTCTGAATATAATTATCCAGTTTACTGGTTATCTCTTTCGGTAACTTACCTTTGAATTTAGATGTTCCGGATACAAATACTTTTCTAGGATGCGAACCGATGGGGTATGGAGGACCATGTTTGATCCCCCATTTTTGCCCCTGGACACCATGATGAGCTAACCAATTAGGTATCTGTCGGTCCATTTTTATTATCCTCGTCCTCTTTAAATCCTGCCGGTGCTTCAGGAAGACCTGTGATTACACTTGTAATGAGAGAATATAATCCTGCTACGAAAGCGGTAGAGAACATCACTCCCCATTTGATGTCACTGATAGCAGCTCCTACGGTGATGAAACCGGCAGCTACCTGCAGGAATGTCTTGAGAGCACGAATTCCAGCTGCTTTAAACCACTTTTTCTGATTGTCTGTCATTGTTAGTCCTCCTTTAGTCATCCCAAGAAATATGTTTAGGGTTAAATACATCTTGCCCTGTTTTAGGATCTGTATGAACTTCGATTGTAAAATAATTTCCATGACCGTCTGTCCACGTATCTACCTTCATATCTGGATCATAATTAAGCCGTTTCAAATCGGACATTGGAGTATAGTCGGAATAAGAAGTACCATTTTTATCCTTTACGTCCCTCATATTGTCCATGATAGCGTTCTTTATTTTAGTATCACTGATTTTAGGTTTTGCAGAAGATGCTTTATTTGACCCAGAAGACTTTTTAGACGAAGAAACTTTTACTTTCTTTGACCCTAAATGTTCACCATCATAGGCATCATAATATTCTCTAGTAAACTTGCAACTTCGATCTAAATCATAGTTTCCGTCATTAAAAACAGGAACTTCAACCGAATCTACAGTATACACTTTACCTTCTACAGCTCCAGATTTCTTGTCATTTTTAATTTCACTTCTTTCACTATTAAATGTAATTGAAGAATTTTTGTTTTTTGTATCGATAAATGCCGAGTTACTCTCTGTATACTTTTCGAAAGCAGGCCAATTATGGTCATTAGCCTCAGCAGCTTCATCCAAAATATATTCACCATAGCCTTTTGAAGTAATAAGTCTAGCTAAATTTTTATCCTCTTTTGTAGGATTATTGTTCTCATATGATATATCACCTTCATGAACATCAAGTCTAGGCTTTTTGACAGTAATTTCATTTCCCTTCTTTTTTCTTGTACTTATAGCAGTAGCAATTGCAGATGCTCCAGCTGATGCTATCGAAGATAAACCCGCACTAACTGGGCCTCCTACAGCTCCTCCAACAACAGCGCCAAGTGCAGCTCCTTTAACCGCCGCTTTAGCAATAGTCTTAGCTCTTGCACCCTTTCTAAGGCTAGAACCAGTTGAAACGCCACTACCAAGCGGATACGGTGGACCATGCTTTACACCCCACCGTTGCCCATCTATACCGTGGTGCATTAGAGTGTTCTTATTCTTTCTTATATCACTAGCTATGAGATAATCACTCTTCACCGGGTCCTCACCTCCAATTTTGAAACTTTGTCCATTATCATTTTTGCGGTTCCATTACCGCCCATCTTCACATATGGCTGGTATAGGTAATCGTGGAGATTCTCATACTCATCTGCATAAATATATCCACGCTTGATATACTCCTGTCCAAGGAAGCATATTCTGTCGTGCCCTAGTCCAATTAACATCTGCGTTCTAACGCTTTTGTCATCGAGAATCCTAGCCACGATTGCCCATACACCCGATGATGCGAGGACGGAAGTAACAATAGTTAATATTGCTTGCACTCTCCAGTCCACGTCTATCACCTCACCATTTGCATTCGGCGCCTAAAGCAGTAAGTGTACGCTTGCCAGCGAGACCATCCCATTCCTCAGGCCGGTTGGGCCAATATGCCTTCTGGAATGCGATTACAGCCTTCTGAGTAGCTCCACCAAAACTACCATCGGCGCCCCAGGATCCGCAAGAATACCCACGTTCAATGAGTCTCTTTTGCATCTCCTTTACATCGTCGCCCTTACATCCCTTTTTCAAGAGACGAGTAACGACCCATGTACTACCTTCTCCCTCGATCTCCTTCTTAAAGATCTTAGGTCTTCCATATACAGTCCAAGTTGTAGCGGCTAGGCCTCTCTTAACAACACCATCGTCTCTACCCTTCGCTTCGATTACATTGAGATTTGCATCTACAATATAACCAACATGCGAAATCTTGCCTGTGGAATCTTTCTTAAATACCCAGTCTCCACGCTTCAACTGTGATTTTGATATTGGCTCGCAAAGAGTCGTATACATACCATAAGCAGTCATATCCGGATAAGGGAAATGTTTCTCAATCCAAGTCATACCAAGTCCTGAACAGTCAAATGCTCTAAGTACCTTAGCATAACCCAAATCACACTGTTTGTGCCAGAAGTTCTTAGCTCTAGTGGCATTCTTAGCAGACGTCTCCATCTGTTCGATCCACTTATCGCTAATTACGTTGTAGCCTTCTCCCTGGCCAGCCCAGACGTAAATACTATGATTTACAACCTGCAATTCTAGATAATCAATAAATTCGTTAAGCATTTGTGGTCACCTCCATCCAAGTATCATTTAATTTAACGTACGTAGCTTGAATCGAATTATTACTTACTAAATAATATGTATCACCATTCTTACCAAGTGTTGAATCTGGTGCAGAAGCCCCATTAAATACTCGGTTAGATGGCGTTTCCATCCACGTGCCACTAAGTTTTACGTACGTAACAGAGACTCCACCATTAGCCATAAGGTAGAATGTGTCTCCATCTGAGCCAAATGTTGATTCCGGAGCCTCGTTACCACTGTAAGACTTAGGTATTTTGAGCTGCTGAATTGCCGAATTATCGACCCATTTAGTCCAGGGAGACCATACCCCGGATGAGTATACTCTAGTATATAATAGAGTTCCTCCAACACTATAAGCTACTTGCAGAACAGCCGAACCTTCATTGTCAATAGGTGCTACTAACAAAATATAATTCGTGTTAGACGGTTTATTAGTCGCTGTTACCGGCATATAATAAATACCAGTATAAGTTAACGTATTGTAATCCGATTGCTCTTCGCCTTGTGTGGCATTTAATGACGCTTGCTTAGTATCAACTAATTCTTCCAATGCATCGAAGGCTACTGACGACGCTACTTCGTGCTTATTGTAACCTTCATCATAAGCGTAAATAGGCATTTCAGGTCACCTCCATTAAGTGTATTCGAAGTTTAATCCTACTACGTAGAAATAATATGAGTTTGTTATTGTTGTTTCACCAATAGTAACTAATGTATAATTGTTATACCTATCTACAGAGATATTTTTTGATCCATAAGCGTTTAAAAAATCGTCCTCTTCACTAACATTATTAATAAAAATAGTAGTGCAAGGCTGCGTTTCATCACTGTTTCCAGTACAAGTTACGAACAAAATATAATCGTAATCATAGAATGTTTTACCTGTAGGAGGAGTAAAAGTTGTAGTTGAACTGCTAATACCTTCTCTGTTATAAAGTACAGTTTCGGTTTTGGTAGCATTAGTTAACGTCAATCCATGAATCGTTTTAATATTCAAATTTCTATAATTGTTTCTAGTCCATACAGTATCCGATGTCTTTTTATAGCAAACATATTGATCTGAATTAAATTCATTAAAGTTCATAAGGTTTCTAGAATATGTAAAAGATGCTGTTACCATAGACGGTGTAACTAAAAACGAGGTTTCCTTTTGACTGGAAGAGTTGTACGTTACCATTTCAAGAAAATCGTAATTTGTATACGAATCTGTGAAAGTTAATGTGTTGGTTAACGATGTGTTATCCATGATTAATGTTTTTGTTGCTTGAGGATATAATTTCCCTCCGCCTCGGATAGTTAGAATTTCGTCTGCAAAATCAGAAACAGCAATAGGATCTGAACTTTCCTTTTTCTCTCTAATAGCATCTGCAATATCTTGCAACGTACTAGACTGAATAGAATACTTTGTTACTTCAGGCATTAAAATTCCACCTCCTCAGCATCAGGATAATCTGAATAAATTGTTCTAATCTCATCAGCAAAATCTTCAACATTAATTGCGCCAACGGTTGACTTTTTAGTTCTAATAGCATTCGCTATTCCGGATAAAGTACTTCCATGAATGATATATTGATCTACCGATGGAATCTCGTCAATGTATTTAACTGTTAATTCACCATTATTTAAATACTTTGTACCTTCAGAAACAACCTGAATATAATTAAACCAAATGTTATTCAATCCATCTTTTAGATGAATATTCGGTGGAACAACAGTATAACCGGCTACTGGATTCAAACGAGGTATGACAAAAGTTATAGTCAAATCAGGATACTTTTCCTTCCACTCAGTTTGTGTCATGTTATTGTATCTGGATTTTGGTAGAAATATAATATCGTTATTACCGTTAGTATTGTAATTCCAATATTTAATGCAATTAGATATTCCGTCAGTAACATATGTAACCGGTGAATCCGCTCCTATGATATCTCTAACACCACATCCACGCCATCCCGGATAATCCTCAGAATTATTCATGTCAGATATATTAAGCGATAGCATAGCATATTTGTCACTTATATCTCCAGTTAATAAGTTAATAAAGCCACCATAAATACCGGAATGAAATAATATTGAATGTGAAACAGCATTTGCTTCATGTTGCGTTGCTAACGTGCCTTTTTCTAGTTGATAACTTTGTATCGGATCGTCTTCCCAAGAAGGATTAGATCCCAATCTGTGAAATTCAATTTGATAAAAGCCATCTTCTTCTATTGAAAAGGTTCCTGTTTTAGCACTATAAAATGAAGCTTGATGCTGACTTGTCGTGGTTCTATTTACATTATTGACATAAATATAATTAGGAGCCCTATTTCTCTCAATTGAAACCGTATATGTCCCTCTTTTCAATAAATTAAAGTATGTAGACTTATTAGTTTCACTACTAGTATTTATACTGGTTGCTAAATTCTTTCCAGAAGACACAACACATATACCTTGAAGCTGCTTAACAGTTCCAATATTTTCATATGGTTCATATGATGTCATCTCAGATCCGGCTTCTATCTGAACATCGTTTATCTTATATCCACCATATGAACTAATTCTTATTTTGAAATCAGGACTTGTAGTTGTAACATATACTCTATGCATGCTTCTATCTGAAGTCGGTATTGTTGCAAGTACTTTTTGAACATCTCCACTAATTGCAGTAAATGTAGTAGTAGTACCACTCACATACTGCACAGACAAATTAAAAGATATGGTTCTAGGAGAGTTTCCAAATTCATCGGATGCTTTATACAAATATGAATTTGACGTAAATTCTATATCGAAGGTACTAAATACGTTAACTACAATAGTTGTTGCATTTATTACTTGTACTAAGTCTGCATGAATGTTGTTTTTGTCTTCTGTTACAATTACCGGATATTTATTTTTACCAAATCCGCCAAGAGCTACATTATCATATCCGTTCATATCTACTTGAGGTTTAACTTCAATACTTAATTCCTGAGAATCAGAACCTGGTACTGGATTGTTGAATTTAAGCCATTTATCAGTTAAAGCCTTTGTTACATATTCACTCATCAGAATTCCACCTCCTCAGCATCAGGAGCAGAGTCATCAATTGTCATGATATCGGTAATGAAATCGTTAACATTGATGGGACCTACTATTGATGTTTTCTCTCTAATAGCATCAGCAATATCAGTTAACGTTGATCCGGATATAAGATAACGTCCGTCTGTTTCAATGTATGAGTAATAAGAAACTGTTATGTCACCTTCCGTTGACCAAAGCGTATTACTGGAATTAGAGGTTAGATGAATCGGTGTGAATGTGAATGGTTCTTCTGCCTGTTCGTCTACTTTATAAATAAGAAAGGCTCCAATCTCTTGCAAGTACGCTTTAAACTCAGCACTTGTTTTAGACGCAAAAGCTTCTTTTTTAATAAATATTCTATAGCCATGATATGACGTATTAAAATAGGCATTAATTTGTCCTTCATTAGGACTTGCTTGTACAAACTCGAATGCATCTGAAACTCCTATTCCATAACGAGATATACCGCCCTCAGCTGGATACCATAAATCGGTAACAGAATAAGAATAAAAATGTCCTTCGTTTTGATATTTAACCCAAGCTAGCGATCCTAAGTTTACTTTTTTGAACTGACTAATACCAGTGCCCTTAAATACGTTTACGGTTCCGCCATGAATTTCCCGATTAAGATTTAATATACTAACAGAAGGCTCCGCATATGATTCATATGTAGTAGGAGAATCGTTTTCATCAAAAATGTATTCTAATTGAGGATTGTTCCAAGTTAAATAGTCAATATAATATCTCATACGAATATATGCTACATTATCTTCAATATAATACTTTCCTTGCTCTAGATTAGAATACGATATGAAATTCATATTTTTGTCGTATTTAAAAATTCTAAGATACTCATTTGCTCCGGAATTTGTATATCCGCTTAAACAAAGTAAAACATTATTTCCGCCTTTTACCGGAATATAATATTTTGTTCTTTTTAGTGTATTACCAGTCGCATTTCTCCCGGTATTTACATTTATACCTCCCAATTCCCACATATCATCCGTAATTGGAGGGAATAAATTTTTATTTGTACTATATATTTTAGTATGTTCATAGCTATAACCATATTTATAATAAGTTACAGCAGTATCGCCATTAAAACTCCATATACAATTGTTATCTAATTGCGACCTCATAGAGAGTGGCGTAACCGTGAAATCTTCCGGAGTATTTAATGGATATACTAAATATTTTCCTTGTAAAGCAGCGGTTAATGCGTCAGCACCAGTATATCGTGTATCGCATATAATAAAACGCCGACTATTACCTGCTAATGCCATAACCATATCTGTATAGTCACCTTTTGCAATGTTTCCTGATGGTATAGAAATATAATCTTCTGTATATCCGCTAAAAGCTATACTAGAAGTTCCTTTGATACTGTCGCTAGGCAAATAGCAATCGAAATAATCAGTATACACATCACCTGCTGGATGATACGTCCATTCCAAAGAACCCATATCAATGTAATTATGTGTATCTTTACCATTTCCATTTAAAACATCAACTTCACCGCCATGAATTACACGCCCTAAATTAATTACGCTAGACAAAAATTCAGTTGACTTATAAAATGTAGGATCATAAAATGTTGATGGTCTAAACATAGGCTTGTATAAAAGATCTACTGTCTGTTCCGCATAAATATAAATTGAGATTTTAAAACCATTGGCATCAGGACGAGTTGTCGATTTACACGTATAACCCAACCCAATTTCCTGCGAAGTTTGAACACCAGAGCCATCTTTTGTATATCTTACTATTTGTCTATAAGTAGAGTTACTTCCATTAGGAGGACATCCTGTTAAAACATAATCGGTATTAAGGGAACGTGTAACAGTCCCTAATACAAATTCTGTATTACTAGTAGCCGTTCCTGTCACTCTGATAGTTCCATCTGGGTTAACGGTAAGTGTCAATCCATTTTTTACTTGATTTTCTATGTTAAGAATAAGTAAATTGCTATTCATATGATGTACATCTACAGAAGAAATACCATCAAGTGTCGGAGGGACAGTAATGACGCATGATTTAAGTGGTACATTATCTGCACCGTCCGAAAAAGCTACAACAGAACCAGATGCGTTTCCAGTTTCAATCTTAGGAACGATGTCAACTTCACAGTTCGTAAGTGGCAGGCCGTCTTCAGCATCATCAAATCTGACTACACTTCCGCTTACTGTTTTTATAGTGTATTCACTCATCAGAATGCCCTCCCCTCCGCAATAGGAGCCTTCACTGACTTAAGAATCTTAACGTGAACTTTAGTACCCGTAAGTAGCAGGGTTTCGAACGTGACTTGTGTACCAGTAACATCAATAGTGTAATCATCTTCATTTAATGCAGCGCCATTAACCTCAATAAATATAACATCATTTACAGTATCATAGTCATGAATGTTAATAGTGTCTGTATCTTCTTCGATATCTTCTACAATATTAATTTCCTGCAAAGTCATGCTCACATTAAGATCCTCTGTAAGATCACGTAAGAAAGCTTCTACTGTAGCTTTAGTTTGATTAAAGTAATCCTGGTACATCTGTGTCCACTGAGTAAACAGATCTTCTGTAGATAATGTCTGAATCAATGAGGCAATAAAGGGCGTTTCAATACCTCTCAAATCGACAATATCAGCATCCGTTATTTCAATAGCTAATGATTCTACATTAATGTTAGCAACTCTCCACTCTCTGATATCACCTTCATTAACAAGTTCCGGAGCAACAGGTTCCTCAGCAGCAGCACCAGGACGATATAATACCTGTCCAATTCTGTTTCCTCGGTCAATCTGTATAATAATGCTATCAATGCGAGAATATTCTCCCATATTGTCATCGATATCAACAACCTGATCGGCCGTCAGTTCAAGCCACTTTGTCCAAAAGATTCCTTCACCTTTGGTTACCTTAACCTGTCTTGTTGACCCGGGAATTGATATTACTTTAAAGTCGCTATTCTCAGATCCAGCCTGAGAAGCGAATATACCATCAGAAACGATACGCTTATATGGTTTACTCCAGGAATCCGCATCGTAAATTCTGTCATATACGCCAGGAGAAGTCTCAACGGCGTCAAAGAAACCACATTGAATATAATCTGGATTTATGGGTGTATCAGCCATGTATTATTCCTCCTTTTATTATGGTATTGCCTGAATATAATCAGCGTAACGAGACCAATTCTCGTCTGATTTGTACAAATTTACACTTTCTTCTGGTACATAGATATTTGGGAATAGACATTCAGCAGTAGTCGTACCAACTACATTAACGCTATAAAAATATCCAGTAAGAGTAGGCGGAGTTACTGCTTTAATATACATATCTATCCACGCACCATATATGCTATGTCCATACGTTGGATCGGTTCCTCTAGGACCAAGGTCACTGGTTGTTAAGAAAATATTTCTATCTATACTTGTAAGATTTGGCCCAAATATAATAGTTGCATGATGATCCGCATCCGCGTTAAATTCGTTACGGTCAAATGCCTGTACCCCGATTGTTTCTATCGCTTCTAATTCAATGTAATGAAAACTAAAGTGATAATTAGACATGTAAGATCTAAAAGCGGTATCACCAATAGACGTGCATTTTGGAAGAATTAAATTATAATAATTTCCACCTTCCGGTAAAAAAGTAATAGAACCTGATTCAAAAAATGCACCTGTACCAATTGTCTCGACATTAGGTATATTCATTACGAATTTACCATCTAAGTCATGAATAGATCGAAAGGCATTACTATCTATCGTTTTAAGAGCTGGAAGATCCACAATCGTATTTGCTACCCAATCATCCGTATCAGCAAATGAATACTCCCATGCTCTCTCGAGCTTAGGCATACTGAGTTCCCTAATACTGGAGCCCTTAAAAGCGTACTCATATACATTCTCGCACTCAGGCATGATTACTCGTCTTAGCAGATTGTTATTCTCAAATGCATGAGCCTTAACCGACTTAGCCATACTGATTACATCAAATGCTTCGCCGTTAAGGAACTTATTCCAGTTATCATCACTTATCTTAAACGGATACCATTCGCCATTCATTTTGAAATACGCAGACTCAACGGTTCTGCCATTAGTCTTAAAGTAAAGGTCACCGTCATTACCAACATCACTAGTCGGGTCGACAGTGTCAAAAATGTTTCTAGGAAACAGTGAAGTGCCAGTTGCATCGGCTAGGAATTTATCTCTTAAAGCGCCAACTGTAATACCAACTGTTTGCCTTGTATTTGCATCTACTACATGAGTAGCTACTACCCGATCATCTGTGCTTATTTCTACATCTAGACTAACAATAGGTAGTTCTTTAGTTTTTATAGTATTGTTTTCTGCCATACGTTCCTCCTTTACAGATTCTGCCATTCTCCACTGTATTTAACAAACATGGCAATAACCGTTTTGTTAGTGTCATATTGGAAATACAAGTCACCATCAGCACCAAGGGTTGGATTAGGATCTGCTAATCCGTAAAGACGGTTGTTAACAGATCCATCATCCACTAATGTTTTTGCTAAACCCTTAGTAAAGGCTTCATGACGAATACTGTAGGAAGCTTCATCTTCGGTTTTCTTAACCCGATAAACAAGCATCACTCGATCATCTGGATTAATAGCACTACCGGAGTTAATAACCGGTAAATCTTTTGTTCTAACACAGTTTTCACCAGCCATGCTAAATAGCCTCCTTTTACAGTATAATATAATTGCCATCATCCGATAATAAATAAACGGTATCAACAGCATCTGTAGCACAGAATATTGTAACTTCCTGATTTTGCATAGAAGATGCCGTACTTAATGATACATCAACATGATAACCTGACGGATCTATTGTCTCTGTCACATCGGTTACCTGTACATCAGACTTAATACCATAGTTATTGTAGATTCCGACATAATCCCCTAAAATATAATCTTCCTTGTACTTAACGGTAGCATTAGGATCAATTTCGGCAGAGAATGAAGTGTCTAATGTTCCTTCCAAATATACTTTGTAACCTTCTTGTGTCAGCATTACTTCATACAAGGTATTCATCGCATATGCAGTAGGATTTGTCTTGTACCTAACTTCCTCATTAGCTACATCAGTATCTATGATTTCATTAGAATCTACTTCTGTTGGTGTTTCCTTCTCTGGTGGATCATATATAATATCTACATCAAATATAGCTATATCACAATTTTCAACACAAAAATATGTCATCTTTTGGCCATTTATTTCTTCGTTAGACAAATACCACCTTTTATCTTTATATATGTTTCTCAATTTTGTCAATTGATCAGCACCAAAACCGGTGTTAGATATAAGCGGTATTTTGAATACTTTCATATTGTAATACCATTTTCTAACTTTGTAATAATAACCAACTCTAACTGTAGTATGTTCTACATCAGTATAAATAGCATTCGTTGATTCGCTTAGCTCAATTGTTATCTTTTTAACTTCTATTGTCTCCACATGATCTTTTAGAGTTCCATCCGAGTTATACTCGCTATATAGCTTGCCATTAACAAAGTCGAGATAACCACCGTAAAATTCGTGACCACTTGCGGTACCATCATCAATCTTAACAATAGCACCTAATGCAGCTAATGTACCATGACCGCATACCGCATCCCATTGAGACGGGTCATCAGGCCATACCGTTTTCTGGAATTCGATAGCAGCAGCTGCCGTATTAGGTCCAAAGATACCATCAGCTCCTGTACTACCGCATGAGAAACCTCGTTCGATGAGTCTTCTCTGCATCTCTCGAACATCTTCACCACGATCTCCTTGTCTAAGTACTTGGTATACTTCCCAAGTATCATCGTAAACACCGCCACGGCATACTGCACCAAGAGCAGTAAGAGTTCCTTGACCGCAAATGCCATCCCATTGAGATGGATCATCAGGCCATACTGTTTTCTGGAACGAAATAGCCCCCTCTTCAGTACGAGGACCAAAGATACCATCATCTGCTCTAGGACCACAAGAATGACCTCTTGCGATTAACCTTCTTTGCATCTCGGCTACATCATCGCCTCGATCACCACGACTTAATACACGACGAACAACCCAAGCATCTTCTTCCAATTCCGGATCATCTCTATGCTCAAGATCTATCGTATATGTATGAGTGGTTTTAACACCGTCATCTATCTTAACTACGGCGCCAAGTGACCCTAATGTTCCTCGGCCACAAACACCATCCCATTGTGTTGGGTCGTCAGGCCATAATGACTGTTGATATTGTACTACAGCAGCCAATGTAAGATCACCATAAACGCCATCTGCTCCCGGGTTGCCACAAGAATAACCTTTCTCTATAAGCCTGCGCTGCATTTCGGCTACATCATCGCCTCGGTCACCTTTGTAAATAATTCGTGTTACAATCCACTCACTAGTATCTGGATTTTGTTCATCAGCGTAATTGCTGTCATGAGTAATCGTTACACTAGTATATGGCTCTTGGCGATAAGGGAATACTATTTCTCCTGTGGCTAAACTATTTGCGTCATAAGCATCTACAATCTTAGCTACCTCGCCAGAATCGTTTTGCAATGAATCACTTTTAAATGTTTCTTTTCTCGTTGTTCCACCAATGTTTTCATCTTTCTCAATGTCATGAACATTCTGTATTGGAGGATACTGTTTGAGAAAGTCATGCCATGGGATATTCCTTGACAACGACGTTTTATCCAAATATGATTCATTACGATCTAATCCGGAAGCTAAACTACCGACTTCGATTTGTCTATTGTATCCGGTGTCTTTATCCACAGCTCCATTTACAAATATAACATTTGATCCGGTTATGTATTCAGATGTAAAATTAGTATTTATGATATTGTCGAATTTCTTGTTAAATATAACATATGAAGAACGATTTGATGGGCGATATACCTTTAATTTCAAAAGTGGAATGACACCGTCTTCAAATCGATAATCAGGCCATCGTTCAAGAGTCATTCGCATACCATAGCGCCAGTTATTTAATATTGTTTCTATCAAATCCCCAACAGCATCATGATCGTATCCGAGTGTTAATTTTTCATCACCAGCATCGCCAACCCAAACAGTTTGAAGCATATATTGGCCATCTGGTGCTATTAAATTTCGTTCTTTCTTCGAAGAAGCTTGAAAATTTTCTCTTATTAATGTATCTACATAACTTGTAACTGTACCCGAGTATACTCCCTTTTTCCAAACAATTCTCTTATTGAGAATCTTTTTAGTAATATCTTCGGCTTTAATATAATACACGTCACCAGTTTCAGTTTCTCTGGTTTCTGTATATGTTATGACCGTAACCATTTCATCATCGGTTCTAATAATATAATGATTTCTAGTAAAGATAGAACGTTTTCCATCATCTTTATTCTTAGGATCAATCTGATCGTTTGCTATATATTCGAGATCATAACCAGTGGTCAATGGTATTTCAATCTCAACTTCACCATCACCTAGCATATTTGGATGCCAGCTTAAGGATAAGTAATAGTCTACAACGGCTATTAATCTAAATTTTTCATCTAATATGTATAAATCTATAACATGTGAGTTCATAATTAGATCCCCCAGTAAATAGGCCGATATTCTAATTCAATTTTCGAAAAAGAATGCTCGGTTGTAGTTTGCCCGTTTACCGTTACGACGAATGCATTTTGTCCGGGCTCTAATGAAGACCACGTAGATTCATATGGTGTATAGCAATTTAGCAGATTTAATACTTTACCATCGCTCTTTTTACATGTTATGCTCTTCTGACCGCTACGTGTATCGATTAGCAACGAGTCTCCATTTTCCATAAATGTAGCTCCAGCGGCCTTCAAAAGCATATAGCTATTATCTCGATAATTGGTTATCTTAAACTGATTGATGTTTTTTATGATATTAAACTTGAAATGTAAGCCTACACTTTCAGTTCCCATGTTTTCAATAGTAAATTTGTATTCGTTCATAAGGTATCCCATATACCCATTACTTGAAGCATTATTTGTTAGCGGAAAGTGTGTTCCTGCTTGACCTTGTGACGGCCAGATTAATGTAACTGGATTCACGTCATAGAAAGTAGGATCCATACACACAATTGAAACCTGAACAGGGATGCCTTCTACATCTCCTCCACTAAATATTTCAGGTTCGTTTGATTCTACTATACCATTAATATAGCAGGTTCGTTCTGAAGTGTAAAATATAATTTTTACACTATCTCCAATTCTAAATATTTTTTCGATTTCATGCCGGGCTTCCTCTACGGTATCTTTCCACAATGCAACAAGATCGAAAACAATATTTCTGGTAGGTTTGCGGCTTCCGGAATAAATAGAACCCGGTAAGCTAGCGTAATCGGTTGTTTTTAAATCTACCGCTCCCGGTCCTATACCAGATATATTTCGAATGAGGAGACCAGATCTCTCCGGCCTCCCCAATTCGATCGTTCTCGTATATCCGGTTCGGGTGATTACTCTAACAGAGCTAATCATGTAACCAAACCTCCTTAAATGATAATATCATCCCCTACGACGCCTATTAAGCAGAAGCTCATTCTGACGGTTAATTTCTCTTGTATTAAGAGCTGTAGGAGAATTATTAGTTTGATTGTAACTATAATTATTAACATATGTTGATCCAATAGTAGACTGTCTGTATCCTCCAGCGACAGGAACAGAGTTTGCCAACCCTAAGGTTGTATTTTGATTTAAGAAATCATCCAACACTTGCTGATCCAAATCGATGTTTGTTTCCAAATCGATTGTATTGTTTGACATCCAATCATTGGCATCCCAGCCACCGAAACCATTATCGGCTCCAAATGTTTGACCAGATATGTCAATATTGAAACCTAAATCTGCTGGCTCAAGTCCACTTAAAGCAGTTTCATCTATACCAAATAGTTTCATGAAATCAAGTCCATTTTCTCCACCAAAACCAAGGGATTCAGTTATACCATCAATACCGCCTTTCAGTTTGTCGCCAACGCCTTCAAACAGCCAAGACGGATCAAAATTTCCAGATTCATCTGTGAATGAGGATTTTAAGGTTCCCCAGATTCCCTTTGCTACATCGATATTTCCACTTATTCCTTTATCCCAACTAAATTCTGAGAATAAACTTTCCATATCCGGAATTCTATTCGACCAATTAGTTTTTACAGTATCGGCCATTGCTCCGATATCAAAGTTTTTCCCAAAAGCTTCGATTAAAGAATTAGCACCTTCTTTACCACTTTCAGCTGCAGCCGAATTAGCGGCCGATGTTCTAGCCTGATAGTAATCCATTGCCGGATTTTCATCCGAACTAGCAAATACATCATTAATTGAACCTATATATGTATCAGCTGTCATTCCTCCGGCCATAGAAATCTTAGACAAATCTGTAGAAGATAACTGTGTAAGACCGCCTACAACATTTGTTGTGATTTCGTTATAGACTCTCTTAGCAGGAGAATTGATATTAAAACCTCTTTTCGATTTAAGAGCTTCTATTACTGTATCCGATACTTTATAACCCGCCATTTTGAGTTTCATGATAGAAAACGGATCTAACATTCCTGCGTAGGTTCCTGCAGCAACTGCTTCACCAACCGGTATGGTTTTAGAGCGCATAGTATCAGCATTGTATTCCGAAGTAAAAGTAGAATATATCTTTGATACTACTTGCTTCATCATTCCAAGTATAGTTGGGCCGTCAATGTGTGCTAATGTATTTACTAAATTCTGGAATATCTGTTTACTAAACGGATTTGTCATTACGTCTAATCCATTAACTATAACATTATTTAATCCAGAATTCTCAGGATCTGTTAACAAAGAGCCAAATTTAGTATGCAAATTGCCCAAAGTATTAGTCATTTGTATTCCTAATTCGCCATTATTAACAGAACTATCGAGATAATTTGTGGATGACTTAACACTATCATTCCATACCGGGTTTCCAGTAGTTGCTAAAGCAGCAGCCTCACCTATAGCCGGATTGCTTAATGTACTCAGGAACAGACCATTGACATTATTTGCGCCATTAATAATTGCGCCGCCTAATTGTCCGCCATTAAGATCATTATCCAACTCGGTTATCGATTCTTCAGTAGTTTCTTTAAATAAATTTCTCCTTCTGCTCTTGCCATTATTCCAACTATTAAGAGAGGCTTTATCCCAAGCATCCACTGTTTGGTCATTAGCATCTTCCATATTAGATTTAATACCACCATTTGTGACTTCAGAAGAATATTCTTCGATTTCATCATTAGTGTTATCAACTAACTGGTTATTTTGATTTGCGGCTCTCTTTGCTGTTGCTACGTTGTAATTTTCAGTTTCATCAGGATTTAATTTATCGTTTATATCTTTAACAGGATTAAATGATGTATCTTCTGGCTGTTCTGTATTATTGTCCCATTTTCTTTTTCTATTTTCATGAACACCAGAACCAGAACTAGAGCTTCCCTTGCCTTTATTATCGCCAGCATACCAGTTTTTCTTTATAGCACTGAATGTTGCCAAAGCAGCAATGGTTCCTTCTATTCCTCCACCGGCACTCAAAAACTCTTCAATAGGCTGTATAAGATCTTCAGAGAAGAAACCTTCAAGAAAACCAAACATTATTTTTCGGCCTATACTGCCCATCATTGTAGCCCATCTTTCGGCATTCGAATCTGCAAACACTAATATTGCGTCAATAATCGTAGCCAATGACCCCATTATAGTTGGATTGGTAACTATTGCAGCGATACCGCCTAATAGGATAATTAACATCTGTGTTGCAAAATTAACGAAATTAGTAAGTCTTGTTAAAGTCCATTGCTGAAGTTTATCGATTATGGATCCTAAAAGTGTTAGTATTGTAGGCAAGTTCTGATCTAATTTCGTAAGGCCTTCTATTAAGCCTTCGATCAATGCACCACCTAAAGCTTTCATTCCTTCATTAAGATCGTTCTTCTTATCTTTGCAACTTATTACTGTTTCGATAAATGTTTGTAGTGCATTTGCTATATTTTCTACTGCTTCGGTAATAAGATACGCCAATACGCCTACGGCTACCATCATTAATGAGAAAGCTAAAATGGCTGCGCCAAAAGCTAATATAACACCAATTCCGTCGACACCGAAAAATCTAGCGGCGGCGGTTAATACCATTAATCCAGCTATAACTACACCAAGAACAACTATTATACCGGCAAATGCAGCCACTTGAGCTAACATTGTTTTAAACTTTATGTCCTTAAGTCTTTCCATAGCTCTAGCTATAATATAAATAGATGTAGCGCAACCAAGAACTGCACCCATTCCCGCTAGGGCACCCTTCCAATCAATGTCAGCTGCTATAAGAATAACGGTCGTCATAGCAGTTAATACTGCGCCTATAACAAGTATAGCACCAGTAGAGCTCCATAGGCTAAGCTGATCAATTTTGGCCATCTTCATAACTACTTGAGCTACTAAACTAAGTGCCAAAGCAACTACGGCAACCATGCCTAATGTAGTTAATGCTTTTCCTACACTAGACGGCGCTCCGTTGGCAATAACATCGACTAATAGCCAGGTTATTAAAGTCAATACACCGCCAATTGCAGTTATGGTAAGTGCTGCCTTTGTGAGCGACCAGGCATCGAAATCAGTTAACGGAATTAATGATTTTGATAAACCATAAATAGCTGCTGAAACAATAATGAACGATGCTAACGTGGCTGCGAGTTTAACGCCCATTCCAGTGGAATATGCGCCATTCACAACATGTTTCATGATAAACCAAGTTAAAGCGCCCATGAAAGCGCCTAATGCTCCAACTATAATTCCTGCAGCAATTAAACTACCGACATTAAGATTATCGTTGCTAGCTATTTTAACTGCTAAATTCGAAAATGCTGTGATTATTATCGCCAATCCTGCACCGATGCCTAAAAGAACTGCAACCGCTGGTATGAAATTTCCGCCTACGGAAGATGCTATTAATAATCTTTCAGCGGCCCATGCTATAAGGTAAATCATTGCACCGAAACCAAGCATAATAAGATCAGCTTGAAAAGCTCCAAAATCTGCTTTTGACATTGCTTCAATCAGCAAACTAAGAGCCGCGGCCATTGGGACCATCGCAATAGCCATAACTAATATTGCTGCACCGGCGGTTAAAGAATCTTCGAAATTTATATCAGCCATAAGATATGACATTAATACAGCTAATCCTGCTATAGCAGAGAATGCTATAACAAAACCGCCTAAAACACCTATGTATTCTAAGAAATTAATATTAGTGGCATCTACCGTTTTAATAAGCATGCTTATAGCGGCAACCATAGGAATCATAGCCAAAGACATTAAAGCTATCATTCCTGCGGTCTTTATTGCTTCAGTCCCAATATCGGCCGAAGCAGCATTTAATCCTATTGCTATAGCGGCAAGTAAACCAACACTCGCTATCAATGCTATTCCGCCTTTTAACAATGTAGATAGTTTCATACTACCTAATAGGCTAATAGATACGGAAATTAATAACGTAGATGCTATTAAAATAGACATAGTAATAGCAGCGGTCCATAATCCGTCAGTATTTACATTTGAAAGCAACCTTAAAATAATTGCCATTTCTCCAAATAGTGCAGCAATTCCAATAAATGCTAATAATGTTTTTCCGAAATTGTTATCCGCGATTCTTGTTATTGCTTTACTAATCAATAATGAGGCAGCTCCAACGGCCATTATAACTAGAGCTATTTGTACTAATTGACTTTGGAAAAATGCACTTTTTATTCCTTGTGTAGCCGTTATCTCTCTATAAACAAGCAATAATGCACTTGGAACTAGAATAAGAACCGCCATTATTCCGGATAATGCCAATATAGTTTTAGTCCAGTCGTCTACATCATCTACAACATTAGCTATTAACTTTAGTGCTTTAGCCATTATTAAAATACCGATAGCGGTAGATAATAACATAGATGATAGTCCGAATAATGCACCGCCTATTGCTACTCCGCCTAATCCACCAACGGAAGATATTATTCCGGTTATCACAATCATTGCGCCAACGCCGATTGCGATTGGCTTGACTAAAATCCAAATATTGTCCATTCCTCTCTTGAATATCGAAGTAGGAATTATACCTAATATAAATGTTGCTGCTGCTAATATCAATAATGCAGATGCAAATCCGATCATCATAGATGCTAAACCTGTTAATTCAGCAGCCATTTCTAAGCCTTTTAATCTAAGTAACTTAGTGCCTAACAGGCTATTAAATACAAAGTTAAGTGTTAACATTATAGCAGCTAAACCAATCATCATTTTTATAAGTTTCCGCAATGTAGCATAACCAGCATCTAGAATATCGATATCGAAGTGATCTTCGATCACACTAATTGCGCCCAATCCTATTATTACTAACGAAAGTGCTACTATAGCCCCTATAAATGTTTTAAACATATTGGCTAATACAAATAGTGTATCAGTTGTAGTAGAAAGTGAGAGTTGTCCTGCTGCAATGTTTAAACTTGTACTTAATTTTCCGGCAACTAAATATAATGCTACTAGCAAACCACCAATAGCAACTGATATTCCTAATAATATGTCTTTTGCTCGGTCTATAGCTTTTTCTAATTCACCTTCATGGGTTGCTTTTGCCAATGTAACCATAGCTATTGCTAATATTACAAATATACCGCCAACTATACCAATAGCTAATGCTACTTCTTTCATAGAAGATGCATATTTTTCCACTTTTGCTGCTTTCATAGTTTTTCCCAATTCGAATAGTAAACTATTAAAATTGTTTAATATACCAGCAGCAATTTGAGGAAAATCAGCGTTAAATCGTGATAGTAATTTTGGTATTTTCCAAATCGCATATGCTATTGCACCTACAAGAAGAATCAAAACTATACCAAATGTGCTCAATAAGGATTTTGCCCAATCGAAATCAAAGTCGGTAAGTGTTTTCTTTATATTGCCAAAGAAAGTTGCGATTCTTTCCGAAATGCTAGGCAGTTTTTCGGTTTCTTTATCAACATTATCTAATGCCTTAGAAAACGGGGATTCTTCTTCACCTTGTAACTGAGAAAATACGCCGCCAGACCAACTGGATTTAAATTCGGCGCCATTTTCTTCATCTTCGTAACCTAATATTTTTTTCACTGTATGGCCTACACTTTCGATAGTAGATGATACAGTTTCGGCGTCTTCTTTTACCTTACCAATGGTTCTTGAAATAGGACCTAAAATAGATTCTTCCGGCTCTATTATTTCTTTACCTTTATTTAAACCAAATAAATCTTTTATTTTTTCTTTTACTTTATCAGCTACTTCACCAATCTTACCAAATATTTCTTTAGCTTTATCCCAACCCGGTAGCTCAAAATTGTCCGTGAAATACGCTTTAAAAGAATCCCATTTTTCTCCTAATGAAGTCTTTTCTAATATTATTTCTTTTGTCTTCGAGAACAAGTTACCTATTTTTCCAAATAGTTCTTTTGCTTTTTCCCAGCCAGGCATTTTAAAGTTTTCGGTAAAATATGATTTAACAGCTGCCCATTTTTCACTTAAAGATAACTTAGGATCAAAAATTATGTCTTTCACAGGTTTCCACCAGTTGATAACGCTGATAAAACCTTCTTTAATTTTTGGGCCTATGCTGGCGAAGAATTCTGCTATTTTATCTTTTGCCAGCTTTAACTTATCTTTTACGTTTTCAAAGAACGGACCAAAATAGTCTCCGTTTCCGACTGTCTTTATTTTTTCATCGAATTCGAATATTAAATCGAAAAATCCAACAAAATAATCCCATACTCCAGCTTTTTGCATAGCTGCTTTTCCGATATTAAATATTGGATCTATAATGTGTTTCTTAAACGATGATCCAAACTCTCGGATTATGTCTATTCCTGCGGCTAAACCTCTAACGATATGATAAAGGTCACTATTTTTCCAACCTTCTCCATTTAAGAATTCTGAATTTTTAAATGCTTCGGAAATGTCGCGAACTTTTTGCGTTATTTTTACTAAAATTCCAGCAAAACTTTCAGCATTAGGAAAAACCGCATGTATAGCACTACTGATATTGCTTCCTATCAGACTAACAATATCAAATAAGTTTACAAAAGTAACTCTTATGTTTTCTGCTATTTTTGCAGCTCTTGACATAGGCTCCTCATAAGCCATATATGTATGGGAGCTCATTCCAGGAATAGCTTTTTCAACCCAGGAACCTTCTGTCCATGGTTCTAAGAAATCTGAGAATAATCCTCCTTTTTTCTTAAGCACCCATTTTGATCCAGTTACTTCACCAGTTTCTTCATCTATAATATCCTCTTTTTCGGCAAACCGACTTACAAATTTATCGATTACGCCAGCTACATTATAACCAAAAAGAGTTATTATAGGCTTAATTGCAGAGTTTAGATCATTAATTGACAATCTGAGAATTTCAAAAGCATGAACTAATGGTCCACCATTCTCGATAATAGGAGTAAAGAAATTCTCACCAATTCTTGCTAAAGCTGATCTAGTGTTCGCCATAACACCACTTAAAGTCTCATTAGCTTTAACAGCGTGTTCACCGAACTTCTCATACATTGCCTCAATTACCAGCATAGGGTCAAGAACTGAATTCTTATCTGAAGTTATTTCACTAATGTCTGCTTCAGTCCAGTCAGTCTTACCTTGATAACCAACTTTAGAAAAGTAATCGGCAACGATAGCTTTAGCACCTATACCATAGGTACCTAATTCGTTAAGCTGAGACGCATATACTTTACCGTATGACATCATCTTCATAAAGATACGACCGATATCAGCATAATCAGCATTACCACCGGTTCCGGCAGCGGTACCAGAAATAGATCTTAATACCATTGCCATCGTATCGATATCAGATTCTACACCTGACAAATTGACATATGTTTGTCCAGGTTTCAAACCAGAAGCAGTTAACTGCGAAGCTACTATAGCCGCCTGGTCCAAAGAATATGCTGTGTTATTAACCGCGTATTCGATATCACTTTTAATTTCATTCCAACTAATTCCCATGCCTTCCAGCTGGAATTTAGCCGCTTGAATATTACTGGCTCTCTTGTAACCGCCTTGAATGATTCCATTTTCGGCATATGTTACAATTCGATCAACACCATCGAATACGTTTTTAATAACTTTGTAAATGTCATCAGCTATGTTCTGAACAATTCGTCCAGTAAACTGTCCCAATGTGGACATTCTATATTCGATTCTATCTAAAACACTATTTATTTTAGCATCATCGATATCGCCAATAGAGTTAACATTTCTCTTGAAATCTGAAAGGTCAATATCTCCAAGTTTATCTTGAACATCTTTAAAATTAAGGCTCTCTTTTAACTTATCAAGTGTCTTTAACGATTCTTCTGCATTCGCTTCGAAATTCTTATTATCGAACTTCATAAACACAACGCGTTCGTCAATGCTAGCGCCCATTATTTAACCGCCTCCTTCCAGACTTTATCAGCCATATTATCGAAGATGGGGCGAAGAGCCGGATTAATATAATCACGACCTTCAACCCAACCTCCGTTTCTAGTTGCATGGCCATATTGTAAAATGATGGCTATTGGCACACCACCATCTTTATTTCGGTTCAAAAACGTTATGGTATACTTGCCATTTTGATTTTTTGTGATTTCATAGTACCAAGAGGTAGCTGTTTCACCACTGTCTTTAGGAGTGTATGCTTCTAAACTTTGTACGCCAAGTTCACCATATTGTCTAAGAACATTCAAATCTATGCTATTTTTAGATGTTCTTTCAAGAAGTTTAGTGGTTTTTTCCCACTTTCCTGTTGAAGAAAAATAAATTCCCATAAGCTCATCCTTTCGAGCCCATAGCCATCCTTCTAGCTTTATTAAGTGAAGAATTCCTGCTAAGAATGTCTTTCTTGGACATCTTAGAACCTCCTTCATTCTTTACACCACAAACTCTAATAAGAGTAAGTAAACGGTTAATATGCCATTTCTGAGCTTCCCAAGGAATATCATTTGCTATCATGTAGTAATAGATTAATTCATTGGTTAAGACTTCAGATCTCATTTTAGAACCTCTCATACCTCCATTGGCTTTATCATTAAACCAAGTTGCAGTATGTGGATCATTAATGTATTCTTCTATAGCTTTTAAGTTTTCTGTAGTCAAAAACTTATAAACTTTAGGATCAACATTCGGAGTGACTGTCATACATTTAATGTAATCCATAATATCTTCTGGTGTCTTTTTTGGCTCTTCAGAAAGATATGGTTTTTTATGAGTGGCTTCCCATTTACTAATAGATATTAAAGAATGCTCTAATTGAATGGTCCAATCACGATCCAAAGACTCAAAAGTCTCAGAAACCGGATCCCAGGCATCTTCTTTTGCTTTAATCGTAATTGTGAGCATTTTTTAAGACTCTACTTTCTTGATGGCTCCAGCATCAGTTTGTTTTTTAGCTTCCGCGGCTGCCTTCTCACGAAGTTCCTTAGGCATGCACTCAATAATAAACTGAGACGCCTTTTCGCCGTCGGTTACCAGCTCCATATAAAGCTGGTCGTATGCATTAGTGCTCTTAAACTCCTCAAAGATGGCATCAGATTTAACAAACGTCTTACCATCAGGGGACTTAACACCATATGTAGCTTTGATGATCTCTTCGAATGTTTCCAAGAGTGTTTTGCCATCTTTTGCTTCAACTGCTCTTCTGATCCATTCTGTAAGACCGCCGCCATGAGAATACTCTAGCTTAGTCAATTCGGTCTTTGTGAGATTAAAATAAAAAGTTTCCTGTCTCTCTTCATCGTTAAAATCAGTGTATGTAATAGTTCTTTTATACATCTTATTACTCCTCCATAAATTTTAAATAAAAAAGAAAGGGAGTTTCCCGCCACTATTCTCCCCTATGGACGTTATCCGTATATTGGAAACGCGATTGCTAAATTAAAACGTCCTCCCAGCAATCCTTATTTTTTTTAATTTAAGAAGAGCCCACGCCGCCTCTCTTCTAACTGAACCTGTGACCTTGACCTAAGTACAAGTAGGTTCGCCCACTTCATTTTGATTTTTCTACTAATTAAGTGCTAGTAGATACAACAACTGTGTTACCGGCTACTGTATAAGTTTCACCACTAGTGAATGCTGCACCGTTAACTGTTACAGTACCGCCTGTTACAGAAATGGTAAGGACATCACCAGCTACGATATCGGCATTATTAGCCAAAGCAGTACCGTTACGGGTTACGGACAGAGTCGTATCATCGCCCTGCGTAAGTGTAAGCTTATAACCAGATGTTCCACTAAGAATACCAATAAGTTCTGCTACTGTAGGAAGTGCAGGATCGGAATTAGTAGTTCCGTACAACTTGTCCTCCAACGTCTTCAAACGAGTCTTAAGTGCCTCAGTATTGAAATCTGTGGATTTAATCTCGAAGATAGCACACGGCTTAATACCAGTAATTCCAGTATCAACCGGAACTGTATTAAACTCGTAAGAGAATTCGATTGCGTTCGGATTGTCGTTTACTGTCTGATATTCTTCATCAGACGGAGAAGCAGTTGCTCCATAAACGATGTAGATCTTGTAACCATAATCAGTGCCTTCGGTATCATTACCGATAAGAGTGCGGCAAGAGAAACCAAAAGTCTTTCTAGACTGCTGTCCAACATAAAGACCAACTGCTCCAGATATACCGCGCTTACCATTACACTCTTCCCATTCTTTCGGGAAAGTGTAACATTTTATTGTACCCTTCTTATCTTCAGTAGCAATAAGATTCAGGTATTTAATGTTATCAGCATAAATGGCATTAGCTGTACCGCCATCGGAAGATGTCTGGAAAGATGTGAGACCGTTCCACGCAACACCAGTACCATAATCAGTACCATCGTTAACATAGAGAACACCTCTATCTACACCAGTTGCATACAGCTTCTCGCCAGTCTGATCCCAAAGAAGCTTTGCCATAATCAGTTCCTCCTATTAACCGTTGTTGCCACTAAGAATGTTAATAAGCTGAGTTACGGTAGGAAGCGTAGGAGCAGAATTAGCAGTACCATAAAGCAGATCTTCAAGAGTAGTAAGTCTAGACTCATTAGCACTTGTGAAATCTGTAGACTTAATCTCAAAGATAGCACACGGTTTGATACCAGTAATACCTACGTCAACCGGAACTGTATTAAATTCGTAAGAGAACTCAATAGCATTCGGGTTATCGTTTACTGTCTGATATTCTTCATCAGACGGAGAAGCAGTTGCTCCATAAACGATGTAAATCTTGTAACCGTAATCAGTACCTTCAGTATCATTACCGATAAGAGTACGACAAGAGAAACCGAAAGTTCTTCTAGACTGCTGGTTTACATAAAGACCAGTTGCGCCACTAATTGTGCGCTTACCGTTGCACTCTTCCCACTCATCCGGGTAAGTATAGCACTTAATTGTACCCTTCTTATCCTCGGTTGCAATGAGGTTGAGATACTTAATGTTATCGGCATAAATAGCGTTTGCCGTACCGCCATCAGACGACGTCTGGAAAGATGTAAGACCGTTCCAAGCTACGCCATCCTGGTAACCGTTTCCGTCATTTACATACAGAACACCACGGTCAACACCAGTGGAATAGAGCTTATCGCCGGTCTGATCCCAAAGAAGCTTTGTCATAAAGCAGTTTCCTCCTATTTAAAAAATATAATGTATACATCATGATACAATCCATCTGCGACATATTGCCTATCATATGTTGTATAAGGAAACAAGTTTAATAATAGTTCAACATTATCGTCATCAGGATCATCATGAATATAATACAAAGTATACTTGGTGCCCTTCATATAGATTCCATTATCCGCATAATATCGAATATTAGGTTCACCTTTATAGAGAATACAAGGATACTTCATATCCATAGTTGGTGGGCGTTTAAAGTATATACCTTTAACGCGTGGAACTGTTCCCAATTTTGTATGGAACTCAAGTCTCTTCGTCAGCCTTGGGTTGTCGTTCGCCATTGTAAACACCTCCCAAATATATTAATATACTGGGATAGTTTCGAATGTCGACCGTTTTTACAATCCAGCAAGAACCCATATGCTCAACGAATTTCATCCGCTGATAATTCAATTGAGCAAATGGATCTGCAACGATTTTTATTCGGTCATCAATCATTATGTCATGATTGGTAGTTTCCTCAGAAGAATATAATCGTCTAACTTCTTGCTGAATGTCACCTCTATAGAATTTCTCAACTATAGTAGGATTAAAAACGCCAGGGACTGTTTCATTAGGTATTTCAAACCCAATTATCCCAGCAAATTTCATATATTAGTCCCTCTTAGCCTCAAGATTAACATACTTCAGACTATAAATTACGGTATTTGTGGAACCGTCCTTAGTCGTAATAGCACGAACCTTCTGCTGCTTATTAGCAATCTTGCCAACCCAGAGACCATCGGATTCCAGAGTCGACGGACCAGAAGTACCGCCAATGATCTCGACGGTAGTTGTAGCACCATCATCAGTATCAAACTTGAGAGTAAGGAAGTTGCCCTGAGCGCCCTGCTCAAATCCGTCGTAGTTCGTAACATACTTGAGAGTACCACGAATCTCACCGAGATCATTGATACGAACACCAGACTGAAGTTCAGCAGCTGTCTTACCGAGAATATCAGTATTCGGAGCCGGAGCTTCAGCAACGATCTTGAGCATCGGATAATGAGAAGCCTCAACTACGATAGCAGATCTCAGCTTAACAAGAGCACCAGAGAAACGGCACTCCATCAGGTACTTATACTGGTTGAAGTCGATATCGAAATCGTCAAACATCTCAGTATTGCCACCACGATCAGCACCAACCTTGTAGTCAGCCAGGTTAACAAGAATAGCAACGAGATCATACTCATTGTTATCGGAATCTGTATAAACCTTACCGTCAAACTGCGGAACTTCAACGATCTTAGATACGCGAAGCGCAGCAGCCAGTTCGGAATCAGACTTATACAGCGGATGATTAAATCCATCCTTAGCCAGAAGCATAGTTGTGAGCCAATCCGGGCTGCAGAACAGCGTCAGGTTACCAGAACCCTTGTAGTCCTTACGGGAACGGAGAATTGTCTGACGGAGGATCTCTGTCTTATCCGTATCGCTAGCATTTTCCGGGAAATAAACCGGGCGACGAATTGTATACAGCTCATCATCCTTCCAAATCGGTCTGATATGATCTTCCGGAATCTTGTCGTCATCATACGGAGCACGACCGTCACCAGTAAGAATAGCCATAGCCTTCTCAAGATCAAGCATCATCTTCATTTCGTTCTTAATCCACGGAACGATATCGAAATCGGTGATATCAATGATATCATCACGATCCAGCTTCTGCTTCTTATAGATTGTGCACGGAGAAGTCTCTCTCTTAAGCAGCGAGAATACTTCTTCCTTCTTTCTGTTACCCTTGACGTAACCCTTCGCACGAGCCTCATCAGCAGTAATATCTGCAAAACGAGTACGGATACGAGAGAACGGAGTATGAGATACACCGTTAAGTACTACAGGGACCCAAGCATTTTCGGGCTTTACCCACTCCGGCGGAATATTAACATCCTTCGGATCCGGGAACAGGGATTCAATATCCTGAATGCCGTAATCTTCGGCGTGCATCAGAATAGAATCGGACAGGGTAGCCTTATTAACTACAGCATCCTGAACGATCTGAGCGAAATCGGCATGGGCGATAGGCTCTCTTGTGTTGTCTTCGAAAACATTTCTCTTCATTTCGTTGTTTCCTCCTTCATCGTTTTCGGTTTCTTCGGAATCTTCTACGTCATCATCGTAGTCATCTTCATCATTTTGATTTTCGTCTTCATCTTCGTCATCATCTTCATACTCATCATCTTCATCTTCATCATCTTCATCTTCATCTTCATCTTCATACTCTTCATCATCTTCATCATACTCATCTGTTTCTTCGTCAACTTCTTCGTCTTCATACTCATCTGGTTCTTCGTCAGCTTCTTCATCAGAATGAGCAATATTAAGATCCAGATCGCCGTTTGCGGCAGAAGTGACTAAAAACGCGAGAACCTTCTTCTGATCATCGTTCATACTAGCAATTACAGATTGGACTGTGGGGTCCTTACCTTTGCTATCAGACTTCTCGCTTTCATCAGTGTCAGCATGAGACAATTCGAAATGGCACTCGTTTTCCGGCATGTAGATAATGGCGTCACTTTCGCCATCATCGTTATGCTCAATGTTGATATCTTCAATGTAAGCACCAATATTTGCACCAGAAAGTACAAGACTTACTTCTTTAATATCGCCATGGAATACTTCGAGAGCGTTATTCTGACGAAGATGATTTGCATAGATGGACAAACTTGTAATATCGCCATGCATAACGCATTCCTTCATAGCATCCCCACTAATGGTATCATTGAAACTTCCATAACAATACATACCATCACTTCTAGATTCAAGTAGGCAATTGCCAACTAAATTTGTAGGGTCATTATGTCCGTGCTGAAACATGAGCGGTACTGTCAGACCATCGCAATGCTTAAAAGCATCATTTTTTATAGTTCTGCCATCGGTGCACTTAATATTATACCGAGTGGCATAACCACAAAAGTCATACTTCATTTTGATTTTCTCCTTCCTCTGGAATTTCTTCGGGTCCACCTAAGAATTGTTCATTGTGAGCAATATTCTTATTGAGTAACTTATTGGCTTGTGGATCGCTAGAAGGCGGATATCCAATCTTACCTCTAAGTTCATTACCAGTAAGAACCTCATTTCTAGAGAATTTATCAACGATTTCTGCCATTTGAGTAACTGGCGCATCCTTGAATACGTCTCTAAAGTACATGATTCTATGGCCCTCAAGAATACTTACTTCACTGAAGAAAGTTCTTGTGAATCCCTCTGTGATGGCTCTAAGAATCGGCATAATAGCCGAGTTGTAATACGAAACTTTAGCAGAATCATCAGCGGTTCCATCGATTATAGATGGCGGAATACCAAGCTGCGTCAATAGATGGTTATTGAGATACTCGATTTCCTTAAGAATGTTGTTTTCAGCAGGACGATTAAGTTGTGTGATATGTTCTGTTGAGTCTATGTATCCAATTCCATATCGGGACTCATTCATCTGCTGTTCAAGATCTTTACGCCTTTCTTCTGCAAGTTTCCTCTTAGATTCACCTCTAATAGTATATGGTAACTGAATAATTACATCTAATTTGCCAGATCCAGCTTCTTCGTCAATTCCATCCAACAAAGTAAGCTTTCTTATTATGCGTTGAGCTGTAGAATTGTGTTCATTCATTACCGCGTAAAATGGATTTTCAATAATACATACATCATTTTTAGAAAGAATAACCCGATCCTGTCTCTGAGTATACTGATTATAGCATTCTACTTCGACATCATTAGGATACCATTTGGTTACCTTACCAACTCTAAGTGCATAGATATCTCGTATTCCATCTTCATTTTCTTCGTCTTCTCTTTCAACTGGTACAACAGCTACACAGCCTTCATCAAACATTGAAAGTATAAGGTCCTCGATAAATGCAGATGGGGTTTGATCAATGTTAGCCGAAATATGTAATCGAAAATCTATAGAGTCTCTAAAAACATTTAAAAAGTTTTCGTCTCTATCTAAAAGAACGTGTCTAATATCAATCTGAGACGCATCCACAGCCATTTTAGAATAAATGCCTCCTAAAATGGTCTTTTCTATTCCTCTAGATAAACGTCTTCGGTTAGGCCTAGTATAACTAGGAGTTACGTATGATGTATACTTTGGATATTCAGGATTTAATACTATCGGTTCTTGTTCGACCTTATTACGATTAAAGAAGGCATTCCAGGCGCCTTTTATACGCTCTGTTATATTCATAAATATAATACCTCCTTATTTCTTATCATTTGGGTCATAATAGTAGAAAGTTTCGAAATCACCAAAATCTGGTATTTTATTAAGCCGTTCAAGGTCTTTAATTGTTGCTTTTCCTAATTGGCCCTGTGTTCCTAAATATTTCGCTAATGTGGCATAATTGCCTGTTATTTGGTATTTGCCGTCACTAGTTTTTGTCCATTTAATATCTGGAGCCGATGGAAAAATAGCAGACGATAACTTCTTAAAAGCATTTTCAGAAAGAGTAATGATTCCTTTTCCTATAGTTTGTCCTAAATATTTCTTAATAGTATTAGACGCATCTTTTACACGATCTTTTCTATTTTCTTCCTTATCCTTACTTACTAGTTTTCTATAAGTTTCTTCCTTTTGAAGTCTTTCAATGGTTTTATTAAGATCCTCATCAGTCATTCTATGTGAATACTTCTTTGAACCTTTATATGTAAGATTTCGTTTTTCGGAAGCTTTTGCACTTCTAACTATTGCCCTATGCTGCGATCTAGTAAGAGGATACGGAGGGCCATGAGTAACACCCCAACGCTGACCATCTATTCCATGATGGTATAATTCGTTTTTCATAGGCGTCACCTCGTTTTATGAGCTCTTCTTTTTCTTCTTAGTCTTAGGACCTGCATATCTGGATATCGCGGCTTTGTCCGAATCACGGGAAGTCCATGCTCCATTATCACCTGAGCCGCCTCCATTAATATTATTATGATTATATCTTTTTCTAGCGTTTTCAAGAAAATCATGTACTCGAGCTCTATCTGCTTTATATTTATCTGCTCGAGACTTTCCTTTAGTCGGGTCATACTTAGATACGTTACCATCGTATTCAATATTTTTCTTCTTAAGCTTTTGTTTATTGTTCCTAGAAAGGGCATTAAAACCGCTTTCTTGACGACGTTTCATGTCACCTATAGGTCCAATGTCCTTTTTCTCTTTTACTTTAACACTATTAAGAGCCCGATCGCCAGCGGCCTTAATTCTAGCCGCTGCAGAATCGCTTACAGCTCTCTTTTTAGTATCTTTTACTTTCTGATCTACTAGCCTTCTTCTGGTATCTTCCGGATTACTATTAGGTCCTCCGTTGTCATATTCGGCTCTCTTCTTTTTAATTCTTTTAGATTCATTACCAAAATCATCTACTTTACTCGGACTTCCAATATCTCTAGATTTAATTCTAGCAATTCTAGCATGATTTTTTGCTATGGTTGCATTACGTGTGTCTAAAGATTTTCTACGAGAATCTTCGCCATTTTGTTCCCAATGAGTTGGTTCAGCATCCGAATTTTGTCTATTAGAATTAGAAGCCATTCTGCTATAATGCATTTGCGCACGTCTTTTATCATACAAACTGTTACTTCCGTTACGCTTATGATATCTCCATTTCATTCCTTTTACGCCATAATGCATTAATACAAGATTATCATAATTTTTCAAGACAATCCCTCCTTTCTTATTTTTTCTTAAACTTTTTGTCGGTTTCGGTTTTATCATTCATCACATTCACACGGTTAACGCCATTAGCTTTATTAATAGCATTTTGCTGATATGTGTATTCTCGATCTCTTCTATTAATTTCTCTAAATTTATCATTGTCGTTTTTCTTAATTGCCGGCTGCTTATTCGCGGTGGTAGTAGTTTCTTCAGTAGATTTTTCACCAGAATTACTACCTTTACTACTTCCGCCTCCATTTTTATTTTTAAGTTCATTAGCTCTTTCTTGAGCTTTTTTCAAAGCATTATCATAAGCATTTCTTATAGCTTCTTCCCTTTTCTCTCTATCTTCTTGATCCTTTTTAGCCGCTTCGCTTGCTTTCTTAGAAAACTCAGTATTTTCAGCCGGATTTTGAATGTCTCTTTCGCTTGAAGTAAACCGTTTATTAGCTCCTCCACTTAAAGAAATATTCTTTTCTTTTTCAACTCTTACCGAACCATTCGGTTTTCTCATTCGTATATTTTTGTTATTTGGATCTATTGTAATACCTTTTTTGTATCTCCATCGCATACCTCTTACACCGTAATGAGCTAGCTCATCGGACTTAAGATATCCTTGCCGTCTAGTTTCTGTATCACCATAACGTTTTAAAAAATATTCTAAATCGTAATCTCTCATCTAAAACTGCCTCCTTCCTTAATTATTCGAATTCTTCTTTATGTAACTTATAAGCTATCCAAGCGTCCATTAACGCAGAAACATTATCAATCTTCTGATCATGGCGCTTCTTTAAAAGTTTTCTATTGCCATTAGTATCTTCGATTGTTATACAATTACTCATTGTATATGTCATGATCGACTGATCAAAGATTAGCAATCTATTTTCGGCCAAATGTTTAATTTCGCCTAAAGGAACAGATTCAGTTTTAGCTCCCTGAATTACTTTTTCAACACCATATGGTGAATTTTCTTTTTCCCACCACTCAACAAATTCTCTAGCATTGTATGGGTCAAAACCAAATGAACATACTTCGTATTGCGAATCTTCAATGAACTTAATTAAATTCTCATATACCTGTTTTAAATCTAAAACAGTTCCAGGAAGAACTATCAAAGTTCCTTCGTTTATAAATTCGTCATACTTCTGTCTTTGAGCCAAATGCAATTTGTCTAATGTATTTTGACTTATGTAGCTTCTAGCTTTTACGCCAAACTGTTCTCTAGGAAGCGGAAACAGAAATGTGAATGCACAGAAGTCATCACCTTGAGACAAATCGGCGCCCATTGAACAGCGCATATTCCAAAAGTCTCTTCTTCTATGTGGAAGTGTTTCTTCATATCTAAAGAAGTACGTATAACCTTCCATAGGAAGACCAAATCGTTTTGCAAGAATGTCGTTTCTTGTGGCAGGAGCTTTTTCCGCTCTTTCGACATCCAACTGATAAGTTTCATAAGAAACAGTTTTTCCTAAATTCGGATTTGCTTTAATCCACATACTAGGATTTGCTACTTCTTTAACATCGTCCAGTTTGTAATACCAAATAGATACATGAGGGTTCTTATACACACCTTTAAGTATGTCTTTAAGCTCCATCTTAATCGTATCACCTGAGCCATTACGAACAGTACCCTCAGAAGATGTAGCTATAATTAAATATTCCTGATCGCCTTTAGAACCGCTCTGGTCTAAAGCACCGATAACATCTTCCGTAACATCTCCCGATAGCCATTCGTCAACCGTAGCAATTTTACATCTAGCACCTTGCAATTTATCAATGGACATCGGTCTAATTTGTAGCATAGAATTTGTAAGAAAGTTCTTAATACCTTCTTTAGTAGGGGCAAGTTTTGGTCTATTTACTTTATTGCCAGTTGTATTTTGTAACGAACCGGCGGTAAGAAACTTAAAATATGGACCTGGGCAACGACTTATTGCCGTTTTAATAGGCGACATTACCTCTTCAGCCTGCAACATAGTTGGCGCTGTTGTTATCTGATAAGTCGTAGTTCTGTCAACAGTTAAAAAATATGCCTGTATAAAAGCTGCATACATCGATTTAGCCGCGCCTCTCGCTATAATAAGATACTGCCTAGTGATTAGACGGCGTTTAATCATTCGATTTACATATTTTCCAGGCCTTCCATTTTTTCCAGGTTCATAAACGGTTCTTTCTACAAAGTAATACCACCCAAATACTTGCTCGCCCCATAATTTAAAAGTATCAAGCATGTGCACTGGAGATCCATCAGTAAGGGTCATTTCGTTCTCACAGAACTTGATCCAACCTTCAACGGCTTTCTCATCGTAATATACCCCAGGATTAGCTATAAGTTGATCGATTCGGTTCATTTCCATTTCGATCTCTTGATTTATAGGTATTTCCCCTTTTAATACTCTAGCTTTAAACATACCATAGTATTTGGGCGTTGCTATGTTCGACAAAGCCATTTTGATTTTACCTCACTTTCTCAAGAACTCTTAGCAACACCAGTTTTCTTTGACTTCTTTTCTTTGACTTCTTCTTTGACTTCTGCTTTAACTTCTTCTTTGATTTCTTCATTTTCTACTGTTGGAAATTCACGTTTAGCCATAAAAAGGTACCTCCTTATCTACAGTTTGTAATAAACCACTCTAATTGAGTAATTTGCTTTTCCATAGTACTTACCAATGGTCCAGATTGTGGCGGGTCAAAGATAAGTTTTGCCTTTTGAAAGATGTAAGTCTTTGCTAAGTTCTTTTGAGTAATGTTTTTACAAGCATAGTCATCCCATGTTTCCGTTTCTCCAGTTATCTCAAAACCTTCTTCAGGACCACATCCATACTGATGACAAAAGGCAAAGCAAGTATTTATAGTTGCTATTAGGTCGTCATAGAAAACAGTAAAGTCTCTACTATCAAGCCTATCAGCAACTGACTTAAGAATTGAGTCATAAGTTTCAGACATTAAATCACCTCCATGGACATGTATCATTTGGACGTCTTACAATTGGGGGCTTTGGTAAAAAGCTTTCATCTCCATAATCTATAGCCAAATGAGTTGTATGAGAAACCGTTATTAAGTTCTCAGGATTAAGTAATACATCAGAATTCATATGTATAAGATCTTCAATCTTTACACTATTAATATGATGTATTATCACTCGTCCGCTTATTGGATATTCTGGCAAGCCTAAATCACAGCCTCGATCCCTTAGGATAACCTGGTCTCTAACTTCCATCCATTGCGGTGATTTTAGAAACTTTAAATAGATCGGACGATAACCGTGTAATGTCTGATCACCAACACAATGTGCATTTCTTAAATAACGGTATCGTTCCTCCAAGGTTTTAAATTGTATTAGTTCACTATAACTTCTGTCCATCTTCATCACCTGCGTAAACCTTAAAGGCTAGAAGGGCATCCTGCATGAATATTTCGGAACTCTTCTGGTTTTGTATAGACTCTGTTTTAGCTCCTAATAATTCTTCGTTTTTAACCATGATTTTTCGTTCTTGCTTTTCTCTACTGGAACCCATCTTTAAAAAATGGACAAGCTCTTGAGAGGTAGCTTCATGATTACGAATCCGTCGTTCGACTTCATCGTAAGCTAAAGCTATCAGCTGCTTTTCTCTTTCTTCATCCGAATAAGCGGGCGGCGATTTTTTGCTATTAGCCATAGCGTTTCACCACCTTTTTTATTTAGAGGCTTTAAAGGAGTGACCGACTGTGACCACATTTATAACGGGATGGGTATGAGTATTAAAAATGTGGTAGGAACGTAAATTTTTTAAAGGAGTAACAGCAAGTTGCCTAGGCTGCCATAAAGCCCAGAAAGTGAGTTGCCGATCACCCCTTTAAAGCCTCTAAAAATTAAAAATATAATTAGTAGAAAAGGGATCTAGCCAAAATAGACTAGACCCCTCTCTTTTACACTAATATTTAGATTACTAAGGCGTTACATACTAAGACGATCTGCCATGTTCAAATAATTTGCGCGCTCATCTTCAGATCTGGCGTTTCTTGCTTTCATCCGAAGATTATTAATCATGTCTTCTTTGTCATACTGACTATTACCGGAAGGCATACCATCGCGACTTGTATATCGTCCCATAGCGTCGCGTCCTCTAGCGCCCGAGTAATCTCGATAAGAATTGTAAGCTCTTGTATTAGCATAATCATCCATGCCGCCTCTAGCATACTCGTTAGTATAAGTATTAGCATATGCTCCCGAATATCCTTCCATCTCTGCATTACGCATAGCTTCAATGGTTGTAATGTCTTTAATAACATCAACCATCTTGTAAATGGAATCAACTTCGGCTATAGTAAGCTCATCCTTATTACAAAGCTTCTTCAATTCTTCTTCAAATTTGTCATTAATGCCATATAAAATCTTCATTTTTATTTTTTCCTCCTTAAGCTTTTCTTTCTATGGACAAACTGCCATCGATGATGTTGATACTGGGCGTCGGAGTTGTAGTTCCATCTACGACACCGGAAACATACATAGCAGATACTGTAAAGCAACATCCGTTTGGAACATCGATTATAGTTCTACTTGTAACATTTCCATATTCATCAACTGCCGCTGGAGTAAAAATACTTCTACTTCCTACTTGCGATTCGCCAGAAACGGTTATAGCAACTGCTATAGGCGATACTGCTCCTCCAGTTGGAATAGCAATATTGCCAGTAAATTCTACTTCGTATCTAGCAAAACGATTATTACATTTACCTTTTAGAATAAAAATACCAGACCCGCTCTGGTGATAAACATTACCATTAGGGCATGATATAGAATCAAGAAATGGAATCGGTGTATTTAAGAGCACTGTTTCCACTGTATCTCTTGTTAAATATTCTGCCATATTATCACCTCACATTACATTCCGCAACCGCATCCCTGGTTCCCCTGATTGCATGTAAAGATCGGAGTTCTACCATAAACCGGCTCACTAGGAACCGGGCAATTAGAAAGACGGTTGTAAAGAGCATCAACCTCATCGGAGAAGCCCTTCTGAATAAATGCATTCTGTGCCGCCTGAGAAGCTGCAAAGTTTGCCATTGTGAGCTGTCTCTCAAGATCAGCAATCTTCTCATTCTTGGCATCGATCTTATCGTTGCAAAGCTGATCAAGAATACGCTGTGTAGAGGCTGTCTGTGTAGCAATAATATCACGAACACCATTATTTACTGCCTGACGATCAGAGCATGCTTCACGAGCAATATCAGATCCAAGATTTGCTACAGCAAGTCTATTTTCGCAGCAGCACTGAGCAAGCTGGGATGCAATATTGTTGAATCCCTGATTTACAGCCTGAGCATTTGCGAAATTCTGATTCATGGCATCCATGGTTCTATTGCAGTTTGCAATTTCTGCATTAGAGAATCCACTTGTGATAGCGTTCTGAATATTTGACAACTGACTAGCGGTAGCTGCAGAATCGAAACCACGGTTTACATCATTCTGCGTAGCAGTATTCCACATATACGGAAGTACGCCATTATTACCGCAATTACCACCATAAGAGTTTCCATTACCCCAACCATTTCCGGCAAGCAAAAGCAGCAGAATAATCCATGCCCAATCTCCGCCGAAACAGCTGTTACCAAAACCGCCAGCATTTCCACCATTATACATTGGTGTAACCGGCATTACCATGTTACTTGTGTCATTAGAAATCATACCTAATTTCTCCTTCAAAAATAATTTTTATTCCATCGTTGCGCAACCAATAGAATCGAAAATAGAACTGGGCGACTTAACGCCTTAGTAAATTTTGAATGTTAGGATTGTCTTTCATTTGCATAATATTATTAACTTGTTGCTGTGAAACTTGATTCGTGTTCAATAAATATTGCAAAATCTGATTCGGGTCACTTAAATTTGTAGGTATATTAAATCGTTGAGAAAGCATAGCTAATGGATTCTGTTTAAATTGCATGAGCATGTTTTCAAAACTATTATTAGGTTGTAGCTGTTGGTAAATCGGACTTGGCATCAGTTCGTTCCTTTCTCTACTTCCTTAGACGGTACTTTGTTGTATCGATACTTTTTAAATTCGGTTTTCATTTCCTCTTTAAAACTATCGAACTCATGTTTTGTTACGTAATCAGTATTTACTGAAGAATTAACTTTTTCATCCTCCTTAGGTTTACTAACTCGTTCTGTATAATCGAATATACGCAATGGAAGAGGCATTCCGCTTTGGTCAGTACTCTTTATGTACATTACTGGATTCTCACTATCCATTAAAAGAACAGATTGCCCAGCACCAACAGGAAATGACTTAGCAGCATTTTCACCCTGAACCCAAGTGATTCCTGAGTTATTCTGCTGATTCGCATTAGCCTGCATTTGAGGAGCCATGTATTGCGGTTGATAAAATTGTGGAATGTAGTTATTGTAAGCCATTTAAGGATACCGTCTCTTTCGTAAAATAATAAATAGGAACCTCTCGTCCGCTGTCCCATGTGTCATGGTAGTCGCCATCTATGCATGTAACAACGTGAGATCCTGTTGCCAAAACGAATAAACCTTTTGGATGGTCTTCACAGAAATCACTTACTGTGTAACAATCCGGGCATTCGTTTGGAATAATGTAAGCTTTAAATCCTTGAGCCTTCAAATATGATGACCATATCGCGTTTGAAGATGGCATATCCTTAAGTTCGTAACCTTTTTCAGTTACGCCAAGGTATGTATCATCCCAATCTTGGTTCAAAGCAAGAGATAATGCTCTAACAACGCAGTCACCAACTAAATTAGACCTTGGATTTGGGTTGTAATACTTCCAACTCATATAAAGTTCCGTGAATTTACCTCGCTCTCTGTCTGGAATTTTTGGTCAACTTTGCCGGAATTAATCCCCCGGAGAATTTTTTAAGAGGCCGGCGATGTGGGAGGGGCGTCTTTCACGCGAACCCCCTCCCGGTACCCCTATTTATTTTTATAGGGTGGGCTTTTTAGGCGGCGACTATAATAAAAATAAGGGTACGGGTCAAAAATCAATGACAAAATTAGGGAACAAAAAAAAAAAGAATTACAAAACTTTTAAGCTTTTCAAAATAGTTTCTAAACTTTTTGGAAGTTTAATGAAAAGTAAAACACAAACAAATAAAAATTAACGTTTGTTTGGTGGTAAAACTTTTATAAACTTGCCAGTAAAATTAAGTTTACAGATGGAATCTATTGCTTCTTCAATTGCAATTGCATTGTCTTCATCACTGATTGACTCAGATGAATTACAAACGCGAGCTAATAAAGATTCACAAAAGTAACCATGATCTTCATCGAAACGTTTCCAATCGGCGTATTGTTTTTCGTCATAGGGGTCAAAAGGATTGTCTATGGTGCTTAACATACAATCATGGGCATTGTTTTCCATTTATGGCTCACCTCCATTTTTTCATTCATCTGTATTTTTGCTTTCAGCTTTAATTCTACTAATTGTAGAAGTCGAGACCCCAAACTGAGCGGCGACATCGGCAATTGTATAACCATTTCCCAACAATGACAGAATTCTTGCTTTTTTTGCAGAAGACAATGCCACTTTTGAACCACGACTCTTTGGTAAAGCATATTCTTTTATTTTATCCAAATCTGTGTTATTCAATATTCTATCAACCAGAGTAGAAGATATCGCATGCGCTTGTATTGCGTCCCATTCTTTTTCTGTTATTTCTACTTTTGATTTTTTAGCTTTATAACGAGTTCTTCCTGTTGCTAAAGCTTGTGTTTTTATCTTCTTTTTGTCTTCATTGGTCATGTTTGGATTGTCAAGGCGTTTTGAACGGTAAACAGCGTTCGCGTACACCTGCGCCATTCGTTCTCTTGGAGCATTAGATTCAGAATCACGAAGTTTATTTTTCAACGATTCAATCTCTTTCTCATAAAGTTTAGCGGCGGAAGATGAATAGGGGGTTGCTTTTATGGCATAGGCCTCTTTCCTAGCGGTATTGGCTAGTGCTTTTAAAGAGTTTGCATAGTCCGCGTATACACTTTCTATCTTAGTAGTGGTACCTGGATAATTAGACGTGAGCTCGTATGCATCCTTGGCCATGTCCATTTTTGTTGTTTTCATTTTAGCTTCCACAACGTTTCCATTTTTGTCCACATAAGTTCTGTAAGTAGGAACATATTTTGGAGCCCCTGTCTCTGGATCAATGCCTCTTTCTTTTCTTTCATCAATCCGGGTTTCAGAACTAGCTTTTGAAATTATTGTAGAAGCCCCGCCTGCATGCCCTGTATTAGGATTCATTTGATATTTTCTTATTAATTCTGATATTCCATTTTCTTCATAAGACCTTTTGTAATCCAGCTCGTGCTTTACGCAGTCAATTACTACCATTGAATGCTTTACTGCTCTAGCCAGTTCATCTTCATTAGCGCCCTTTATTGTCATATCGGTTATTAAATTTGATACTACTCCCATCATTTTTTGTTTATTCTGTTCCGAACAAACCTTCATTCCTGGATATCCAGGGTACGCGTCTGAGGTATCAAAGTTTTCAAGAGCCTTTAATGTCTGCTTCGATCTTATTTTTTTATCATTATTTGGAATGATTAAAACCGAATCCCCATCGAAATCAGCACCTGACAACTGTTGAGCCGTTTTAAAGTTAACACCAACCGCATCTATTGAATCACCGCCAATTAATCTTTTTCCTTCTCGGTTATTATTATTTACTTTTAATTCCGGTATTTCAAATGTACCACCATGTGGATATCGAATAAGAACTACTGTTTCCCCGTCTTTATATCTAGGAGCATATATCTCACCGTCTCTTAATGATGGGCAAGGTAAAATGGCATACCAAGCTTGACGTGGTAATGAAGCTGCTTTTAATTGGTTAGCCGCGGAATCACAATTATCTGCGAATGATTGCAACAATTTCTTTTTTACATTCGGGTTATTATATGACATGATCTCATCGAAATCATCTTTTCGTATCCCATAATCCAAATCAAGCTGTTGCTTTGCAAGACCCCAGCTCTGTTTAGAAAGAAATTGAGCAGCCAGATTCTTATGCTGTTTATCCCAGTCTCCTTCATCTTTTATCTTATTTATGGCAGACAATTTTTGTTTTCCTGTTACAGGATCTGGATAATGACTTTGACCATTTGCTTTAATTACAGCCCCAAAAGGATTATCTGGGTCATTTTTCATTGTCTTAAATACCTTTTCTTTAGGTGTTCCGACCTTATAATGCGTATTATAAATAACGTCATATCCTTCTGGAACATTGTCAGAATAAACAGCCATACCTTTCATATAATATTTTCCATCGACGGCTATTCTTACTTGAGCATATTTACTTTCGCCAAGTGACAAATCAGGAACGCCTCGCCTTAATTCTATCATTCCATCTTTTTCTTTTCCTCCGGTTGTGTCATATTTAATAAAAACACGATTAGAAGATATTGATGCTGGCTTTTCTAAGCCAAAGAACGTCTTACCACCATCTTCTGTATGAAAGGCTGAATCACAAAGGGCTACATTTCCGGCATATAATGAATCTTTAGCTTCACCCCAAGTCATTCCTGGAGGAGTTAAAAGCATCATATGGGTCTTATGTCCCGGAGCAGTTACCTGATCTGTGTCTAATTTAACAATATTATATCCTTCGGTTTTTAATAGTTGGAGAGCTGTATCCATTTTTGTTCTTGTTACGCCTAAATATAATTCGGCTCCTTTACCAACATCCAATGGAACACCTTGCTGTTTTAAAGTATCCGCTAAAGCTTTAGCCGTATTTCTAGTTTTTTCTGAATTAGCATCCAGTTTATCATTTAATAATGATCTAACGGATGATTCATTCATATTTAAAATACGTCCTATTTCTGTAGCGCCTTTACCTTCAGCATAAAGCTCTATTACTTTTTCTCTTTTAGCTTTTCTGCTTACCATATTTGATATGGATATTCTCTGTTTTAATTCTGTTTGAGTAATATTCATACCTTCTGCTATTTGTTTTGTTGTTAAACCCTTTTTTCTTTGCTCGTCTACATATTTTAGAAAACTATTTGATCTCTGTTCTGGGTTTTCACCAGATCCCCATGGGTATCTTCCGGAATGACCCCCATCAAGATGACCTACTCCATAATGCAATAATGACTCTTGACCAGTAATAAGATAATTAACAAAATCTTGTAACGTCATAATAGTAGTCCACCTCCATCTTCATTTTCTAAAATTTTCTCCCAAGCAATTATAATATTCATAATTTGCCTTATTTCTTCCCCTGTGGGCTGAAATTCTATCAATTCTTGTCTTTGATAAAATCGACAGATTATTTTTATTTTTTCAGGATCAACTTGATTGCTTAAACACCAAAGAGCCGCATAAACTTTTAATTGATCATCATGCGGTTTCGTTACTCCGGTCTTTAAATCATGAATTCTTAATATACCCTTTTTAAATATAATAGAATCCGCTGTCCCATAACAATACTTTGTATGGAATAAAAACTTTTCTGGTTCCATTCCAAATCCAATAGCATCATTTACATAATTGTATAACATGTTATTTGTTCTTTGTTTTTGCCAAATTCCAAGTTTTATTGATTCTTCAGCCCATGCATGAAGACGAGTTCCTTTTTCTTGTGCGCTTTGCTGTCTATACATATCCAATAAATGAGATTCTGTATATCTAAGCCATGCCGGTTGAGAAGGCGCCAAGAAAGCATGTGTGTCTTTATATCTCGAAGTATCTTCTAAGCTCATTTAGCACTTCCTCCTCATTTTCTGGTGTGAGAAATGTTGAATAAACGCCATAAGAATTAAATAAATTAATATAATGTTCTTGATGCAATCTTTTAGATGCGTTTTTTGATCTTTTAGTTTCTATTCGAGCATGCTTATCTCGATAAAAAATTATAAGATCAGGAATTCCATTAACTCTTGATGGATCAGCAAATTCAACAAATATATCGGGACTCAGTAGTCTTAATTTTCTAATGAACCCCGTTCTAAATGTTGATTCTTTCATTTTTTATTGTACCCTCCTATAACGTGTCAACTGTATATTTCTTACTTTAGTTGGCTCTTTGGAATTTGCAGAATATAATTGTGCTTCTTCCAAAGTGTTAAAAATTTCAAGAATAGAATCTGTTATTAAACTATATACATAGTAAACCTCTTCTACTCTTTCAGTTAAAAAATCATCCATGGCAACTTACTCCTTTAAAAAATAAAAGGGGCATAAAACACACATTATGCCTCTTTCCTTCTATAATATAGTTAGATTATAGCGCGAAGAACTTTCGAGCATTAAAATCTTTTTTATTGTTCAATGCTCGGGTTATCGCTTTATCTATTCCTGCTCTTGATTTAAATCGGTACAAAAATAATTCTTTAAACGGTGTGTTACGTCTATTTATTCTTCCAGCCGATTGAATCATTTGTTTATAGGAATAAGTTTGCGAGTAAAATATAATTACATTTGTCTCGATACAATTCCATCCTTCTGATCCTGCAGAGTATTGAATTAAATAAACCCATCTGTCTCCAGAAATAATCGGTTCATGTTTATGACCGTTCCATTCAGAAAATGGAATTTTATTTTCGCTTAACGCTTTCTGCAATAATTCTAGTTCGTAATCAAAGTTGTAAAATATAATTACTTTTTTATGTCTATCGCATAATCTTAGTACTTCATTTATTCTTGACTTATCACTGTTTATTATTTTTCTTAATATACTACAATATTCACTAGCATTTAAAATTGGATTTCCAGTGTACGGATTAATTCTTTTCATTACAACTTTCATATATTCGTCTCGGTCATATTCTACTGGGACGTCAACATAAACTTCAGTTGCTGGGCTCTGATAATCCATATCTATTAAAATTTTATTTTTAAAGTAATCCAATTTTTTTATATTATTGTAATGATCAATAACTGGGTAACTTCTAAATGGTTTGTATGATATATGCTCTTGCCTAAAAGCA